>Ga0299915_10000167_pt1 | contig 50282 bp, 40 predicted proteins | sample RVTome_13_FD_200263 | JGI IMG/M metagenome (GOLD analysis project Ga0299915, IMG submission 200263) | Soil microbial communities from uranium-contaminated site in the Upper Colorado River Basin, Wyoming, United States - RVT92D227 (version 2) ...
CACCACGTCGACGCCCGCGGCGAACGTGGGGCACGCGGTACCTCCGCCGTCGCGCTGCCGGAACTTCGCGAAGCGCTCCGCCCGGTCGCTCGCGCGCGGCCTCGCATCGGCAGGCGACTCGCTGCCGGTGGTCTTCGCGAGCTCGTCCGGTGCGGGGGCCGACGCCGCATTGCAGGCGCAGATCGAGACGGCGCAGAGGCCGAGCAGCGCTCGCATCGTGTCGTCCATGCGTGGGGTGTTGCACCGGTCACGCCACCGTGCGGTCGCGTGGATTCGCGACGATGGCGCCGCGATCCGCCGCGCCGAGGACGCGTGCGCGACGGTGGCACGCCGATTCGGCGCGGTCGCGCGGAATTCCTCGTCACATCGGATCGGGGCACCACTCCACCACGGTGCACACAAGCCTGGAAGCAATGGCGGGGACTCAGCGCGCGGGCGGTGCGCGCGCCGTCGAACACGGAGGGATCGCTGATCGACGCGGCGCTGCCGCTACGTCGTGCTCGGCGATGCCGACAAGGCGATCGCGGCGGCGGCGACGCTGCTGGAGCTCGGCTTCCTGGTCAATCCCGTGGCCTTTCCGGCGCTGCCGCTCGAGCGCGGTGGAGTCCGCTTCTCGAGCTCGCGATCCCACACCGAGATCGACATCCGGGACCTGCCGAGGCGATCACGGCGGTGGCTCGCATGCTCCACCCCGACGCAAACTCCGAGCCTCGACCCGAGCCAGCAACGGTGTCGCTGTCTTGACCACATCACGATTCGACCATCGCGCATCACGTCGCGAGTACAATGAGCGCATATGCGAGCTCGAATCGTTATTGCCTCGTTGATCGGTGTGATGTGGTCGGTGTCGATCGCGAGCGCGGAGCTGGAGCTGAAGAACGATGGCTTCGTCTCGAACGGCACCGCCGGGTTTCAGGCGGGATTCGTCATTGGAGAGATCGCAGCCTCGCGCTTCGTCGCGCCTGCTGCCGGCCGCCAGCTACTCAAGGTCCAGCTCTTGTTCGGCGGCGGCTCGACGGCCACCCAGGACGTCACGGTCAAGGTGTGGGACGACACCGCCGGTGCGAACGCGCCGGGCGCCGAGCTCCATAGCGCGGACTATCAACTCACGGGGTCGGACTCCGCGATCCAGGAGATCGTGATCGCCGGCACCGTGAACTTGCCGGCTCAGTTTCGTGTCGGGATCGTGTTTCAGCACAACGGTGCACCGTCGGTCGCACGCGATGCCGACAACACGATCGCGGCCGACCGGAACTACATCATGGCGTCCGGGTTGGGCTGGACGCGATCGAGCACGCTCGGGCTCACCGGCGACTGGGTGATCCGCGCGTTCATCACCGATGGTGGCGTCGCGCCCGATGGCGCAGGTGGGGGCGATGCGGGCGTCGGGGCCGCGTGCAACGGCAACGCCGAGTGTCCGACGGGACAGTTCTGCGATCTCGCGAACAACGCGTGCACGTTCGAGTGCCGGGAGGACCCCGATTGCGGCGGCGGTACGTGCAATAGCCTCGGGCAGTGCATCGGTGGTGGCGGCGGTGGCGATGGTGGCGGCGGCGGGTGCTGCCGCACCGATCGAGGTGGCGAGGCCGGCATGCTGCTCGGGCTCGGCATCGGCGCGTTCCTGCTGCTGCGACGGCGGAAATGATCGCACGGCTCGCGGCCGCGGTGACGCTCGCGGCGCTCGCGCCGGCCCACGCGTCGACGGTGATGGAGCTCGGGCCCGCCGCGCTCGAGGCAGGCGCGGATCGGATCGTCGAGGCGACCGTGATCTCGCGCAGCGTGACGTGGAACGCGACCCATAGCGGGCTCGAGACGCATGCCGTGCTCGCGGTCGCCGCGACGCGGAAGGGCTCGACCGCGCAGATGGTCGAGATCGTCGTGCCGGGTGGCGAGCTCGACGGCGCGCGTCACCTCATCATCGGCATGCCGTCGGTGGCGGTCGGCGAGCGCGCGCGGTGGCACCTGCGCGAGCGCGGCGATGGCCGGCTGCGCGTCTACGGCTGGGCGCAGGGCAAGTGGCCGGCGCGAACGATCCACGGCAAGACCACGTTCGTGCCCGCACCGCTCGACGCCGAGCACGACCCGACGATCGCGGCGTTCGCGCTGAACGGGATGGTGTGGCCCGCGGCGAAGATCCCGGTCCAGTACCTGATCCAGAACGCCGGCAGCCTGGATGTCACGTTGCCCGACGAGATCGCCGCGATCGACGCGGCGTTCGCGACGTGGCAGGGCGTGCCGACCGCCTCGCTCGCGTTCCAGAACGCCGGGATGACGGACCTCGGCATGGCGGTCGATGGCACCAACGTGATGCTGTTCCTCGAGTCGGGGTGGACGTTCGGCAGCGAAGCCGCGGCCGCGACGTCGCTGTTCATCATCGACGGCCAGCAGACCGCCGACATCGCGGTCAACGGAGAGAACTTCCGGTGGGCGCTCGGGCCGCCGGGCGCGGGGATCACGAGCGACCTGCTCGATCTCCAGGCGGTGATGACCCACGAGATCGGCCACTTCAGCGGCCTCAGCCACACCACGCGCGCGTTCGACACGATGTACTTCTCGTGGAAGCCGTGGCAGGGGCAGCGCACGTTGTCGATCGACGACAAGCTCGGCCTGACCTCGATCTATCCGATCGCGGGGAACGAGTGCCCGGCCACGAGCTGCCCGGCCGACGAGACCTGCACCGATCACGCGCAGGGTCGCCTGTGCGAGGGCGTGCCCGATGTCGTCGGTAGTCCGTGCAACTACGATCGCGTGGAGTGCGACTCGTTCTGTCTGTTCACCGCGACGAACCTGTCGACCGGCTACTGCTCGAAGTTCTGCGAGACCAACACCGATTGTCCGCTGACGCACCACTGCGACGAAGCCGCTGCCGGGACGATGACCGTGAAGGTGTGCTTCGTCGGCGCGCAGCCGCCTCCGCCTCCGGTCGACACGTGTGCGGGCGATGCGGAGTGTCCCGCCGGCCAGCACTGCGACGACGCGAACGCGACGTGCACGTTCGAGTGCCGCGCGACGGCCGACTGCGAGCCGGGATCGACGTGCGACGGCCGCGGATCGTGCGTCGCGACGAGCGGCGGTGGTGGCTGTCGCACGGGAGGCGAGCCCGCGAGGTTCGGCGTGCTCGTCGTGGGCTGGCTCGTGATCCGGCGGCGGCGCGTCACGGCTTCGTCGCGGTGACCTTCAACCACGCGTCGACCTCCGCCAGCACCGCGGCACCGGCGGGGCCGGCGGCGGCGAGTGCCTTGCGCGCCTCGTTCGCGAGCAGCTGCGCGCGAGGACGATCTTGCTTCGCCGCCCACAGCGCTCGCGCGAGCGCGAACCGAGCCTCGGCGGCCTGTGCCGGATCGACCGGGCCGAGGATCGCGAGCGCGCGCTCGCCGTCGGCGATCCCGTCGCGTGGAGTCTCGAGCTCGACGCGGCAGTGCGCGCGTCCGACCAGCGGATAGGCGATGTACGGGTTCGGCCCGAGCTTCTCGAAGATCGCGAGGGCGCGCGCGTAGTGGACCACGGCGGTCGCGCAGTCCTTGCGGCCGCGCGCGAGCTCTCCGAGGTTGTGGGTCGTGAGCCCCACGTTCACGTCATCGGGTCCGTGGACGTCCTCGAGGATCTTCACGGCTCGCTCGAAGTACGGCGTGGCTTCGTCGAGCCGACCCCGGGCCTGGGCCACGGCACCCAGGTTGGCGAGCGGGAACGCGTTGTCGGGGTGATCCTTGCCGAGGACCTTGTCGAAGATCTCGAGCGCCTTCTCGAGCTCCTTCGTCGCGCCGTCGACGTCCCCGGCCTTGAGCAGCCCGGCGCCGAGGCTGTTGTGGGTCTGCGCGACATCGCGATCGTGCTCGCCGAGCGCCGCGGTCTGCAGCGCGAGCGCGGCCCGGAACAACTCGATCGCGCGAACGTAGTCCGCCTTGTGGATGTGCGCGGTCCCCATGACGTAGGCGAGTTGCCCGAGTTGCTGCTTGCCGCCGCCGGCGCGCAGGATCGCCAGCTCCGCCGCCGGTTGCAGCGCGACCGCGTCGGCGTAGCGCGCGCGCCCGATGACGCTGATGAGCGGGATCCACACGTTTGCCGAGAACGCGTCGTCCTTGAGCACGACCGCCAGCCGCAATGCCTCGCGAAGCGCGCGCTCGGCCTCCGCGGGGTTGCCGACGCCGTCGAGGGCGTAGCCCAGCCAGTACTGGATCTTGGCCTCGTACGGCAGGTGCTTCAGGGGCTTCACGCGCACGAGCAGGGCGCGCGCGAGCTCCACCGCCGCCGTGTACTTGCGCGCGCCCGTGTACACCACGAGCCGAGCCGACTCGCGATCCAGCTCGTCGAGGACCACCGGGTCGATCGAGTCAGGCTGCGGCCCTGCCGTCTCGGGCGTCATCGTCAGGCAACGATCGAGCTTGGGAAGCTGCTGGCTGGTCTCGACGGCGTGGTCGACGATCTGCGCGTCGGGTTTGGCCGCGAGCAGCGAGGTGAGTGCGCTCAGCTCGTAGAGGCGTTCGCCGAGGCACCGCATCCTGAGATCGAAGGCGACGCGGCGGACCTGGGTCGCCTCGCAGACCTCCAGGTGACGGTCGACCCAGTGTCGCGCGTACTGATCGAGCGCGGCCTCGACGCGGACGAAGGTCTCGCCGGCGTGGTTGCGACCGCTCGCGAGGAACGCGGTCTTGACGCGCTGCTTGACGCCGGCGTCCCAGACGCCATTCAAGCGCTCGTTGCCGTTGCCGCACGACGACACCGCGACGGGATCGCGGTCCATCGCGAACCGGACCACGACCAGCGTGATCGCGGCGGCGGCCACCGCGACGAGCGCGCCGGAGACGATCGCGAGGCCACGCCGGCGCGCCGGTGGCTGGAGCGCCTCGAGCAGCGCGTCCATCGACGGGAACCGCTCGTCCGGGTTCGGGCGCAGCCCGCGCAGGACCACGTCGACGACCCGCTTCGGGATCTCGGGGTTGTCGTCGGGCAGGTCGAGCTTGCCGTGGGTGACCCTGTCCGCGAGCTCGGCGTAGCTGTCGGCCTTGAACGGCATGCGTCCGAACAGCGCCTCGAACAGCGCGACGCAGAACGCGAATTGATCCGCGCGCGCGTCGAGCTCGGCTCGGTCGTGCTGCTCCGGCGCCATGTACATCGGAGTCCCGAACAGCGTCCCGACGGTGGTGAGCTGTGGCTGCGAGGAGAACGAGCTCGAGCTGACTGCCGTCTCCAGCTCGTCGGCGCCCGGCGTGCCCGGCGCCGGCGTGTCGATCTGTGCTTGCCGTGTGGGGCGCGCGAGGCCGAAATCGATGACGCGGACGCGGCCGTCGTTGCCGACCAGGACGTTGTCGGGCTTGAAGTCGCGGTGCACGAGACCTGCGGAGTGGCCGGCGGCGAGCCCACGACCGGCCTTGACGTAGACCTCGAGGATCTCGGTCACGCTGCGCGGTTGCGCGGCGAGCCAGCTCCGCAGCGTCTGACCGTCGACATACTCCATCGCGATGTAGACGCGCTCGTCGATCGTGCCCGCCTCGTAGACGGTGATGACGTTCGCGTGCGAGAGCTGCGCCATCGAACGCGCCTCTCGCAACAGCCGCGCGGCTTCCTTCTCGTGGCGCTTGCCGGTGAGCCCGCGGGTCCGGAGCACCTTGATCGCCACCTTGCGATCGAGCTGCGGATCGTACGCCGCGAGCACGACGCCCATCCCGCCGGCACCGAGGATGTCGAGGATGGTGAACCGGCCCAGTACGCCGTTCTCGTGGATCCCGGTGGGCAGCTTCTCGAGGTGCGTCTTGGGCCTCGGGAGGTCCGCGTCGGTGCCGTCAGGTGCCGACACGGCCATCTGCGTATCGGAGATCGTGAGCCTGAGGTTGGGCGTCTCGTGCGGGGCCGCGCGCACGGTTGGCCCGGTCGCGTCTGCCGGGGTCGGATCCTTGGTGCTCTCGTCGCTCATCGATCGGCACGCGGCGATGAGGAGATCGGTCTCACGCGGCAACTCCAAGGTACACCACGGTCACTCGGGCGATCGAGCCGGGGATCTGGTGGGTAGGTCATCCGTGGATTGTCGGCTCCGCCACACTGCGTCCGAAACGTTCGGATGGCCCTCGGGTTTCGTCGCTGCCGCGATTTGCGTCGTCGCTTTTTGCGTCGAACTCTCGTTATGCTCGGCTGGTGAGAGCAAGAGCAGTGGAGCTTTCGCCACGTCACGTCGGCCTGATGCGAGCGATGATCTACATCGTCGAGCGGGAGCAAAATCCACTCGACGGAGTGGACCGCGTGCTCGCCGATGTCGTGCATGCGCGAGCGCTCGACGGGACCCCGAACGAGTTTCGCGAGGCGCTCGACACCGCGCTCGCGAGCAACGTCGCGCTCGCGAGGCTCGGCCCCGAGTACCACCCGGAGCCGATCGTTCGCCGGTTCTTGTCGGAAGTCCGGCGCCGGTTATCGAACGTGAACTGATCGGTCGCTCCTACATCATCGGGTGAGATTGGTTCGAGCGTGCGCGCCCGAGCCGGCTCATACTCGGTGCATGCGCCGGGGTGCTGCTCGACGGCTCGCAGTGGCGCTCGGCGTGGCCGTGGCGGTGCACCTGCTGGCGTGGGTGGTGTTCCGTGGATGGCCGCTCGACCGTGGGACGCTCGAGGCCTTGACCGTCGAGCGCCCCGACGACAAGTCGAGAGCGGCGCTCGAACAGATCACGGTGGTCGAGCTCGCACGGGGTGATGTCGACGAGATCCCACAGATCCCGCTGGCGGCATTGCTCGGCCCGGCCGACGAGGTAGGGGTGGCGCAGACGCACCCCAACCCGGATCAGGCGGTCGATCTGCCGGGGCAGCGCGCGGCGAGTCGCGGTGGTGGGGCGACCGCCGGCGAGACGGCGTTCACGGAGCGGCACGATCCGACGACCGACGTCCCGATCCGTCACGAGCCGTGGAACGCCAAGCGCGACTACCAGAGCGTGCACGACCGGACCGGGCGCAAGCCGCAGTCGCCCGAGGCGATCCGTCGCGACGACCGGCGTGATGTGGCGGATCGCGCCGCGAAGCTCCGCGTGGCGTCGGCGGGTGAGCTGCAGGCCTCCAATGGCCTGGCACCGGCGGGGCGAGGGACAGGCGCGGCCGAGCCGGCCACGACTCGCGACGAGCGTGATGCGCCGGCGGGCACGGTGACGGCCGCGGCAACCGAGGGTGCGATCCGCCCGAACCCGACGCCCGCGATGGTGGATCCGGGTACGCAGGCAACCGACACGCCGAAGCGCGCGGACACGGCGAGCGACGACACGAACGCGGCGGCGGCGTCACGCGAGACCAGGCCGGGGCCATACGAGATCACGCCGCCAACAGCCGATGGATCGGCTCGCTCCGGCGTCCGCGGGGACCAGGCGCCGGGACAGCTCGGCACGTCGACGGGGACCGGGACCGCAGCGACCCAGTGGGGCGCTGCGCGTGGCAAGCGCGACCTGTCGATCCAGGCCGAGCCACAGGATCCGTACTTCCGCACGCTGTTCACGAAGCTCGAGCGGGCGGTCGTGTTTCCGCGCCAGCTCGCGCTCGAGCTGCGAGCGGGGCGCCCGATCGCGGAGCTCGTGCTGCGCGCCGACGGCACGATCGCCGGGACCGCGATCGCCGTGTCGAGCGGGACGGCCGGGTTCGATCGGGAACTGATCCGTGCGATCGGTACGTTGAAGCGACTTCCGCCGCCCCCTGCGAGCTTGCTGGCAGGCAAGCCGGAGATCCGCGTGAGGGTGGAATGGGCGTTCGACCCCGGGATCCTGCGATGACGCGAGGCAACCGCGCGATTCTGCGACGGTCTGTGTTGCCGGCACACCGCGGTGGGGAGAGCGAGTGTCACGAATTGACCAAAGTCTCGCGAGGCCGTCTGGCCGAGCGAGCGAGAATCCGGACAATTGACGTGGCATCCACCCGGAATTCGACCTGACGGTCGGCTCGCGCGTCTCTATACTCGAGACTGAAGCTCGCGATCATGCCCACCGCAGCTCGCCGCAGGAAACGGGTCCCGACTTCGACCATCTGGGTCGCGGCGGTCGGCGTGGCGTTGTTCATCCACGGCACCGTGCTCGGGGCCGCGGACGACATCGGTTCGGCGCTCACGGGCGACGGATTCGCGGCGACCGGAAAGCCACGCACGGTGCCGCCGGTCATCGATCTGAAGACCTCGTGTGCGGGCGACGTGTTGCTCGCGACATCGGCGCGTGCCGCACTCTGCCTCGCACCGTGGCGCGGCAACGCCCCCGAGTGCAGCGACGACCTCGAGATGACGATGTGGATGGATCTGTCATCGTGTCGCGCGACCAACGAGATGTCCACCGCGGTCGCGATGGCGATCGTCCCGCAGCGCGAGCTCGAGAAGCTCACGCCGATCGATCCCGAGCCGTTGCTCGAGGAGCTGATGCAGCAGGAGAAGCCGCCGCAGCCGCCGCAACCGGTCCCGCCACCACAACCGCAGACCGCGCCGCCACCGCCGCCACCACCACCACCACCTCCGCAGCGTCGATCGCAGGTCGTCGAGACGGTGAAGCCGAGCACCGAGCAGGCGCCCGACAACGCGCGGTTCCTGTCCGAGCACGACATCAGGGTCGAGAAGGAGAAGGTCGCCCGCGGCGCGACGAAGGAGCCGCTGGTCGCCAAGAGCAAGCCCGAGGAGCTGGCGATCAAGGACAAGCCGAAGGACGACCCTTCGATGCAGAAGCCACCCGAGCAGCCACCGGGCAAGAACCCCAAGGCGCCGGATGTGCCGGGCACGCTCGCGATGCGTCCACCCGGTGCGCCCGCGCCGTCCGAGGCGCCGCAGGACTCGAGCGTGCGTGGCACCAAGGGCGACAAGGGCCCGATCGTCGCCGATGGCTTCATCCCGCGGCGTGGGGATGGCGCGGTCGAGCAAGCGCGCCGTGATCCGGGAGAGCTGACCAAAGGGCAGGGCGGCGCCGGTGGCGGAGCGCCGCAGGTTCCGAACCTCAAGCCGACGAAGGAGCAGCTCGAGCGCATCGTCGGTGGCGGCTCGGTCGATCACCTCGAAGAGGTGGAGAGCGGCGACGAGACGGCGCTGTCGGCGAAGCGCTGGGTCTATGCGAGCTTCTTCAACCGGCTCAAGCGCCAGGTCGCGCAGAACTGGGATCCCCAGACCGTGTGGCGGCGCAGCGATCCGAACGGCAACAACCACGGCTTCAAGACGCGCGTCACCGAGGTGCGCGTGACGCTGTCGGGCAAGGGCGATCTGTCGAAGATCGTCGTGACCTCGCCGTCGGGGGTCAACGAGCTCGATGACGAGGCGGTGCGCGCGTTCAATGTATCCGCGCCGTTCCCGAACCCGCCCGACGGGCTGGCCAAGAACGGCGTCATCACGTTCGCGTTCTCGTTCCATTTCGAGATCGGCGCGCCGCGGACGTCGTGGCGCGTGATCCGGTCCAACTGACCCGAGCGAGAATCGGGTCGCGATGCCGCGTGCGGTGATGCAGAGCCGGGCGTTCGCCGCGGTGATCTCGTGCGTGCTCGTCGGCGCCACGCTCTCGCCGCTCCTGCGCGCTCCCGCCAACGACGGCTTTCCGCTGTCGACCTATCCGATGTTCGCGTTCGAGCGACCGACGAAGCTGACGATGAGCTACGCGCTCGGAGTGACGGCGACCGGCGAGCGGCGCTACCTGTCGCCGTCGATCGTCGGCTCGGGCGAGGTGCTCCAGGCGCGCGCGATCGTCGAGCACGCGGTGTCACGCGGCCGCTCGGAGCTGATGGCGCTGTGCCGGCGGATCGCGGAGTCCGTGCATCCGCTGGACGGGTACGCCGACGTGGTGACGATCCGGATCGTCACCGGAACGCACGAGGCAGTCGAGTTCCTGGTGCGTGACCGGGTCGGCCGAGAGGTCGAGAAGGCGACGTGCGCGGTGAGGCGATGAAGCGCACCGACGACAACCGGTTCGTGAAGTGGTGGTTCGCGGCCGCGCCGGCCGAGCGACTCGCCGCGCTGCGGATCTTGATCGGGACGTACGCCCTCGCGTGGGTTGCCTTCCGGATCGTCGAGCTCGCCGCGCTCTCGCGGCTGCCACGCGGGCAGTTCAAGCCGGTCGGGGTCGCGCGCCTGCTCGAGGCGCCGCTGCCGCCGGGCGTGGTGGTCGCGATCGCGATCGGGAGCTGCGTGCTGTTGCTCGCGTTCATCGTGGGGTTCGCGTACCGGATCGCCGCGCCGATCGCGGCAGCCGCGCTGTTGTGGACGCTCTGCTACCGCAACTCGTGGGGCATGGTGTTTCACACCGAGAACCTCCTCGTGCTGCACGTGATCGCGCTCGCGTTCGCCCCGGCGGCGGACGTGTGGGCGATCGCGCGAACCCCTCGTCCGCCGCCGGCGGCGGGCTACGGCTGGGTGATCCGGCTGCTCGGCGCGTTGACGGTGGCGACGTACCTGCTCGCCGGCATCGCGAAGCTGCGGATCGCGGGGCTCGACTGGGTCGACGGCGAGCTGCTGCGGAACCAGATCGCGATCGATAACCTGCGCAAGGCGCTGCTCGGCGATGGGATCGCGCCGCTCGCGACTCCATTCCTCGATCACCCGTCGGCGTTCACCGCATTCTGCGTGCTCAGCCTCGCGCTCGAGCTCGGCGCGCCGATCGCGATGCTCGGGGGGCGAGTCGGTCGGCTGTGGTCGCTCGGCGCGTGGGGGTTTCACCTCGGGGTGGTGCTCCTCATGAACATCTGGTTCCTGTATCCCCTGGTCGGCTTTGCGTTCCTGCCGTTCCTGCGCGCCGAGCGCCCGTTCACCTGGCTGATCGGGCGGTGGCGAGCGCGCTGAAGCTCACGGGAATGTGCGCCGGAACCGGCCGGTTCACGCCGCGATGAAGTTCTGGCTTGCCCTCAAAACTACGTTTGTAGTAATGCTACGAGAGTCGTCGTAACCATGGCCCGTTCGACCCAGCTCACGCCCGACCTCACCCCAGGTGAGCTCCGCGTCATGAAGGCGCTGTGGGAGGTCGGGCACGGCACGGTGGCAGAGGTTCGCGCGGAGCTCGCGCGTCGCGGCCAGGAGCTCGCGTACACCACGGTGATGACGCTGCTCGGTCGGCTCGCCGCGAAGAGCGCGGTCGCGGTCGACAAGGAGCGCGAGCCGTTCATCTATCGCGCCGCGCATCGCCGCGAGTCGGTGTTGCGCGATCGCCTGCGCGAGTTCGTGCGCGAGGTGTTCGACGGCGAGGCCGACTCGCTCGTCTTGAACCTCGTCGAGGACTCGACGATCTCGCGAGCCGAGCTGCGAGCGATCGAGCGCAAGATCGCGGACGCCGAGAAGGCCGCAGCCGAGAAGCCGGAGAAGCCGGAGAAGCCCGAGCGCAAGGAGCGCAAGTGATCGAGGCAGCGGTCACCGCGAAGGCAGCCCTCGGCATGCTCGCCATGATGGCGGTGCAGGGCACCGTGCTCGCGCTGATCGCGCTCGTGATCGTCCGCTGGCGCATGCGGCCGGCGTGGCAGGCCGCGGTGTGGCTGGTCGTCCTCGTGAAGTTCGTGCTGCCGTGGGGGCCGTCGCTGCCGTGGTCGCTCGCGGACGTGATCGCGAGCCTGCGCGGCGAGACCGTGGGAGCGCCGATCGTGTTCGTGGCGCCGTCCAGTGCGCCGGCGATCGAGGTGGCCCCGACTGCCTCGATCGCGTGGCTGTTGCTCGCCGCCGTGTGGGCCGCGGGCGTTGCCTTCGTCCTCGCGCGCGCGTCGCTCGCCTACCATCGAACGCACGCTGCCGCGCGGCGTGGCGCACCGGCACCGGCGGCCGCGCGCGAGCTGCTGCTCGAGCTCGCCGCGCGCGTGGGCGTGCGGGCGCCGAGGCTCGTCGTCGGGGATCCGGCGATCGGACCGCACGTCATCGGCGTCCTGCGCCCGATCATCGTGATCCCGCCGGGACTCGCGGCGGAAGCGGATCCGGCGCTGCTTCGCGCGGCACTACTCCACGAGCTCGCGCACGTCCGGCGGCGCGATGCGCTCGGCCGGCTCGTCCAGCTCGTCGCGCTGGCGGTGTTCTGGTGCTGGCCCGTCGTCCGGCTCGCGAGCCGGCGGCTCGAGCTCGCGCGCGAGTCCGCGTGTGATGCGTGGGCGCTCGAGGCCGGCGACATCTCGCGTCCTGCGTATGCGCGCCTGCTCTTGCAGATGGCGCAGCTGCGAACCTCGGCCGCACCCGCCCTGGCCGCACCGCATGCGCTCGGCGATCGCGTCGCGAGCGTGCTCGGACCGCCGGTCCGGCCGCGGCTCGGCCTCGTGCATCGCCTCGCGCTGATCGCATGGATCGCCGTCGCCCTCGGTGGCGCGCGGACCTCCGAGGCGCGCGGCGTCAAGCCGGGGGTCTGCATCTACACGCCGGAGCTCGCCGAGGCGCTGCGGCTCGCGCACCCCGAGGCCGACCTCGACGGGGACGGCGTGCTCTCGCACGACGAGGCGTGTGATTTTCAGGCCGAGGTGGCGAGGCGGGTGGTCGACAGCGAGCAGGTCTCGACACTCGACGACGCCACCGCCGTGCTGCTCTCCGAGCCCCTGTGTTGCAATTGCGACGCCGCTGAGGGACTTTCCCGGCCGGCGACGCTGATGGACGCGAGTTGCCAATCCGAAGGAGTCGAATGATGAAGAAGCTAGTCCTACTTGGCCTGGTCGCGGCGACGACCGTGGCATGCCAGCAAGACAACAAGAACCTCGAGCGCAAGCTCGACCAGATCATCCAGAAGCTCGACAAGATGCCCGCGGGCGGTGGTGCCGGTGCCGCGCAGCGCCCGCAGCGTCCCGAGCCCGATCGCGCCAAGACCTATGGGGTCGCGGTCGATGGCGATCCGTTCGACGGACCGGCCGATGCACTGGTCACGCTCGTCAAGGCGTATGACTACGCGTGCCCGTACTGCGAGAAGGTTCGTCCGACGATGCAGGAGCTGCACCAGAAGTACGGCAACGATCTTCGCGTCGTCTACAAGCAGCTCGTCGTCCACCCACGCAACGCGATGGCCGGCGCGCTCGCGTTCTGCGCCGCGGGCAAGCAAGGCAAGCACAAGGACATGGATCGCCTGATCTGGGACAAGGGCTTCAAGGTCCGCCAGATGGATCTGTCCGACGTGGCACCGGCCGAGCAGCAGGGCGAGAAGGGCGGGGGACAGAAGTGCTGGGACACGCCGGCCGGCTGCGCGAATGTCGTCGGTTACGCCACGGAGCTCCAGCTCAACGTCGAGCAGTTCAAGGCCGACATGAAGGGCCCGTGCATGCAGCTGGTCCAGAAGGACATGAAGGAGCTGCAGGCGCTCGGCGTCGGCGCGACTCCGGCGTTCTTCGTCAACGGCCGCTTCCTGTCGGGCGCCATGCCGACCGAGAACTTCGCCGCGCTCATCGACGAGGAGCTCAAGAAGGCCAAGGAGAAGGTCCAGCAGGGGACGCCGGCCGCGCAGTACTACCAGCAGCACGTCGTGGACAAGGGCCCGAAGTCGCTGCAACCGTCGGGCTGATGCTAGGGTGAGCCCGTGGCGCGTCCTCTCCTGTCGAGCAGGGCCGCCATCCCCGAGCGTAACTGGGTCAACATCCAGTGGCTCGCGAGGTTGCGCTGGGCCGAGATCGCCGGCCAGGCGTCGACCGTGCTCGTCGGCCAGTTCCTGCTCGACGGCGCGCTGCCGATCGCGCTGCTCCTGATGGTGATCGGGATCGGGCTGGTCTCGAACCTCGGGCTCGAGCTGTACTTCTTCGGCGATCGCCGGCGCGACACGCCGTCGCGCACGGTGCACGAGTGGCAGATCGCGCTCGTGATGATGCTCGACGTCGGGATCCTGACCGGGCTCCTCTACCTGACCGGCGGACCGCACAATCCATTCGGGCTACTGTACGTCGTGCAGATCGCGCTCGCGACCGTGCTGCTGCGCGCGAAGTGGGCATGGCTGCTCGGCGGGCTCTCGTTCGTCGGCTTCGGCGTGCTGCTCGCGATGCACGAGCCGCTCGCGATTCCCGACGACAACCGCGCGGTCGGTGCGTGGGTCGCGCTCGGGGTTGCCTCGGCGTTCGTCGTGCACTTCCTGCAACGCATCACCGCGGCGCTCGCCGAGCGCGAGACCGAGCTGACCAAGACGCGCGGGCTCGCGGCGCGCCAGGAGAGACTCGCCTCGCTGGCGACGATGGCCGCCGGTGCCGCGCACGAGCTCTCGACGCCGCTCGGCACCGTGGCGCTCGCGGCCAAGGAGCTCGAGCGCGCGCTGACTCGGGCCAGCGGCGATCCGGGCTCGCCGCCGCTCGGACCGGAGCTCGCCGCCGACGCCCGCCTGATCCGCGAGCAAGTCGGGCGCTGTCGCGCGATCCTCGAGAGCATGGCCCAGGGCGCCGGCACCGTCGGCGAGAGCGTGGCGGCATGCACCGTCGGCGAGCTGCTCGAGGAAGCGCTGGTGGGGATCCGCCCGGCACCCACGGTGCATCGCGACATCCCGGCCGCGCTCGTTCGCTGGCCGCTGCGAATCCCCCCGCGGGCGGTCAGTCAGGCGCTGCGCTCGCTCGTCACGAACGCGCAGGACGCATCACCTCCGAGCTCGACCGTCGTGGTGGCAGTTCGCCGCGATGGCGAGACCCTGTCGATCTCGATCCGCGATCGCGGGCCCGGCATGCCGAGCGAGATCATGGCGCGGATCGGCGAGCCGTTCTTCACGACGAAGGCTCCGGGGCGCGGCATGGGCCTCGGGCTATTTCTCGCTCGCGCCGTCATCGAGGGCGTCGGCGGATCGCTGCAGATCGACTCGACCGAGGGTGGCGGTGGCACGGAGGTCCGCGTCGAGCTGCCGACCGATGTCTCGGCCCGCGACACAGCGCCACATCGGACGGGTGAACCGAGCGCGCCCACAGTAGTATCCAAGGCCACATGACCGTCGTCGAACAAAAGCCGTCGATCCTGATCGTGGACGACGACGACGTGTACCGCAACCGTCTGGCCCGCGCGTTCGTCGACCGCGGCTACGACGTGCGCACCGCGTGCGACTACGACACCGCGGTCACCGCGGCCTCGGGCGAGTCGCCGGAGTTCGCCGTCGTCGACCTCAAGATGCCCGGCAAGAGCGGCCTCGAGCTCGTCAAGGCCCTCGTCGAGATCGACCCGGCGACCAAGACCGTGGTCCTCACCGGCTACGGCAGCATCGCCACCGCGATCGACGCCGTCCGCCTCGGCGCGACCTACTACCTCTCGAAGCCCGCCGATGCCGACGACATCGTCGGCGCGTTCGCCCGCGGTGAGGCCCCGCCGCTCGATCCGCCACCTCCACATTCTCCCGAGGGCGACTACAAGGCACCTTCGCTGGCCCGTGCCGAGTGGGAGCACATCAACCGGGTGCTGTCGGATGCCGGTGGGAACATCTCCGAGGCCGCCCGCCGGCTGGGCATCCACCGCCGCAGCCTTCAGCGTAAGTTGCAGAAGTATCCGCCGGCGAAATAGCGGCGCGCCTCGAGGACTTCACTCGACGGGGTAGTCGTGGTTTGATCGGAAGCTCCATGGCGTTGTCGTCCCCACGCAGCTCGTACGCGTGGGCGATCGCGGCACACGCAGCCGGTGCGGCGCTGCTCGGCGGGCTCGAGGCCTGGCGGCTGGGGAGCGGGAGGCTCGCGCTGGTGCTCGTCCCCTTGTTCGCGGCGACCGGGCTCGTCGCGGGTTCGGTATCGGCGGTGGTGGAACGGCTCGTGGTCGGGCGCCGGTGGTGGGTCACCGCGCTCGCGATCGCCGCACCGACGCTCGTCGTCACGATCCCGGTGGGCGCGACGCTGTTCGACGGTGCCTACGCGCAGACCTTGCCGCTCGCCGGGGCGCTGCCGTATCTCGCGCCGGCGATCGCCTGGCTCGTGATCGCCGGCGCCATCGCGATCGGGCGGCGGCTGTCGACCGGCGATCTGACGTCGCGGGCGATCGCGATCGTCGGCGTGGCCGGCATGGTCGGCACGATCGTCTGGACCAAGCGTCACCTCGGCTCGGGGTATCTCGGCGCGCAGATCGGCGCGACGCTCGCGGTGATCGTGCTCGCCGGGCTGGTGCTCCGGCTCGCGCGGCGAACGCAGCTCTCGGTCTACGCGGGCGCGACGATCGCGGCGGTCGTGCTCGGCAGCGCGGTGGCGGCGCTGGGCGAGGGTCTCGAGCTCGAGCACGATCGAAGGCTCGTCGCGACGTATGGCGGCCAGAGCCGCGACCTCGTGCGGCTGTGGCGCCAGCTCCTCGACCTCGACCACGACGGCAGCTCGGCGCTGCTGGGCGGCGGCGACTGCGACGATCGCGATCCGGACCGTTATCCCGGCGCGCTCGATCGCGCGGGTGATGGGATCGATCAGGACTGCGACGGTGCAGATGCCGAGGTGATCGCGCTCGCGCCGCCACCGCCACCCCAGCTCGCGATCGATCTCGCCACGTGGCGCGCCTCTCCGGAGCCCGCCTTGCTGCTCGATCGCACGAAGGACATGAACATCCTGTTGATCAGCGTCGACGCGTTGCGCTTCGACCTGCTCGCGCCCGACGCACCACACCGCGACGACTTCCCGCGGATCGTGAAGTTACTCGACGAATCGGTGTACTTCACGCGCGCCTTCGCCCCGGCATCGGGGACCGACGTCTCGCTCGGGACGCTGCTCAGCGGGCGCGCAAATCCGTTCCAGCAGATCGAGACCACGGTGCCCGAGGCGATCCGCGGACTCGGCCGCTTCACGACGAGCGTCCTGCCGAGCGAGGTGCTTCGCCATGTCGGCGAAGTGATGCTCGGGCGCGGCTTCGAGCGGACGCGGCGCGTGCACACCGACTGGGAGCAAGAGGACATCGGCGATCACGTCAGCGGCGGTGCGACCACCGACGAAGCGCTCAGGGCGATCACCGCGGCGAAGGGCAAGCCATTCTTCGTGTGGGCGCACTACTTCGACGTCCACGAGCACCATCAGATCGATCCACCCGGCGAGCTTCGCCGCGCGGTTCACGACGGCGGCTCGCCGATCGCACATCGCTATCGCGCGATGCTGCTCGCGGTCGATCGCTCGCTCGGTCGACTGCTCGACGAGCTCGACAAGCGCGGGCTGCGCGACAACACGATCGTCGTGTTCGTGAGTGACCACGGAGAATCATTGAAGGAGGATCCGCGGCTGCTCGACACGCACGGCATCGTCACGTACGCGCCGCTCGTGCGGATCCCGCTCGCGTTTCGTGTTCCTGGCATCGCGCCGGGCCGTCGCCGCGATCCAGTCTCGCTGGTCGATCTCGCGCCGACGCTGCTCGAGCTGCTGTGTGCGCCGCACGCGATGGGCCGGCTCGACGGGATCGGCCTCGTGCCGGCGCTGCTCGACGGGCCGGCGGAGCTGCGGCCGCTCGCGGCCCGCGCACTCGTGATCCACGAGGAGCAGCAGTGGAGCGTCGTCGAGTGGCCCTATCAGGTACTCGTCAAGCCGGCCGATGATCTCGTGGAGCTCTACGATCTTGATCGCGATCCGAGCGCGCTCACCGATCTCGCGACCCAGTTCCCGGCCATCACGCGCCGGCTGCGGGCTCGCTACGGGGAGGCGCCGCACGTGCGCGTCGATCGAACACTGGACGGACGAACCTGGCGAGAACAGCTAGCCCAACCGCCCCAGCGCCGTGCGCCACCATGAGCACGAGCGCGATCATCCACGCGGTGTAGCGCGGCACGACCGGCGCGAGCTCGGCGCCGAACACGACTGGCCACGCACCGCACACGGCGAGTGCCGCCGCCGTCACGAACACCGGCAGCGCGAGCTGGGCGACCAGGACGCGACCGAGCGTCGTACGACCGAGGCCGATCCAGGTCGATGCGGTCGCGAGCGCGAGCGCGGGCAGCCACGTCAGGTACATGTCGCGTCCCTGGGGCGCGTAGACCCAACCCATCGACAGCGTGGGCTCGCCGCGCACGAGGTACAGCGACGCGCACGCGGCGAAGAACCACCACGGCGCGAGCCACCACCGCCGGACGCCCCAGGTCGAGATGGCGAGCCCGATGACGAGCAGGAAGATCGCGGCGACGCCATGACCGAGCTCGATCGGAGGCACGGCCTGGTCGATCGCGAGCGGCGCGGCGAGCGCGGCCGTGATCGGCCGGCCACGCGCTTCGCGATCCAGGGTCGCGCCTGTCGAGTCGGCGAGCGAGCGCGCGACGTCGACGACGTGGACCAGCTCCGCGTGTCCCGCGGCGACCCCCGGTCCCGCGATGCAGCCCTCGACCTGACGCACATCGCGCTCCTCGCCGCCGTGGCCACCCGCCGCCGTGTGACCGTGATCGGACAGGACGAACCAGCGCGCTCCGCGATCGGCCTCGACGAGCCGGGCGAGGATCGCGTCGGCCTGCCCGCCGGCTCCGTAATACAGCGGCGACATGCCGTGGGCGTGACCCGCACCGTCGACCCGAAGGATGTGGACGAACACGAGCGGCGCGGCACTCGCGACCGCGGCAACGGCAGTCGCGACCCACTTCGTCTTCCAGACCTCCGCGTCGGCATCCTTCGTGTTGTTGGTCGGATCGGCGGCCGGCTCGAAGTGCGAGAACCCGAGCGACCGCACGATCCAGCCGTGGTGCTCGGCGATCGCGATCGAGCCCGCGATCTGCGCCGGGATCCCGCGCCGATCGAGCGGGGGCTCGAGCGGCCGGCCATAGCGGCCCTTGGTCCCACCGCCGCGCCCCACGATCCCGGTCTGCTGCTGCGTCAATCCCGTCCACAGCGCCGCCTCGACGGGCAGCGACACGGTCGGAAACCCGACATCGACGGTCATCGTGATGCCGCGCTTGCACAGCTCCGACCATGCCGGCATCACGCGCGCCGCATCTCTCGACAGGCCATCGATCAGCACGACCCGCGTTCGTGGGGTCGGCGTCAGGCCGGGCCCACTGGCCGGCGGCAGCGGTGCCGGTTCGGTCGGAGTGGCGTCCCACCAGGTGATGTCGAAGATCAGCGCGCGGCGGAGATCCGGTAGCCACCACACGGCCGCAGCGAGCACCGCGACGACAACACCGGTCGCGAGTCGCGTGCGCATGTCAGTCCGGTGGGGCGTCGACGGAGGCATCGGGCAGCGGTGGAAGCGATCCGAGCGGCAGCTTCCACGGCAGATCCGGGAGTCGCTCGACGGGCAGGAGGCGCAACAACGACGGCAACACGATGCCCTCGGTCACCAGCGGCATGTGCAGGAACTGCGCACGAATGTAGAGGTGCTTCGCCGACTTCGCGGCCGTCGGCCACAGCTCGTAGGCCGGCGGAAACCGATCCATCGTCATGGTCTCCGCCGGAAACTTCGACGCGAACGACTCGGTCCCGAGCACCGTGTCCTCGCCGACCGTGATCAGGCGCCGGCGCGGCGACGCTCGTAGCCACGCCGCGACCGTCTCCTCGTCGCCATACATCGCGTCGACCATCGTGACGTGATCGAGCAGCGGATCGTCGAACCACGCCTGCATCGTCTTGTATCCACCGGAGTGCCCGATCGCGGCGGTCAGTGCGGCACCTCGCATCACCCCGGTCTTGTCCTCGACGAGCCGCAGCAGCTCGCCGAGGTCCGTGTAGTTGACCGGCGTCTTCGGTGCCACCGGCGCCTCGGGAACGATGAACACCGCGTTGAGCGACGACAGCGCGAACTGTTCGGGCAGCTGATGCCCGACCCACGCGGTATCGGCGTCGTCGAAGTAGCCGTGGATGTAGAGCACCGTCGCGCCGGTATCGGCGTGGTACCCCGCCGGGATCCACACGTGGATCGGCCCGCGTGGTCCATCGATGCGGACGTGGCGCCCGGCGGCAACCGCGGACGCGATCGGCCCGGCGTCGACCGACGTGGTGCGCAGCGGATCGTTCGCGAGCGCGATGCCGAGCCACACGAGCCCGGCCAGCGCGGTCACTCCGAGACCGGCGACGAGGGCAGTGCGGACGCGATGCACGGCGTGATCGTAGCAAACTGCGGGTCACCGCGCGCGCCGCACGGGGCAGGAGGAACCCACCCCGGCGCCGAGCGACCTCCAGAAGCTCGGAGACCGGCGCCCGCGTCTGCGGCTGCGCTCGGACCTACGTCTTTCGGTTCCTGACGCTCAAGGGACGATGTCTTGCCGAGTGGTGCTGGCCCTTCGAATCTCGGAGCTCGAGGTTCGCCAATGTGCTTTGCACGAAGATGTTGCAGAACGCGTCCGTGGACAGCGGCCACGAGGTCGAGAAGCTGGTGCGACGCAAGTCGGCTCGGGGTCGCTGTCGTTTGCGGCCGAAACGTCGCGAGCGAAGCGTGCTGGAGAATTCGCTGAGTGTTCGACGCTCGAAGGCCAGGGACATAGAAGCGCCAGCCATTCGCCGACACGCTCGCCCTACCGTCGCGAGTCTCGGCATTCACGAGCGCGCGAGCTTCGTCGATCCTGCCGCGGCCGTGGACAGCGCCAGCGCTGCGAGCGCAGAGAACATCGCGCTGCCCACCGCCGCTTGGATTGCGGCACGAGTCGACTCGGGCCGCTCGTGTGCGGCAATCCACAGGTTCGACAGGCCTGGTCCTACCACCGGAGTCTTTTTCGGTTTCGGAGTCCGGATCAGAGGAGTCTCGCGCGGATGCCTGTCTCCCTGCCACGCCAGCGCCACAGCCATGATGTTCGACAAGGTAGCCATGAGGGGATGCTCGAGCGAGGTGTCGTGGTTGCTGTCGTTTGCGGACGAATCGTCGCGAGCGAAGAGTGCCGGCCAGTTGAATTCGCCGAGTGTGTGTTCGACGGCTTCTGCGCGGGGTGCGGGTTTCCGGGGATAGAAGCGCCAAGTCGGACGAGCTCACCGGGCGGCTCGCCACACGCTCATCACCCCGCGTCGTCGCGACACGCACGCGACGTCGACGATCCACGACTCGCGACGTGGGCACTCGGTGCACTCGAGGCGCTCCCTTCACGACCCAGAGCGCGAAGGCGCTGCTGTTCGCGATGCTCGCGACCGTGGAGCGACTCGCCGATCCTCGCCTGATCGAGCGCGCACCGGCGATCCGCGCTGCGATCGAGACTCGCATCACCCCTCTGGCAGTGCGCAAGCGACTGGTCGCGCGAATCCAGAGCATCGTCGCGGGGCTCATCACGCTTCGTGGAGCTTCGCTGCGCACCGGACCACACGTCCACGGCGGATCACCGTGGTCGGATCGTGGCGACCTACCACCCGGTGGGCCGGTGCGAGTATCCACTCGATGCTCAGCGGAGCAGACTCGTAGGTCGGCGGCCCCACGGTGCAGATGACCGTCGTGCGTCCCTGCTGGTCGTTGTCGGTGCGTCTCGCGGCGTGGGTTGCCGGCCAGTTGAATTCGCCGAGGGTTTGCGACGAGCCTCAGTCTCTCGGTCTTCGGGCGAGCACCGTGAAGAACGCGGATGCTTGTCGATCCTGCCGCGGCTGCGGACAGCGTTAGCGCCAGCGCTGCGACGGAGGAACATTGCGCTGCTCACCGCCGCTTGGATTGCCGCACGAGTCGACTCGGGCTGCTCGCGCGCGGCAATCCACGGGCTCGACAGGCCTGATCGGATCCGTTTTTTTGGTTTCCGGATTCCGGATCAGAGGAGGGCGCAAGCTGCGCGTGGACGGGCCACGGCAAGATCAACGTGGTCGGATCGTGGGCGACTATCTATCCCCTCGATGCTCAACGGAGCAGACTCGTAGGTCGGCGGCCCCACGGTGCAGATGACCGTCGTGCGAGAGCACTCCGTGGTGGTCGTTGTCGTTGTGCGTGGGATGCCGGCCAGTTGAATTCGCCGAGTGTTTGCGACGAGCCTCGGCAACAAGTCTCTCGGTCTTCGAGCGAGCACCGTGAAGAACGCGGACGCCTGTCGATCCTGCCGCGACCGTGGACAGCGCCAGCGCTCTGAGTGCAGAGAACCTTGCGCTGCCCACCGCCGCTTGGATTGCCGCACGAGTCGACTCGGGCTGCTCGCGCGCGGCAATCCACAGGCTCGACAGGCCTGGTCCTACCACCGGATCTTTCTTGGTTTCCGGAGTCCGGATCAGAGGAGGCAACCAGGCGCGCCAAGTGCCCATGGACATCAATGAGCCCTGGGTCGCGAAGACTCCGGACGAAGCAGTCGCGGACTCGGGCGTCGTTCAGGTCGTATCGTGCACTCGATCATCGTCTCGCGTGAGAACCCGGCCTGAGAGGAGCGCCATACCGCCGTACTCGATCATCAGTCCCGGGCGATCCACATCGCCTTGCGACGAACCAATCGGCTGGTTCGCCTCATCGAGCCGATGCCGATCCACGCCGAGTTTCAACGTGGTGCGATCGGTTGCGTCGTCGCGACGCCCGGTGGGTTGACTCCACGGCATTCCGCTGAGAGCTTGGCGACGTGGCACATCGCAGCGCGAGGGTCGCCGTGCTCGTGGGGTTGCTCGCCTCGGCTCGCGAGGCATGGGCCGACGGCGTCGATCCCGGGATCAGCCTCACGGGTACCGACTGGGCCAAGCTGATCGCGATCGCAGTCGTCGTCCTGGTGGTGTGCGTCGCGACGATCTGGAAGATCGCGAAGTTCACCTCGGCCGTTCGACGCGAGCTGAAGCGGAGCCCAAGCCTGCCGGCGGCTCGACTGCATCGTGAAGACGGAAGCGTGACCACCGGATCGGAGAACCGCTCCCCTGCGGAGCCCGTCGCCACGACGCCGAAACGGCCCTGAGCGCCCCTGGAGGCCCAACAATCTTCGACTCGAGCCAGCGGTCGTCGCGGACGTTGCGCCGGGCCAGTTATTTCGCCGAGTGTTCGATCGCACGCAACGAGCTCGGCATTCACCAGCGCTCGGGCTTAGCGAGCACCGTGAAGCACGCGGATCCTGCCGCGCCCAGATGCGCCAGCTGCACGTCGGTTGTTCAGCGGAACAACAGACCAGGTGCGCCGATCATCGTCGCTTCAAGCCCGGCGTCTCGTACATGCTGATCGATCCGGCTTTCTGCCAGCCCGTGTGAAGCAGCCAGCTCTGCGGTCGCGCGACGCAGAGCCGCTCGTCGGGAGCGATGCTGAACATGAAGGGCTGGTCCGCGAGCTCTCTCCAGCCGGTGAAGCTGACCGCGCTCGACATGTAGTCGACGTCCCAGAACCGAGTCTCACCCCAATCCTCGTCCTGGTCGTGGCGGCGCCAGTTGTTGAGCACGTAGCTCAGGGTGTGGTGCGCCTGCGTCGGTGACTTGATGAGGCGCGAGTGATAGCGGTCGGCGAACACCGTGCCGAGTCGCTTCGTGCCGCGGCGCTTGCTGATCGCGCGATTGAGGTGCTGCGAGGCGGAGATCTCGAATGCCTGGACGCCCTTGGCGAGGGCCGTATCGTTGTCGGCCTCGACGAGCAGGTGGAGGTGATCGACCTCGGGGCCGAGATGGACGATGCGAAAGTCGTCGCGTCCGAGCACCGCCCGAGTCGCCTTGCGAAGGGCGAAGTACGTGTCGCGCTGGCGAAGCGTGCCGAAGCCGGGCACGAGGCGGAGCGTCACGTGGACCGGCGTCAGCCGATCGAAGCGCTCGCGCGTCGTGTGCCGCTCGCTCGAGCGGAGGTTCTTCGGCGGTCGTCCAGCGCCTTTGCGCTTCCCGCCCCACGTCTTGAACTCGATCTCGATCTGAACGTGTCGGTTTCGGGCCCCGGCCATGAACGACACATACCCACTTGCTCGGATGTCGTCAACATGAAAACGCCGATAGTTTAGATAACCAGGCCTATCGATGTTTTGTACAGCTAATCGGTCTGCGTGCTCCTCGACACTCGGCGGATTCAAGACGACCGCCGAGCACGGACGGTGCTCTGCTCCGCAAACCCAAGACACTCTGGCGGTGGAGCCAGGGCTGTCGATGCTGTGGATAACCCCGCGCGGGCCACCCGAGTTGACTTGCGCGGCTATCGAAACGGTCGGTGCCGCGCCATCTTCTCGAACCTCATGGCGGTGGTGCTGTCCATGGCCGCGGCAGGAGACAGGCATCCGCGTGACTCCTCTGATCCGGAATCCGAAACCCGAAAAAGATCCGGTGGTAGGACCAGGCCTGTCGAACCTGTGGATTGCAGCACACGAGCGGCCCGAGTCGACTCGTGCGGCAATCCACGCGGCGGTGGGCAACGCCATGTCCTCTGCGCTCGCAGTCCTGGCGCTGTCCGCGGCCGCGGCATCATCGACAGGCGCCCGCGGTCTTCACGGTGCTCGTTCGAAGACCGCGCGCTCGTGAATGCTGAGACTCGCGAGGTCGGGGCGAGCGTGTCGGCGAATGGCTGGCACTTCTATCCCCGGAGATCGACCCGCACCCGCGCAGAAGCCGTCGAGCTCTCCGCGAATTCAACTGGACGACACGCCTTCCCTCGCGGCGATTCACAGCGACCACACACTCGGGCATCACGATCCGACTCGCGTCGCGCCTGCGTCTCGAACCTCATGTCGGTGGCACTGTCCACGCTGCCTCTGATCCGGAATCCGAAACCCGAAACGATCCGGTGGTAGGACCAGGCCTGTCGAACCTGTGGATTGCCGCACACGAGCGGCCCGAGTCGATTCGGGCGGCAATCCAAGCGGCGGTGGGCAGCGCGATGTTCTCTGCGCTCGCAGCGCTGGCGCTGTCCACGGCCGCGGCAGGATCGACAGGTGTCCGCGGTCTTCACGGTGCTCGCTCGAAGCTCGCGCGCTCGTGAATGCCGAGGGGCGCGCTGATCCAGCAACTCCACGAGCTCCGCCAGGGATCGCGTTCGCCGCACGCGCCACACGGCGACGAGCGCGTCACGCGCGGCTCCGTGGTCCTGCCGTTGTACCGCTCGGAGCCCGAGCCGCAAGCGGGCGATCGGCGCCGCCGGCCGAGCTCGATGTCGACGAGCCACCACTGATGCAACCGTCGAATCAGTCTCGGCCGCCGCGCAGCACCTTGAGCGACGAGCGCACGCGGGCGCGCTCGGCCGGGATCAGGGCCGCGCGTAGCAGGGCAGAGCCGGGGCATTTGTCGAGGCCGACCTCGCAGGTGGCGACCGCGGCTTCGTGGAGGCCGAGCGCCTCGAGGATCATCGCCTTCTCGTAGTAGAGATCCTCGAGCATCCAGTGGTCGTCCGCGTTGATCGCGCGGAACGCGGCCTCGATCGAGCGCAGCGACTCGCGGTGGCGACCGAGATCGCCGAGCACGGCGCCGCGCCAGTACAGGGTCTCGGCGCGATTCGGGGCGCGCGTGTAGGCCATCTCGGCGGCGGCGAGGGCCGCGATGTCATCGCTGGTGGCCGAGGCGACCTGGCACTTCACGAGCCAGCCGTCCACGGAATCGGGGCGCAGGGTCAGGGCCTGGTTGATGGCGACGTTCGCCTCGACGAGCACCGCATCGTCACCCGCACCGAGGAGCTCGCGTGCTCGGTCGAGCAGGCGGTCGAACTCGGAGTCATAGGTGACGCGCATTGACGTCCACACTAACACGCTGATCGGAGCGGTGCTAACGCGCGATCCGCGTCACGGCATCAACCCAGAAAGGCGGACAGGACGGGTGATCGTCGCTTGCTGAGCAGCCCTTCGATCATCGATTGGATCTGCGTGCGGATCTGATCTGCGAGGCGGTTGACCAGCAGGCGATCCTCGGCCGCGGCCGGACCGTGCGCCTTCCCGAGATCGATCGGCGCGCCGAACTCGACGTACCACTTGCTCGGCAACGGGAGCAGGCCGGCGGCGCCGAGCCACGGGAACGTCGGCGTCACGGGGATCCACGGGATCCCGATGTTCTTCGCGAACCACGTCACCTTGCCGAGCATCGGCGCGGCTTCTTCGGCACCGACGACGGCCACCGGGATGATCGGTGCACCGGTTCGCAGCGCGAGCTTGACGAAGCCGCCGCGGCCGAACCGCTGCAGGCGATAGCGATCGCGCCACAGCTTGCCCATCCCCTTTTCGCCCTCGGGAAACACGGCGACGAGCTCGTCCTTGAGCAGCAGGCGCTCGGCGTTCTCGGGATCGGCGCGCACGCCGCCGATGCGATTCATGATCGGGCCGAGGAACGGCAGGTGAAATACCGTGTCCTCGACGAGCGGCCGGACGTCGCGGCGCGCCGGATGATCGCGGCGGACCGCGTGCATCACCATCGCGCTGTCGTAGGGCAGCGAGCCCGCGTGATTCGCGACGAGCAGCGCGCGACCCTTGGCGGGGACATGCTCGAGGCCGGTGGTCTCCACGCGGAACCACTTCGAGTAGAGGAACTCGAACAGCCACTCCCAGCGAGCCGTGGCCCGTGGATCGTGGCCGAAATCGTCGACGACGTCGGAGCGGCCCCACATCGCGAGCGCGCGCCACCGTCGCCACACCGCCTCGAGCGGCAAGCGGCGGCGAAGATCGATCGGGAACATCGGCGTGCGGTGCTGCTCGACGCGACGCTCGAGCTCGCGCAGCTCGGCATCGCCCTCGCGCGAGCTCGACTGGACGTGCGAGCCACCGAGATCCGGGGGGATCACCGCTTCCTCGCCGAGGTAGACGTCGTCGCCGAGGAAGCCGAGATCGCGATCCGGCCATGCGGGTGCATCGGGGACGCGCGGATCGGCTTCGCCGTACCAATCGTCAGCGTCGTCGCCGTTGTGGGGTGGATCGTGATCGTCGGGCATCAGGCGTGGGCTCGGGTCACGTCGGTGGCGCCATCCTCGGGTGCGATGCCGAGGAAGTCGAGGATGGTGCGCTTGATCGAGAGCCGCGGCGCGAAGCCGAGCTCGCGGCGGGCCTTCGCACCGTCGGCGACGCAGAGGTAGAGCAAGAAATCGAGGAAGCTCGGCGGCGACCCGACGAGCTGCGTCGCCCACAGGATCTTCGTGAGCTGGCGCGCGACCAGCTGCGGCATCGGCACCGGCACGCGGCCGAGGAGCGCGAGCACCGTGGTGTACGGCAAGACCCCCTTGCCGACGATGTTGAACGCGCCGGTCGCATGCGAGTCGACCGCCTTCTGCAGCGCCCACGCCGCATCCAGCTCGTGCACGAACTGCATCAGCGGATCGTGGCCCATCATCACGGGCGCGACGGGCCGCGAGAAGAACCGCGTGTACATGTTCGACACCGTGGGCCCCAGGATCGGCGCGAACCGCAGGATGCAGACCTCGACGCTCGGGTGCTCCTTCGCGAACCGCTGGACCTGCTTCTCGGCGCGGACCTTGTCGTTGACGAACCGCGAGTCGCGGTGACCCCTGAGCTCGGATTCCTCGAGCAGGAAGTTCGGGTTCTTCGGGTGCGCGCCGTAGACGAGCGTCGTCGACACCATCACGAAGCGGCGCGGCTCGACGCCGGCACATGCATTCAAGACGTGCATCGTGCCGACGTCCTCGAGCTCGTGCGCCCAGTCCGACGCGTGGGTCGGATGCGAGAGGAACGCCCCGTGGACGAACGTGTCGACCGCGTAGCGCGAGAGCAGCGTGGCGAGCTCGCCGTCGACGGTGGGCTGGGTGAGATCGAGCTTCACGAACTCGACCTTGCCGCCGGGAGCGAGGGCAGGCGGGCGGATGTCGAGCGCGAGGACCTTGCTGTAGCGCGGATCCTCCTCGAGCCGGCGCAGCAGCTCGGCCCCGAGGTACGTGCACGCACCGGTGACCGCAACAACACGGCCTGTGGTGGCGAGGCTCGACACTCGCGCCTTATAGCGCACTTGCGGGGCCGATCAGAGGCCCGTGGTACTCGGCAGGTGGATGATCGAACCAGTGATCGCGGTGTTGCAACCACACGTGATCGACCAGATCGCCGCCGGCGAGGTCATCGAGCGGCCGGCTTCCGTGGTCAAGGAGCTGGTCGATAACGCGATCGATGCCGGGGCGCGGACGATCGTCGTCGAGACGACGGGGGGTGGGCGCGGCCTCGTGCGGGTCTCCGACGACGGCTGCGGGATGAGCCCACGCGACGCGGTCCTCGCGTTCGAGCGCCACGCCACGTCGAAGCTCCGCGAGGTCGACGATCTCTGGGGCCTCTCGAGTATGGGCTTTCGCGGCGAGGCGCTGCCCTCGATCGCCAGCGTCGCGCGGGTGATCCTGACCACCCGGCGCGAGGCGGATGTCGCCGCCACGCGGGTGATGATCGAGGGCGGAACGCTGATCTCGGTCACCGAGGTCGGCGCGGCGGTCGGCACGACGATCGAGGTCGTCGACCTGCTGTTCAACTTGCCTGCTCGCCTCAAGTTCCTCAAGGGCGACGCGACCGAGGCGTCGCACGTGACCGATCTGATCGCGAAGGTCGCGATGGCGCATCCTCAGCTGCACCTGCGCCTGCGTCACGGCGGGCGCACGGCCCTCGAGCTGCCACCGGATCGCGACGGCTTCGCGCGCGCCCAGGCCTTGCTCGGGACGCGCATCGCCTCCCGGATGATCCCCGTGACGGGCGAGGAGTCCGGCGTGCGGGTGACGGCGTACCTCGGCGCGCCCGAGCTCGCGCAGGCCACCGCGCGCGGCGTCCAGCTGTTCGTCGGGCGACGGGCGGTGCGCGACCGCGGGGTCCTCCACGCGGTGACGATGGGCTACGGCGAGCTCGTGCCGCGGGGCCGGTATCCGATCGCGGTCGTGCTGCTCGACGTGCCGGCCGGTGCGGTGGACATCAACGTCCATCCGCAGAAGCTGGAGGTCCGGTTCGCCGACGCTGCGGTGGTGACCGCGGCGGTTCGCCACGTCGTGCAGGCCGGGGTCGCGGCGGCTGCATGGCGCGACGAGTCCGGCGATCGTGCCAGAGGCCCGATCCAGATGACCGCGATCGCGAGCAGCGCGCCACCGTCGCTGCCCTTCGATGGTCAGTCCGCCACGCCACTCGCGCAGCGCTACGCACGCGAGCTTCGCGATCGCAGCGGCTCGCAGGCCTCGCTCGGGTTCGACGCGCCGGCTCGGGCAGGATCACCGGCGGTGTCGGCGCGCGACTGGGTCGCTCAGGTTCGGCAACACACGCGGGCGGGGGAAGATCGCACGGCACCCTATGCCCGCACGGGCGAGCTCGCTCACCCGGATCGTTCGAGGCCGGAGCTCATCGCATCGACGGTCGCGGTCGATCCGGAGCTCGCAGACGGCTCGGGTCCGGTCACCACGAACAGCTACTTCTCGCGCGTGCGCTTCCTCGGCCAGCTCGATCTGACCTACCTCGTCTGCGAAGCCGAAGGCGAGCTGGTCCTCGTCGATCAGCACGCCGCCCACGAGCGCGTCGAGCTCGCCCGGCTCGAGGCCCGCCGCACCCAGCACGAGGCGGCGGTCCAGAAGCTGCTGTTCCCGGTCACCATCGACGCCACGCCAGCGCAGCTCGAGCTCGTCGGTCGCGTCGGCCCCTTGCTCGCGCAGGTCGGCTTCGAGGCCGAGGCGTTCGGCAAGGCCACGATCGCGATCAAGGCGGTACCGGCGGGCATCTGCCACGGCGATCCGGCGCAGCTCCTCCGCCGGCTCCTCGACGAGTGGGCCCGCGACGGCGCACCGAGCGACGAGGAGCGGCTGTCTCGCGTGCTCGCCGAGATCGCGTGTCACTCGGTCGTGCGCGCCGGCGATCGCCTGAGCGCGAGCGAAGCGGAGTCCTTGCTGCGTTCGCTCGACGGCGTCGACCTCGAGGGTCCGGCACCACACGGTCGCTCGTTGCTCCTGCGCTTGCCGCTGACCGAGATCGGCCGTCGCTTCGGTCGCTGACGCAGTCGCCACTGAATGACTACTCGAGTCGCCACCCGACGGGTGCGGCCGCGGGGTTGTCGCTGGTTTGCGTGAACCGCCGTACGAATTTCACAGCACGCTTCGTGCACCGGCTCGACCCATGTCGATCGGTCCGCGTTCTGGTTCACTTCGTCGGCTCGCTCGTCTGTTCCGCATCGCCCGTGAGGCAGACGACCAGGCCATGCCGTCCAAAGAGGCGGTCGCGATCGCCCGTGACCACGAGCTGTCACGCCGGCGCTTCCTCGGCGGCGTCGCTGCGGCATCCGCGATCGGGCTCACGCGTCGAGCCTGGGCGGCACCGAAGCCGCCTCCCGGGCTCGATGTCGGCATCGTCGGTGCCGGCCTCGCCGGACTGCAGTGCGCCTACGAGCTCGGGCGAGCCGGGCTGAACCCGACCCTGTACGATGCCGGGGCGCGGGTCGGCGGCCGGCAGTTCTCGCTGCGCGGCACGTTTCCAGGTCAGGTCGCCGAGCGCGGCGGCGAGCTGATCGACAACCTCCACAAGACGATGCTCGGCTGGGTCAACACGCTCGGGCTGACGCGGGAGGACATCACGCGCGCCGACGGCGAGCTGTTCTACTTCTTCGACGGTCAGCGCGTGGCCGAGGCCACCATCGTCGACGAGTACCGCGCGTTCGTCGCGGCGATGCATGCCGATCTGCGTGCGAGCAGCGGAGCGCCGACCGCGGACACCTTCAACGCCGCCGATCAGGCGCTGGATCGGATGACGCTCAGCGAGTACCTCGGCTCGCGCGGCTGCGGTCGCTTCGCGCGCAAGGCGATCGAGGAGGCGTACCTCGCCGAGTACGGCCGCGAGTGCAGCGAGCAGAGCGCGCTCAACTTCCTGCTGTTCATCCACGCCGATCGGCGCTCGAAGTTCACGCCGTTCGGCATCTTCTCCGACGAGCGGTTTCACGTCGTCGAGGGGAACGACCAGATCGCGACCGGGATCGCGGCACGGATCCCGCGCTCGCCGATCCTCGAGCATCGGCTCGAGCGCGTGCGCAAGACCGCCGATGGACGCATCGAGCTCACGCTGCGCGACGGCAATCGCTCGGTCGTGAAGACGCACGATCGGGTCGTGCTCGCGATCCCGTTCACGGTGCTGCGCACGGTCGCGCTCGACGCCAACCTCGAGCTGCCGGCGTCGAAGCGCCTCGCGATCGACACGCTCGGCTACGGCGACAACGCGAAGCTGATGGTCGGCTTCGATGGCCCGTACTGGGCGCAGCTCGGCGGTGATGGCGCCTCGTACTCGGATCTCGCGAACCACCAGGCCACCTGGGAGACGAGTCCGAGCACCGCGACGAGCGAGCACGCGATCCTGACGGACTACTCGAGCGGCGCGCGTGCGCGCAACCTGTCGACGAACGCGCAGACCGAGACCGGCAAGTTCCTGGGCGATCTCGAGCGCGTGTTCCCCGGCGCGAGCGCTCACGCCTCGCGCGTGAACGGCAAGTACGTCGCGCACCTCGAGCACTGGCCGGCGAACCCGCTGACGCGCGGCAGCTACACCTGCTACAGGCCCGGCCAGTTCACGACGATCGCGGGCAACGAGGGCAAGCGCGTCGGCAGCCTGCTGTTCGCCGGCGAGCACACGAACTCGTTCTACGAGTGGCAGGGCTTCATGGAAGGCGCCCTGCTCAGCGGGATCGACGCCGCTGCCGACGCGGTCGAGTAGCGACCGAAGGACCCAGCGCGGGCTAGCGGCCGAGGCTGGCGCGCAATGCCTGGACTTGCTCGTTTGCAGTTGCGAGCTTCGCAAGCTGACAGACGAGCCCGAGCTCGAGATCCGGCAGCCACGTGCTGCGCTCGCGACGCTCGTAGCCGTTCGAGCCGAGCACGTACACGACGATCGTGTCGTCGTCCCAGAACCACGCCTCGGAGATGCCGAGCCGCCGGTAGATCTCGAGCTTGTCGATTCCACCACTCGTCCAGATGACCTCGATGACGAGATCCGGCCGATCCTTGGCCTCGGGATCGGCGTCGAAGATGAAGCACTCGTCGGGCTCGGCGCCTGCCTCCTTGGCCTCGTTCTTCAGGGTCCACTTCCCATATCCAGCGATCGGGATACCAAGCTCGACGCAGTAGAACGTGACGATCTGCCCGATCTTGTAGTTGATGCGTTCGTGGTCGCGCGAAGGTGACATCAGCTCCACTGCTCCGTCGAGGTACGCCAGCTTCGGTCGGCTGCGTTCCTCTCCACGGAGCACGTGAAGCGACTGGTATCCGTGCCAGCCGACTCCGCGCATCACGACCCGTGCATCCGCGGTCGGCACGTACATGCCGGGCGGAACCGAATCGCTTGCTCGTGAGGTCATCGCAGTCATCGTAGCACTCGACAAAGCAACCGGAATGCCAGCGTCAACTGGTGAGAATCAGCGATGCAAGCCGTCGTCGTCCGGCCGGATCGTGGACGACTGTCCGCCGGCCGGACAAACCCGGACGCGCAGTAAGCGCAGTGCTACCAGTCGTGCGACCCGTCCGGATCGAAGCGCAATAGCCAGGTGCGGACGTAGTCGCCACTGGCGGCAGCGACCAGGAAGCCGTCATCGAGTTGCACGACACCGATTCCGAAGTCGTCGTGGTCCCCTCCCGAGTTGCTGTTGCCGGCGTGGTGCCGCCACACCAACTCTCCGGTGAGCGAGATCTTCGCGAGGACGACATCGTTCGAATTGCCGATCGCGATGTCGCGACCGACGGCGACGAAGCCGTCGGACACGGCGACCACTGCTTCGAGGTCGATCTCACCCTGGCCGTCCGGCGAGAACCGTCGAATCCAGCGCACCTCTCCGTTGGCCCCCATCCGCCAGACGGCACCGTCGTAGTAATTGCCGCCCGCGTGACCGGCGACCACAAAGCCATCCAAGGTCGCGATCACGGAATTTCCGACATTGCTGCCCGCGTGACCATCGCGCGTCGCCTTGATCGTCACGCCTCCATGATCGAGCAACACGAACGCCATGTCACTGTCGAGGTTCTGCCGACCGATCGGTGTCACCTGTCCAACGACAGCGATCCGGTCGCTGGTCGCGACCACGTCTCGCACGAGCCAGATCTCCCGGGGATCGAGCCTGCGTTCCCACAGCATGCTGCCGTCCGCGCCAAACCGCGCGACGAACGCCGCCTTCCAGTCAACGTGACCGACGACGATCAGCCCACCATCGGGCGCACGTGTTGCTGCGGTCGCTTCATATTCGCGCGGCAAGATGTTGGCGCGACGCGCGACGAGGTTGCCATCGCGATCGATGGACTCCACATCAACGCTTGGTTGCGCGAACCCGCTGCGCTCCGGCTTGCTGACGGTCAGAACCTGGACGCTGTCGTCGGGTCCGGGGACGAGGGCCGTGACGTGCCGTTGCATGCCGGTCTCCGCATCCAGTCGGACCTCCCAGCGCGATTCGGCGTGCGCCGTGATCCCGACGACGAACACTCCGGCCTCCGAGTTGCCGGCGACGACCGGGCCTCGCGACGTAGCGACCAACCTTCGTGGACTGCCGTTCGGTCCGACGAGCCGGGCCCGCGCACGGTGGCGCAGCACCAGCACGACCACGACGACCAGCGCGACCGCAGCGGCCGCCATGCCCGATCGCCTCCAGCTCCGCACGATCAGACGGTATCACGCACGTCGCGGCTCGAGGTCAGCGCCGCGGGTCGGCCGCGGCGGCGCACGAGGCGTCGGGGGCCCAGTAGCTGTCGGGCGCCGGCGGCGGCACGACCGGCACCGCGCGGAGGTCGTCCTTGCAGAGCCGCAGGTTGGTGCGCGCGCCGGTGTCGCGGAGGATCGCGTCGACGTCGAACACCGGGACGAACGCGCGACCACCGGCAAGCACCCAGTCACCGATGACCCGCGAGGTCGGCGGACCGACCCAGAGCAGGGCGCCCGACCCGGCATCCCAGGTCGCGATCGCGGTGAGCTCCTCGGTGACCGCGTACTCGGCGGTGAGCCGGCGTCCGTCGGGCGAGACGATCAGGTTCTTGCGCACGTGGTGAAACGGCAGCCCGACGGTCGACAGGCGGGTCTCGCGCGTGCCCTTGCCGTCGAGCTGGATCCTCGCGAGACGTGGCTTGCGTTGCCCGGTGACGGCCCACAGCTCGCCGTTCGCGATCGCGACATCGCGGGCGCCGACCGGAATCGCGACCGAGCGGCCGGTGGAGAGCTCCCAGACCGCGACGCTGTCGTCGGAGCGCGAGACCAGGTGGCCGTCGAGGATCTCGAGCTCGCCGAGCCGGACGTGGCGATTCGGAGCGAGCTTGATGCGGTCCTTGGACCTCGCGATGAGCTCGCGCGTTCCGTCGTGTTCGACGACGATGCCGCCGCTGGCGTCGGGCAGCGGACGCACCGAGCCGCCCCCGCTTGCCAGCAGATGGCGTGCGACCTCGATGCCGTCGGCGACGCGCACGACGACGACCTCGTTGCCCGCGAGCTTCGTGCCGTAGCGCGAGCGCGGGTCGGTCACGAGGTCGGCGTCGCGCTTGCGCGCCGGGACCGCGGGGTCGATCGGGACGAGGAAGGGTTCGGCCCCGACCTGGACCTCGACGACCTCGGTCGCGATCCACCGCACCGTCGGCGAGAGCCCGGTGGCCGATGCAGGAACCTTCCACGTCCGGACCACCGCGGCCGGCGCGATCGCGGTGATCGCGAGCGTGTCGGTATCGAGATCGACCGATGCGACGTGCGTGCCGCTCGGCGACGCGACCGGATACTCGGTCGTCGCGATCGGGGAACGCGTGCCACCGCGCGCGATCCGCGTGACGTGGTGATCGATCGCGATCAGGCCGCCGACCCCGTCGTCGAGCGCGCGCGTGCCGATCGTGAGCTCGCCGCCATCGACGGCATGGGCACCGAGGGCGCGGCCCCACACGAGGCAGGCATCGGCCTCGGCGGCGAGCAGCGGCCGGAGCTGGCGCACCGGGAGCTCGCCGGTCGTCGTGTGGCGATAGCCTTCCGGCGGAGCCGCGGCGAGGCCGGTCGCGAGCTCCTGCTCGTCGACGAGCATCCGCGCGCCGCCGTCGAGCGCGATCGTCGCGTGGCGTTCGCCGCCGATCCGCCACAGGCAGCGCTCGGGTGGCTCGCTCGGGACGAGGTAATCGACGAGCGCGTACCGGAGCCGATCGTGATCGAGCGTGAGCGCCTGCCAGTCCGGACCCTCGAGCGTGATGATCGCGCCCCCGGGCACGAGCCGCGGTGGTGGGCCGAGCAAGCTCGTGCGCGGCACGATCGACGTCGACGATCCGATCCGGATCTGCGGGATCGCGATCCGTTTCTTCGCGCCGGGCGCGGTTCCCGGTGGCCTGGGGCGCACGTAGTCCCACTCGATGTCCTCGCCCTCGTCGCGCACGGCACTCGCGTCGGGCGCCTCCGGCAGCTTCCCCTCACCACGCAGCTCGCCGCGCGCGACGTCCCACAGCTTGACGTCGTCACCGATCGCGACGAGTCGATCGGCGGAGAGGAAGTGGAGCTGCGTGCTCGCGGTGGTGCCGCGCAAGATCTGGGTCGCGGTGCCGTCGGGCTTCGCGAGCCGCACGTGATCGCGACAGCCGATCGCGACATGGCTCCCGCCCGGCGCGATCGCGAGCGAGCCCGTGCAGTCGGTGACGTCGAGCTCACGTGCGGCACCACCGGCCGCATCGAGCAGCTGCAGTCGGTCGCCGCGCCGGATCGCGATCGCGGTGTCGTCGACGGAGAATGCGAGCGAGCGACGGTGCAGCTGCTCGCCGCCGGACCAGCTCGCGAGCACGTGCCCCGAGACCAGCTCGCGTAGCTCGAGCCGCGTGTGAGGACGCAGCTCGTACGTGTCGTCACCTGCGAGCACGATGCCGCAGCCCGGCTGGCTGCACACCGTGGTCACGACGAACCGCCCGGTTGGCGAGATCGCCGGGACCCGGGCGAACCGCGCCGCCGACGTGACCGTGTTGTCGAGCGGCTGTCGCGAGAGCTCGTTCCCCGTCGCCGCGTCCCACACCGCGATCGAGCCCGGCTCGGTCGCGATGAACCGCGTGCCATCGGCGGACCGCAGCACGAGCCCGACGTCTCGACCGAGCGCCATCGCGAGCCGCTGGTGACTCTTCCACAGCAGGCCGCCTTCGGTGATCGCGAGCCGCCGCGAGTCCTCGCCCGCGCTCGCGAGCGCGCGGAGCACGACGAGCTCCTCGGCGGTGTGCCCGGTCGCGGCGTACTGGCGCGCGCGGACGAGCATCGCCTGCGCGATCGCGGCGTCGCGCTGCTTGGCCGCTTCATTCGCGGAGGCGACCGCGCGCGCGGCCTGGTCCTCGGCGCGCTGTCGCTCGGCGAAGATCTGCTGCAGGCTCCACCCGCCGTAGCCGACGAGGATCGCGAGCGCGACCCCGGCGACCGCGACGATCCGGCGGTTTCGCCGCAGCCAGCGCCGCACCCGCTCACCGGCCGTGTACGTCTTCGCACCGACGAGCTTGCCGGTCTGGAACTTGTGGAGGTCGTCGCTGAGCTCGCGTGCGGTCCGGTAGCGCTTCGCCGGATCGTGCGCCATCGCCTTGGTGACGATCGCGGCGAGGTCCACCGGGATCCGCGGCTCGCGCTCGCGCAACGGCAGCACGTCGCCGGCGACCACCTTCACGAGGATCTCGTCGATCGATCGCCCACCGTGCGGCGGCACGCCCGCACCGAGGAAGTACAGCATCGAGCCGAGGGCGTAGACATCCGCGCGTTCGTCGACATCCTCGCCGGCGACCGCCTGCTCGGGCGCCATGAACGCCGGTGTTCCCATCACCGCGCCGTCCATCGTCTCCGTCGATGCCGACGCCGCGCGATACGGTCCCGCCGACGGCGCGTCCTTCGCGTTGAGATCCTTCGCGAGCCCCCAGTCGATCAGCACGGTCTCGCCGAAGTCGCCGACGAGCACGTTCTGCGGCTTGAGATCGCGGTGGATGATGCGCTCGCTGTGCGCATAGGCCATCGCATCGGCGACCGCGATCACCGACGGCAGCAGCGCGAGCCGCTGGTCGAGCGTCTTGGTCTCGGCGAGCGCATCCGCGAGCGAGCGGCCGGCGACGAGCTTCATCGCATAGAACGGGCCCTCGACCGACTGGCCGGCGTCGTAGATCGGGACGATCGACGGATGCTGCAGTCGCGCGGTGATCAGGGCCTCGCGCACGAACCGGCGCTGCGCGGGCTCGCCCGGATCGATCAGCTCCTTCACGGCGACCTGACGATCGAGGTAGAGGTCGCGCGCGTGATACACGCGGCCGAGCCCACCGCGGCCGACCTCGCCGACGATGCGATAGCGCACGCGATCGATCATCGGCAGCGACAGCGACGACGACGGCGCCTCGCGATCGTCGGCAACGGACGCCCCCGCGCCGGGCGGCTTCCATCGCGGTGGCGTCGGTGCACCCTCGCCGGTGCCGGCCTCGCCGGGCTGCGGTGGCGTCGCTGCGTCGGTGCGCGGAGTCACCGGAGCGGCGAGGGTGTCCTCGGTCCCGCTACCGTACGGCGCGGGAGGGCGACCGCGCTCGGTCCGGTTCCCCTCGTCTGGCACCTCGCCAGGATACGCGATTGATTGCGCGTCATCCGATGCGGGCGCCGCGGCAAAACGTAGTATTCGGCCATGTTCATGATCGCGATCGGCGCGCTGATCTTCTTCGTGTGCATGATCCTCGCGTGGGTCGCGCGGATCGCGCAGGGCCGCGGCCGCAGTGTGATCGGATGGACGCTCGGTGCCGCGGTTGCCGGCGGGCTCGGCCTGATCGGCGGGATCTCGATCGTCGCCCGCGCGGTCAACGAGGACGTACTCGGGCGCGGCGGTGGCGGCGACCTGACGCTGCTGGTCGGGCTGCTGGTGCCGGTCATGCTGTTCGCTCCGATGGTCGTGATCGGGATCGTGCTGCAGCGAGAGCCGATCAAGGTCGCGAATCGGAAGTCATTGCCCGTGCACTTCATGGATCGCGGCCCCGGCCGGGTCTCGTTCGAGGATGCGGGCGTGTGCTTCGAGTGGTCCGGTGGCTCGCAGCGGGTCGCACTCGAACAGGTGCGTCACGTCGAAGCCGATGGCGAGTGCGTACGCGTGACTTGCCCGGGTGACGGCGCCGAGTTGCTCGACTTCGTCGTGATGCCGATGGGGAAGCCCGACAGCCCGGCCGGTCGCCGGCAGCAGAGCCTGTCACTCGCGCACCGGCTCCGCGCACGCTGACCGGTCGACGGACCACCTCACCGTGACGGGTCGTGAACCAGCCACGGTACACCACCCGTCGTATGCTCGTTGCGTGCTGCCCCGTATCGTCGTGATCGTCGGGCCGACCGGAGCGGGCAAGACTCGCCTGTCGCTCGCGCTCGCGGAGCACGTCGGCGGCGAGGTGGTCTCGGCCGATTCGCAGCAGGTCTACATCGGGATGGACATCGGTACCGGCAAGGTGACCGCCGCCGAGGGCGCGCGCGTACGGCATCACCTGCTCGACGTCGTCCGCCCCGACGAGGACATGACCGCGCAGCGGTTCGTCGAGCTCGCGGATCGCGCGATCGAAGACGTCGCGGCGCGCGACCGGGCCGTGATCGTCTGTGGCGGGACCGGGCTGTACGTGCGCGCGTTGCTGCTCGGGTTGTTCGCCGGCCCGCCGGCCTCGCCGGAGGTGCGTGCCGAGCTCGCGGCGTACGCGCTCGAACACGGAACCGCCGCGCTGCACGCCGAGCTCGCACGGATCGACCCGGCAGCCGCCGTGAAGATCGATCCGAACGACGAGAAGCGCGTGATCCGCGCGCTCGAGGTGTTCCGGATCACCGGCGAGCCGATGAGCGCGCACCAGGCAAAGCACGATCATCGATCGATGCCGTTGCGGTACCCGGCGCGCGTCGTCGGGCTGTCACCCCCGCGCGAGGACCTCTACAAGGGAATCGATCTGCGCGTCGACCAGATGATCGAGGCGGGCCTCGAGGCCGAGGTCGCGACGCTGCGCGCGGCGGGCTACACTCCCCCGATGCGATCGCAGCAAGCGATCGGCTACGCGGAGCTCCACGACGCCGCCGAGGGGCGCGTCGACCGGGCGAGGGCAATCGAGCTGATCAAAAGGAATTCACGACATTACGCCCGCCGCCAGCTGTCCTGGTACCGCGCGGATCCGACGATCACCTGGCACGCGGAGGCAGGCGCCGTTGACCTCTTGGAGTTGGAGCGGTACCTAGCAAGGTCCGAGAATCCATGATGTCGCTCGAACCCGCGCAGCTCTCCGACCGCATGATCCTCGAGTTCGAGCGGCCGATCATCGACCTCGAGAAGAAGATCAGCGAGCTCCGCGGGCTCTCGACCGAGACCGTCGACTTCTCGGCCGAGATCCGCAAGCTCGAGCAGAAGTCGCGCAAGCTGCAGAAGGAGATCTTCGCAGACCTCACGGCGCAGCAGAAGGTGCAGCTCGCGCGGCATCCGGCGCGGCCGTACATGATGGACTACATCGGGCTGCTCATGGACGACTTCGTCGAGCTGCACGGTGATCGCAGCTTCCGCGACGATCCCGCGATCGTCGGCGGCCTCGCGCAGTTCGACGAGTGGGAGGTCCTCGTGCTCGGCCATCAGAAGGGCCGCAACACGAAGGAGAACATGCACCGCAACTTCGGGATGGCGCGCCCCGAGGGCTATCGCAAGGCAACGCGCCTGATGCGGCTCGCGTCGCGATTTCGCCGCCCGATCCTGTGCTTCATCGATACGCCGGGGGCCTATCCGGGCCTCGGTGCCGAGGAGCGTGGTCAGGCCGAGGCGATCGCGAAGGCGCTGCAGGTCATGGCGAGCCTCGAGTGCCCGATGATCTCGGTCGTGCTCGGCGAGGGCGGTTCCGGTGGCGCGCTCGCGCTCGGAGTGACAGATCGAATCCTGATGCTCGAGTTCTCGATCTACTCGGTGATCTCGCCCGAGGGCTGCGCGTCGATCCTGTGGCGCGATCCGGCGAAGATCGGCGAGGCCGCGACGCAGCTCAAGCTCACCGCACCCGACCTCATGCGCCTCGGCATCTGCGACGAGATCATTCCCGAGGCGGCGGGCGGCGCCCACCGGAACGCGGCGGTCACGGCGGCGAAGCTCCGCCAGGCACTCAAGCAGCACCTGCGCGAGCTCGTCGAGCTCCCCACCGCGGAGCTGATCGAGCGTCGCTATCAGAAGTTCCGCAAGATGGGCGCCTACGTCGAGCCGCCGGCATAGCCAGCCATGCTGTACGAGTACGCGCTGATCTCGATCGTGATCGCGAGCGGCTACTGGGGTTACTACTTCCTGCGTCACCAGCCGAACGGCACGCCGCTGTTCGGCATGATGCAGGTCGCGGCCGCGTTGCTCAGCGGGCTCGGCCTGCTCGGACGCAAGTTCGACCACACGTTCTTCGGCGTCACCGGCGCGATCGGCCTCGGCGCGGGGCTGTGCCTGCTCGTGATCGGTCCGCTCGTCCGTGCGATCGCGCGCAGGTTCGCGGCGGCGGAGCGGATCGGGATCGCGACGCGCCTGCTCGACATCGCCGAGATCCTCGGACCAGGTTCGGGCGTCGCCGAGGAGAAGGCGCTGATCGGCGCGATGAAGGAGATCCGCGAGGGCCGCGTCGAGCACACCGTCGACGCGTTGACCGCCGCGAAGGATCGCGCACCGATCGAGGCTCACCTCGCGATCGACGAACGGATCGCGATGCTCTACCTCGCCGCCTATCGCTGGAGCGATGCGATCGCGCATGCCGAGGCACACCTGATGCCCTCGGTGTCGGCACCGACCGCCGAGGGAGCGGTCTCGTTGCGCGATGCGCTCGGGATCGCGCCACCGGTGTGGGTCGAGCTGCTCGGTGCGTACGGCCGCACCGGCGATCTCGATCAGGCCGCGCGCATGATGGCTCGTCTCGAAGACGTGTGCACCGGCCGCGAGGACGCCGCGATGTGGTTGCACCGCGCCCGCATGATGTTCCTCGCGCTCGCCGGCCGTCCCGATGCGGTGCGCACGCTCGTCGAGCGGCGCCGTGCACGCCACATGAGCCCGGCCGCGCGCACGTACTGGGTCGCCGTCGCGCACCAGCATCACGGCGATCGCGAGGCGGCGACCGCCGCGTACGAGCAGGCGCGTGGACGCTCGCGCGGTCGGCCTCGCGAGCTGATCGACGAAGCGCTCGAGCAACTCTCCGGCGCCACGGCCGTGAAGCTCTCGCCGGAGACGACCGAGATCGTCGCCAAGGTCGAGGCCTCGCCGCTCCCCCCGCCGATCCGGATCCAGCGCGAGGGCGGGCCGTGGGCGACGTGGGGCCTGACCGCGTCGTTGCTCGTCGTCGCCGCGGTGGTCGCATGGGGCGTCGGACCGTCGAGCGATCCGGGCGTGCTCGTGCGATCCGGCGCGATGGTGCGCGGGCGGATCGACGATGGCGAGTGGTGGCGCCTCGTGTCGTGCATCTTCCTCCACGTCGGAGCGGTGCACCTCGCGGTCAACGCGATCGGGCTGTTCTTCCTCGGCCGGATCATCGAGGAGCTATTCGGTACCGCGCGGACGATCGCGATCTATGGCGGCGCGGGCATCGCAGGTGCGGTCGCGAGCTACCTGGCATCGCCGGTCGGCGTGTCGGCCGGGGCGTCGGGCGCGATCTTCGGGGTGCTCGGTGCCGTGTTCATCGAGCTCACGCTGTACCGCCAGCGCTATCGCGCCGCCTGGAAACGCGGGATGTGGGGCGGCCTGGTCGTCATCACGCTCGCGCAGGCCGGTATCGGGTTTCTGTATCCCGTGATCGATCAGTGGGCGCACGGTGCGGGGCTGCTCGCGGGCGTGCTGCTCGGTGCCGCGCTGTCGCCGAGTGCACGCTGGGCCAGGCTCGGTCTCCACGCCGGGCGCGCGCTCGCGATCATGTTCGCTGCGTTCGCGGTGACGGCCGCGGTGATGGTCGCTCGCACGTCGATCGCCGATAGCTTTGCCGCTGCGCCGCGTGCACGTCACGAGCTCGGCAAGGTCGCCGTCACCACCCCTGCGAGCTGGATCGCGCAGGGCGAGCTGGTCGATCCCGACAACCTCGTCTGGATCGCACTCGCCCTGGAGAACGTGATCGCGCCGACCTCGCAGATCGTCGCGTGGACCGCCGATGCCGAGCGGAACGCGAAGGGTCGCGACTTCACGCACGTCGAGCGCTCGCCCGATCGCGCGATCCCGTTGCCCGCGGGCTGGGAAGGCAGCGAGCGGATCGTGACGATCGAGGACGCGATGGAGCACATCCAGCGCTGGCGGCTCGTCATCGCCGGCAAGGTGTTCGGCTCGGAGCTGATCCTGATCCGCATCTATGTTCCCGACACGATCGCCTACGCGGCGCCGGGATTCTTCACCGACATCATCAGCTCCGTCGGGCCACGCTAGCGCCGCGCGTGAAACTTGCGCGCCCTCGCGACGGGCGTAGTCTCGACCCGATGCGCCTGCTCGCGACCGTCGTCGTTCTCTCGAGCGTACCCGCCGCCGCGAACCCGAGGCCGCCCGCACCACCGCTCGGGTCGTGTACGGCCGAGCTCGACGCCCGCAAGATCAGCTGGAAGCCCGCGGCACGCCCGGGCATCGCACGTGCCGTCGAGATCTCCGGACCGCTCGGCGGCGTCGCGTTCGCGTCATATGACCAGCCGCTCGTGATCGATTGCTCGCTGGCACTCTCGCTCGACGAGGCCGGTCGCTACATGCGCGCGCTCGGCTTCGAGAAGGCGACGTTCTCGTCGGCGTACTCGCGACGGATGGTACGCGGCACGGATCGCCCATCGAAGCACAGCTACGGGCTCGCGATCGACGTCCACACGTTCACCGCCACCGACAACGCCACCGACCCGAAGCTCGGCACGCTACGCATCGATCGCGACTACGAGCAGGGACTCGGCGACAGCATCGACTGCGTCGGCCGGCCGCTGACGCAGGGTGGGGCGGCGCTCAAGATCCTGCAGTGCCAGCTGGTCCGCTCGGGGCTGTTTCATCTGGTGCTGTCTCCGGACTACGACGACGCTCACCACGATCACTTCCATCTCGAGGTGAAGCCGTGGATCGAGCGTACGGCGCTACGTTCGCCAGTGCCCGCGATCCACTGAGGCGGAGCGCGACGTAGAGCACGACGAGCGACCACACGAGCCACGTCACGGCCCAGAACCACAGCGCCCACTGATCGGTCGTACCGAACGTCGCGCGGGCCATGCTGTGAGCGTCCGACTCCGTCTTGACGCCGTTGACGATCTGCTCGGGCCGGAACAGCACGCGGATGTCGAGCAGCGCGTTGACACACGCCTGCGCCGCGATGAAGTGCGCGACCGCGAGGCGCCACCTCGAGGGCAACGCGAGCGCGGCCACGGCGACCACCACCGCCATCGAGCCAACCGCCCACTGCCCGAAGGTGTCACCGCGGGGTGCATCGACGACGAGCAACGTCGATACGCCGAGCAGGACCGCGAACACCAGCAACGCCGTTCGCGCGGCGCGTGCCGTCGGTGTCACGACGAGCAGCAGCGCTCCCCACAGGGCCGTGCCCATGTAGCCGGCCGCGGCGATGAACGCGAGCGCCGTCGGGCCGGCTTCTCCGCGCGCGTGGGCCAAACCACTCGTGTCGCGATAGATCACGACCCGATCGAGCCCGTTGCCGGTCACGATCATCACGACCCCATGGGACAGCTCGTGTAGCCACGTGGCGAGCAGCTTGAACGGGTAGAGCAGGACGCCGCCGAACGGCAGGTTCCACAGCAGCAACGAGGCGAGCAACGCGATCGCCAGCGTACGAAGCTCGAGACGATCCGTGCGGTTCACGCGTCGCTTGCTCGGTCTTTGCGCTCGTTCGGGATCCGGGCTGCGGCGGGCTCGACGGGCGGGGCGGTCTCGGTCGGCTTCGGCGGCGGCGGAGCGGGATCGAAGATCCCGACGAACATGTTCGTCGTGCGGGTCCGCAGTGCCGCTCCGAGCTTCACGAGGTCCCGCGGATCGAGCAGCTGGCGCAATGCTCCGCTCGGCCGCTGCGCGAGCGACCAGACGTCGGCGAGCCCGACCGACGCGACGCCACCGCACACGAAGCCGATCACCGCACCACAGATGGCGCCCGGGATCAGCCCGGCACTCGCGAGCGTGACCCAGCCCCACGGATCGATCGGAAAGTGACCATGCGGGATCGCCGCGATGATCACGAGCCCGGAGCCCGCCACCGCGTGAGCCCGCGCCCCGACGAACATCGCTCGCCTCCGGCCGCCCTCGAGCGACGCGTAGGCCGCGAGCCGCCCGATGCCTCCCGCCGTGAACAGCGCCGCGACTCCCGCGAACACGGCCGTGAGCCGCACGATCCGCATCAGGTTGACGTCGGGGTCACCGAAGCCGTTTTGCCCGAGCACCCACACGGTCAGCGCGATCAGCGGGACCTCGATCGCGGCCCCCGTCAGGAGCCCCTTGAAGAACGCCCAACGAGGTTTGGCGACCGGGATCTCCTTGGAAGATCGCGTGCTTGGGATGGAGGGTTTGGAGTCAGCCATCGCTAGCTCGACGCTCCTGCCTCAGGAAGGCGCCGCGCTCGACAACCGTAGCATGTCCCGACGGTTATCAGCCCGACCGCTTCGCGGCTCGCACCACCTGCACGGTTCCCGTCGTGCACGATACAATCGCTCGAGGATCCATGGCCAACGAACAACCCCGCGCCTATGCCGCAGCGCACTTCGCGCTCGAGCTCGACGGCAAGGATGAGGTCGGACTGTTCAAGTCGATCGAGGGTGGGAGCATCAAGACCGACGTGATGACCTACCAGGGCGGCGGGAACTTCGACCGGATGCGTCAGCTCGGCAAGCCCAAGTTCGAGGACATGAAGCTCGCGGTCGGGATGTCGATGTCCAAGCCGTTCTACGCGTGGCTCGCCGACTTCCTCAAGCTGAACCCGCAACGCAAGACCGGCGCGATCGTCGCCGCGGATTTTCAGTACAACGAGCGCGCGCGTCGAGAGTTCAAGGAAGCGCTGATCAAGGAGATCGTCTTCCCCAAGCTCGAGGGTCTCGACAAGAACGCCGTCTACATGCAGGTCACGATCGCCGTCGAGGAGATGACGTTCTCGAAAGGCACCGGCAAGAAGCTCCAGAAGCCGGTGGGCTTCGACGACCAGAAGATCTGGACCGCGAACAACTTCCGCTTCAGCCTCGATGGCTTCCAGGATCAGTGCACGCGAGTCTCGAAGATCGACTCGTTCACGATCAAACAGAACATCACCGAGCACCACGTCGGTGGGTTCCGGGCGCCGATCAAGTGCTCGAGCCAGGTCGAGTTCCCGCAGCTCTCGTTCTACGTTCCGGAGGCGGACTCGGAGAAGTTCCTCGAGCACTTCCAGAAGCGCGGCGTCAAGGGCGAGGTTCCCGGTCGCCTCAACGGCTTCATCCAGACGTTCGACAGCGACGAGAAGAAGAACAAGCTGTTCACGATGTCATTCGAGAACGCCGACATCTGCAACGTCCAACCCGACAAGAGCGACGCCGGCAGCGAGGACATCAAGCAGGTGAAGATCGACATCTACACCGAGAAGATGTCGTTCGAGTATCACTGACCTCAGTTGCAGAGGTTTCGCAGCGACTGCCAGCGTTCGATCGCCTCGCACTTCGCCGCACCGAGTAGCTCGGCAACTGCCTCGAGCTCGTCCGGGTCGCTGGCGAACGCGCCGATCGGTGTCAGCACGAAGGCGAGGACGTCGAGCGCGCTCCGTGGATCCGGCTGGTAGCTGCTGCTGTACAACGTCTCACCCATGGCGGCAGCCTCGCCCTCGGGGATCGGCGCGGCAACTTTTCGGAGGAGATCCCGGGGCGGCGCAGGCGGCTTCGGTCGGCCGTCTCCGTCTGATTTCCCCGAGGGCGTACCGTCGCAATCCGAACGCACGGCCGCTAGGTGAGCAATGTCTCGCATGTCACGATGCTGACCATGCTTCGCTCGAAGGTCGCGGTGATTCGCGTCCGTCCCGATCACATCCTCGACGACATCGATCGCCTCCACGGCCTCGCCGAGGTCGAGCGGGCGTTCTCCTACGGCGCGCAGACGATCCTCAAGGACAACATCTCGTGGCACTTCCCGTTCCCCGGCGCCAACACGACGCCGTGGCAGCTCGAAGGCACGATCCGCAGCCTGCGCGGGCGCGGCTTCTCCGACCTGGTGTGCGTGCAGAACAAGACCGTCGTCACCGACGCGTTCAAGGGCGAGGACCTCAACGGCTACCTCCCGATCTTCAAGCGCTACGAGATTCCGGTTCGCTACAACTTCAAGCCCGAAGACATGACGTGGTCGAACTATCGCCCGAAGGCGAAGATGCGCGTCCTCGACACGATCTTCCCCGAGGGGATCCAGATCCCCGACGCGTTTCACGACACCAACATCATCCATCTACCGACCTGTAAGACGCACATCTATACGACGACCACGGGCGCGATGAAGAACGCGTTCGGCGGCCTGCTCAACACGAAGCGCCACTACACGCATAGCTGGATCCACGAGACGCTCGTCGATCTGCTCGCGATCCAGAAGGAGATCCACGCCGGGTTGTTCGCGGTGATGGACGGCACGACCGCGGGCGATGGGCCGGGGCCACGCACGATGCGGCCGGTGATCAAGGACGTCATGCTCGCCTCGCAGGATCAGGTGGCGATCGATGCGGTCGCGGCGCAGATGATGGGGTTCGATCCGATGTCGCTGCCGTACATCAAGCTCGCCGACGAGGCGGGGCTCGGACACGGGAAGCGCGAGAACATCGAGGTGGTCGGAGATGTCGCGCTGGCCGACGAGCGGTGGGGGTTCTCCGTCGGAGACAACGGCGCGTCGATGGTCGGCGACGTGATGTGGTTCGGGCCGCTCAAGCGGTTCCAGAAGCTGTTCTTCCACACGCCGCTGGTGAACCTGTTCGTGATGGGCTCGGAGGCCTACCACGACTACTACCGCTGGCCGCTGCGCGACCGCCGCGTGTTCGAGCAGTGGAAGGAGTCGACGCACTGGGGGCAGCTGTTCGATCACTACCAGTCGCACGGCACGCTCGCGCCGTCGGATGCGGCGGTCGTCGAAGCGGGCTAGCGCTACTTCGATTGCTTCGTCGGCTTGGCGTCGGACTTCGCCGCGGTCCGCTTCGTCGCCTTCGCCGGCGGCGTGTTCAGCGTGATCTGCTCGGGATCGATCGGATACTTCGCGGTCATCAGCGCGGTGATCCCTTCGCCGAGCTTCGCGGCGGTCGGCCTCGGAGCCTTCGCGTGCTTGCGGCTCGCCGGCGTCACGACGAACGCGGCATCGCTGTTCGCGATCGCGGGGCCGCCGAGCTCGACGACGAGCGGGTACTGCTTGCCGTCCTCGAGCTTCGCGGGGACCTTGATCACGAACGGCTCGACCACGCCCTTGACGAGGATCGAGTCGGGGCGCTCGCGCGATTCGGGCACGTCGACCGGCGAGGCCCACGGCTCGGCGCCGCGGGGGAGGCGGGTCTGTGCCTTTCCGAGATCGACGAGGAACTCGGCGCGCTCGCTGTCGTTCAGCACGCGGGGGCGGCCGCGCTCCTCGATGCGCGTGTAGAGGTGGCCGACAGTCAGGAGCTTGCCGTCGTGGATGTAGAGCTTGTCTTGCGCCGCGTCGCGCACAGGATGCCAGAACTGATCGAAGTAGAAGTTGCCCGGGCCGTAGTGGACGTACGCGCCGCGGTGGATCTCCCACGGATGCGCGCAGTGCGCCTGGCTGCCCATGACGAAGGCCGGGCCGGCGTCGGCGATCTCGCGCAGATCCTGGACGAGGCCCTGCGGCGGATCGTGCTTGTAGACCTCGTCGTGCTGGACCGAGACGATCGGGACGTAGCCGCGCTTCTTGAGGTCGCGGATCTGCCAGCCGAGGCGCGCGAGGTCGCACGCGGCGACGCCCGAGCCCGACGAGATCACCTTGTTGTCGGTATGCGGCATGTTGCAGCCGAGGAACGCGAGCTTGTTGCCCTTGTGCTCGAGGAGGCGAGGGGCCGTCGCCTCGACCTGGTTGCGGCCGCCGCCGAACCAGATCCAGCCACGCTTCTCGTACATCGCGATCGTGTGATCGATCCAGTCGCGGCCGTAGTCGTGGAGGTGGCTGCCGGTGAGCTCGACGATCTTCGTGTGCGATTTCTCGAGCAGCTCGATGTAGCTCTCCTTGGAGCAGAACGACATCGTGGGCTTCGAGCCCGCGTCGCACTTGGGGACGAACGAGACCTCGTTGGAGATGTGGACGAAGTCGACGCTCTTGAGCCACGGCTCGACGGAGGGCAGCGGATAGAGGATCCCCTTGTCGTCCATCAGCTTCGCCGTGTAGCGGGTGAGCGCCGTGGTGCCGGTCATCGCGAGCGTGGTGAGGCGCGCGGGATCGATGTTGCGCACGGCGAGCTGCTTGTCGGCACCGCACAGCGGGACGGCGAGCGGACCCGGCGCGGCGTCGAGCGGATGCTTGCCGTCGACGGTGATGACCTTCCAGTTCGGGACGAGCTCGTGGGCCGGGACGATCGCCCAGTGCTTGTCGTCGATCGTGGGGCGTGCACCCGGCTCGAGCGTCGCGAGCTTGCCGGGGCCGAGCACCACCGCGAGCGCGGCCTGTGTCTCGGTGGTGGCGGCGAGCTGGATCGTCGCGCCGGGGTCGGCCTTCCACAGCGCGGCGAGCTTGTCGGTGGCCACGTCCTCGACGGAGGCGTACAGCGGCGCGATGATCGCGAAGCGCCACTCACCGGCGCGAGCCGGATCGGCGTCCTTGCAGGTGCGGAGGCCGGGTTGTTGCTTGCACGCGGCGGCCGGGACCGCCGGATCGCACGCGACCGGGGTGCTCGCGACCGTGGTCGGCGTGGTCTTGCTGCCGGCGGTCGCAGCAGCGCCCGAGGTGGCGACCGGTTGCGAGGGAGAGCTCGTCGTGCCACACGCGGCCGCGACGACGAGAGCAAGGAGCGCGCGCATCACTTCCTCAGTATCACGCCACCGACGAGCACGGGGCGCGGCTTTTGACGTCGGTTGTCCGGAAAGTTGTGAAAGTGTAGAGCGTCCCTGGTACTAGCCCGGATTATTCATCCATCCCGCGTGCAGCGCTACGAAGCTGGCCCGAGTCTTGATGCGCGACGCTTCCACCGCGTGTTGGCGTCAACGACGAGGGCTCACGACTCATGTTGCAGGCTCACGAACGCCTGCTCGGCGGGGATGAACAAGCGGTTCGCGTGGCTCCGCCAGAGCACCCGCGTGCACGCCGTCAGATCGAAGTCTTTGAGCGAGTGCGTCGAACGACTATCCGGCGGGAGCCCCAACCAAACGCCGCGCGATCATCAGCCACAGCGACTGCCAAGGATGGCTTGAGGTCAGATGGAACCAGATCCTGCGCGCCGTGCTCTCCACGCGTACGCCGACCTTCAGGAGTCGAAGCCGCAGGGTATCCATCTGCGCGTTCTCCAACTCGGTGCCTTTGGCTGCGCGCCGGAGCGCATACATCAATACGTAGGCGGTGGCGTGAAGCAGCAAACGGAACTGGTTGGCCCAGAATCGATGGCAACTCAGTCGATCGGCCTTGAGCGCGTTCTTGAGATCCTTGATCGAGTTCTCGCACGCCTCGGCGCGAGCGACGTAGAGGTCATCGTATAGGTTCTCGGCGCGCCCCTTCAGCGTCGTCACGACGAAGCGCACGTTGGCGCCGATCGCTTGATGCTCGGCCTTGATAAGGACGCGATACGATCTTGGCCACCGTCGCCGCGCACGATATCGAACCGAGCTGAAGAGACGCGCTTTCTCGCCGGTCCGAAGAAAGCGGCGCTTCGCTTTCTCCTGCAACGACGCGGCGATCTTCTTGAGGCGTACGTTCGGGCCCATTCCGAAGATGAAGTCCACATCGAGTCGCTCGCATAGCTTGTACATGTCCGGCGATCCAAACCCGCTGTCGCCCCGGATGACGATCGGGATGTTGGGCCACTGCTGCCTGATACGACGAATCACCCGAAGCAGAACAGAGACGGCACCGACGACACCCTGCGGCTTACCCGGTTGCAACACGGCGGTCAGAAGGTCGCCATCTTGGTCGTAGATCATGAGCAGCAGGTAGATGTGCTCGTCGTAGAAAGCGTGAAACGCTGTGAACTCTTGCTGGCCGTGCGTCGGATCGTGGCTCGTGTCGAGATCGACAACGAGGTTCTTGGGCCGCTTCGGGTGACGCACGAAGTACGATTCCAACAGCTGCTGCGCGGCGAGGTAGCAGCTCTTGGGGCCCATCTCATTCTCGAGTCGGCTGAGCGTGGGTTGACTGCCAAGATCTCGCTCGGAAAAGGGATCGCGATCGCAACAGGTCTTCAGCACGGGGTCGCGACGAGTCGTCGTCGCGTCGTTGCAATCCTCGTAGCCGAGCGCGATCCCGTAGATGCGCTGCCGGAGTAGATCGACCAACGTGTGCTCGATGAATCGCGGATCGCGGTGGTCGGGGATCACCGCCGCCAACGAGTCCACGAGACCAAGTTGTCGATCGACCTGGCGCAACAACAACGCGCCGCCGTCCGACGAGATCGGGCCGCCGTCAAAGACGACGCGAGCCTTTCGGGCGCCTGCGAACGGGAACTCGGCTTGTGGGGTCATGCCAGCGCAAAACCGCGTGCGCCGCTCCGAAATTCCTTCAGCGAGCGAATCCGCTGACGGCGGACACATCGACGCGATCCCCACTCTGTTTGGTCTCCAAGCCGAAGATGAACCGATCATCGGGACGTCAATGTCAACGTCAACGTTCTTATCTGACCGACATGTGCGCCAGGCAAAGCCTGGGAGAGGAGGACGGATGAAGAACTGAAACCTCTCGATCGAACCT
>Ga0299915_10000168_pt1 | contig 50087 bp, 55 predicted proteins | sample RVTome_13_FD_200263 | JGI IMG/M metagenome (GOLD analysis project Ga0299915, IMG submission 200263) | Soil microbial communities from uranium-contaminated site in the Upper Colorado River Basin, Wyoming, United States - RVT92D227 (version 2) ...
AGCTCTTCTTCAACTTTTTTCGAGAAAAAAGGCAATAGTAAAACAAGGCCCATTACAATCAATAGTCCGCCTATGATCCATAATTCTTTATTTGCCATTTGCTATCCTTCTATTATTTTAAAACAGAATCGCACTACTTCAAGCTAGTTTACTTTCCAACAATTGCATCAATTTACAGATTGAGGATATTTTCCCCACATTCAAGAAGCACGTGCAACCATTTCGTTAAGAATCTTGCGAAGCGTGTTGGTGAATTGGGCTTTCAGGATTTAAAAAACTATCTAGATGGCGAAGATGTGCTATCTTTTTTCTTTTGTTCCAGATTCTTTATTCTTCTTTGCCTGAGAGTGACTTTTAACTGCTGCATATACAAAGAAAAATACTACAGCACCTAAAAGAAAAAGAATCAGCAAATCTTGTGCAAAATTGCTTGCCATTTTAAATACCCTCCTTTTTAATAAACCGCTTTAATATTTTGGAAACCTTTCCGCCGAACCCTTTTCTAAATAACCCTGCAAAACAGAGAGTTACCAAGCCCAAAATCATGCCTTAAAAACAAAAGCCGCCATCTGAACTATTGTCAGATGGCGGCCCGACCACCTAAAGGACCCTCCAGGAATATAAAAATATTCCCGGACCCTACCTATATACTGTTACAAAAAATTCCTTCCATAACAGCTTCTATTATAACAACCCCCATTCAATAAGCACGTGCAACACTGAGGCTAATTATTATCCATATTAATATGAATGTCAAGTTTTTGCAATCTAACTACCAAATTGTTTATCACGGAGTCGTTACAAGATTTGCTCAAGGATCTCTACTGCGTCTCGCACCAGCTGCGGGCAGAGGGTGGAAAAAAGCCCCTTGTCATACGCTGCCTTCCTTCCTTCGGGCGAGCTGAGGTCATAGCCGAGTAGCTCCCTGCAAACAATAGATCTATGTCGTTCCTTGAATCTGGTCGCAAGCTCCTGTGCCAGCTTATATGTCTTATCTCGTGCCCCCTCATCCTTGGCCTGCGTCATACCATATTTAAGCCCGATGACCATCAAGGCACCCGTTACGGCGCCGCAGGTCTCACCCATGCGCGCTATGCCCCCGCCAAAGGCACCCGCAACCCTGAGGGCAAGCTCGCGTTCAAGCCCCAGCGCCTCTCCAAAACTGGAGAGCACTGCTTGCGATCACGAAAACCCTTCACGAAAACAGGCGACTGCTTGCTCTACCGCGCTCATCTTTGACCTCCCTCGCTATATCTCCTCAATCCTTACGATATGCCCCAAGGTCTTAATCGCCCATACAAAGATTGATTATCCTTGTCCATCATGTTGGCGAAGCAGCTTCACGACATCCTTGTACTGCTCATGTTACCTATCTTTATCTCGTTTCAATGCGTCCTTTTCCTTTTGATAATAGGGAAGCAGGGATTCACCTACGGACTTGCCAGTTTCTCGAGCGACGAATTCGAATTTTTTTGCGTCTTTCGGCCAAATCAAAATCTGATTGGATTTTGTCTTTACTATTTTTGCATTCGTGCTGACTATTTGCCTGCCGGCGGAGATAAATAGGAATAGCTCGTCATTAATTATTTCGAAACGCCATTCTTTATCATCGCTGAGCATTGAGAGAATAGCGGCCTTCGAGGGGAAACATTTCGGGCACTTAATCCTGATGATTCTTCGACCGGAGAGCACGCCACCTTCCTCAAAGAGCTCTTTGGTGCTCTCCTCTATGACATCCGGGTCATATTCAGGCTTGGTATCCACTATGAGCTCTTTTAGATATTCCCAGTCCTTCGCAATACCGTTGTCTTTTTCGTCGCCTCTTTGAGACCTGATGTTATGATAAATCATGACGACACGACCTGTGTCATAATCAAACGTAAAACTGTATCGTTCAGCTGTTAAACAGCCGTTCATAAGCATGAAACTGACACACAAGCAAAGAAGAAATATAATTTTTTTCATTTTACTAGCCTCCTTTTGCTATGGATAACTGTTACCTGCAAAAAAGCCCCCTATGCCCCGGGCACAATATATCGGCTCAAGATGCGATCACTTTCATTTTTTTGCCGTCTCGTCCTCAATCCATACCGTATAATGTATTGCAAAAAAACCGTTGCCCTTACCCATAATACGATACTGGTGTCCCGCCTCTCCGAAAAAAGTAAGAAAAGCACTGTCTTCGGAATAAACATTAGCCGTACCGCGGGTATGAACGAGTTTAATTTCCAGTTCGTGCTGGCCCGGCGCTAGTACCATCTTCTCGGTTCTGGATGGCCTCCAAAATAGTCTCTTACCATCGACGCCTACGACACAAAGCGGGGCACCGCCAAACTTACTAACCTTCACTACTACACGTTGCTCTGGAGGCACTTGAGCGTCAATGCCTACTCTATGGCTGCAGCCCAAGAGTATGAGCGCCGCCACCGCACTGGCTATTCCTCTAGAAAAAGTCCTTATCTTCATTGTTTCACCTCCTCATGCCTTAGGATTATGCCGACACTAGAGAGCATCTCAGTATGTCCTTTACCTCATTTCCTGCAATATCTCTCCTGTCTTTTGCCATATAAGACACTGGAAGGTCATAAAAATTTTTTGAAAAATGCACGTCCCCTTCCCCAATATGATTAGTTTTTAAAATCAATACCTCCTGCTAACGTATTTCATTGTGAAATCTACAAAAAAGCCCCCTTACTATTATATCTTCACTAAAAAAAATCAAGAAAAATATGATCTTTGTAATCCCCCAACCCCGCCAAGACACGTACAATGAATCCTCCTTTGCCTTGAGCCGAAGGCTGCCTTAGGATACATCCCCTCAAGCCCCCTTTCACTCTTCTTAACGAGTGATTAATATAGTGCCAATGACGGAGAATGCTATAAAGGTCATCAAGGCGAGGCAGCACGACCTGGAGGTGATCAGGGAGGCCGATTACATCATCGATTTGGGGCCTGAAGGGGGAGCAGCAGGGGGGGCACATCTGCGCCCAGGGGAACCCTCGCCAGATACTGGAACAGCAGGAGCGATCATATACCGCCAGGTTCCTGAGTCACTTCCTCGCCCGCAAATCCTCTGACACAACAATCCACCCTCATTGAGCCTGAAGGCCAGAAAAGGCTGGAAGAGACGTCCCACCAGCACTCAGTAGTCCAATAAATATTACACATCAGCAAGCCTAATTAGGACTTCCTTTAAAAAAGCCGAAATATGTCAAAAAAAAGCAGAAAAGGTCAAGATTTTTCTTTTGGTCTATGCTTAAGTGGGAGGCCTGTAGTGCCCAGATAAGCCCTGGGAAGGGGGGTTGTGCGCTGGCTGGCAATCACCAAAACCTAGTATCTGCCGATGACGCGCAGAAAAAGCAAAAAAAGGAGGTGCAAAAATGGGAAAAAATAAAAATCATTATGCCTTAGTTAAGGAGACCTGGATGTTAAGTTTAGTATCTCTATTCCTTTTCTTTTTCTTTATTGGTGTTGCCCAATTATCTGCTAAAGATGATTGCAACAAAACCTATCCAAAGCCTGAGATCAAGTTCGATCATCAGGATGCGCAAGGGAGGGTATTCATTCCAGTTGTCAATTGGTCTGCCTATTTCAAAGAGATGTTCCGTAAGGCCCCTGAACTGCCTCCCTGCGGGACAAATACCAACTCCTCCCGTACCTGGGTAGACATTTACAACGCCGATACGAACGCAAAAATCTACGGCTTCTGCGCCCTCGGCTCCAACAGCGACCTCAAGGGTATCTGGTTCGGTTCAACTGCTAAAAGGGGTCGAGTATACATCATCATGAATGACCGGGCCTGTAAGAAAACATATAAATCAAATACGATTAGATGGCCCTAAAAAAGTAAACTCGCACTCCACACGGCGCTTCGCTTGCGCGGAGTGCTCGCCTTCGCGGGCGGGGCATTAACCCCGACCTTGACCAAAGGGGTCTACAACCCCTTTGGAAACCCCGTTCTAGGGGATTGCATCCCCTTGAACCCCGCTCGCCATTCATCCCCGCTGCAAGCAGCGGGGTATTCTGGCGGGTTTTTATAAATAGGTAACCGACATCTTCAAACTATTCCTTTTGAAAAAGAATAGAATCAGAAGAAGCCGAGTGAATGAATTGAGCAAAGGCAAAACTCTATTCCGTGGACTATGACTGATTGAAGTGACGTAGTGCCAAGGTAGGCTGGGGGGGGTGCGTTGACAATCGCCAAAACATAGTATCTGCCCATCGTGGGCAGGGAAAGGAGAATAAGGTTCAAAATAGGCCATCCGCGAAAATTATCAAATTTGACAGTTAACGTAACATCTTTTAGAAGGGGGGATATCATGATAACTTTACGCTTAAAAAAAATTTCAGTTTTTTTTGTTTTTATCTGCTTTATGTGTTTTGCCACGGTTGTAATGGCACAACAAGAACCAGCCATGGTGATCATGAAGCTTGATAATCAAAAATACACGCTCAAAACAATGGAGAAAAAAGAGGCGGCATCTAAATTCAGCGGTGAAATAATATATCGGATAGTACCCAAGGGAAACCAGATGATATTCGAGTTGGACTCCTTCAGCATGATAGGTTCAGGAATAAAAACAAAAGAGGGAGATACCGGCAATATATCGATGACTCTTAAACCACAGAGCGCGGTGACGAAATATGATCCTGTAAAAAATATTATTGTGAGTGACTTTCTTGTCGATGTTCACTATCCGCTTATCGATCGCATTAAAGGGTATATACAGCCTAAAGAAGGCGAACGCGAAAAGGATGATTATCGGTCTTATACAGAGACCTTTGCAGTGACTCTCAGCTCCACGTTGAGTGAGAAGCCTCGCATTGATCAAGAGCGGATGCTGAAAAAGGGGACAGGCATATCGATGAAGATAGAATTGAAAGAAAAAGAAAAGGGTCTCGGCAGGATATATCAGTTTATGGGGACCTATAAAATAGATAAAGTTTTTATAGCCAAATTCTATCTCAAAAAGGTCATCAATATAAGGCCTGTCTTTGTTCGGTATACCCCGGCAACTGGTTGCTTTGGCGGCTCAACTACAGCCACGACAGGCGGCAGCTTTATTACGCTGAGGGATAAGGCTATCGAGATGTGGGGCCGATGTTGTATTAGCCTCAATTTTCTTCCGGTGGCATATGTTACAAATGATAACTACCGCATCCTTTCTACGAGCGAAGATAGTAGTCTCATGGCTGCATATGATGATCCTAATGCCGTCGAGGTATATTTCGCAGAGGTGGGCGACCCACTTGGCACCTATGGCGGAGGAGTTTGCTATTCTGGCGGCACAGCCAATACGAAAATCATAACGTATGATACAAATTTGCCAATCAATCTATACAATCTAGCGCACGAACTCGGACATGCCCTGGGATTGAGTCATCCCCCTGGGAATAGCACCTCCGGGTCGCTTATGGAACCGAGTGGTTTTTGCGCCGATAATCCTGCTTTGATGAGTAAGCAAAATTGTGACAATGCCAGTAACCCGCTTCTTTCAACGGCTATACCTTTAACATTATGTATAAGAAACACAAATATGCCTTAACAGTTAAAGACGAGTGGGGATTAAGTTTTAGAAAGATACAGTTTCTTGAAAGAGTGTTCGGAACAAGCAGATAACAGAGTGCTTGAGGTTGGATATTGCCCTCCTCAAGCACTCGAATATCTGCCCATGGCGGGCAGGGGAAGAGAAAAGGAGGTGTCTTATGAAGAAGAAGGTTATCGCAATTTTGATCCTTGTTCTGCTGTTTTCTGCCATGACTGTCTATGCAGACCAGGTCAAGGTCAACATCGTCTACCCCATCAAGGGGGCAACGTATCCCATCACTGATCCGTCCCCCGGGGTCCTCAAGTCCGCCTACTTCACGGCAAGCTTCAGCGTGACATGCAAAGGCGACCATAAGGTTGAATGGGGGTTTGACAATGCACCTGCACTGGGCAGTGCAAACTTCTACAATCAAACCAGCATCCAGTTCGTCCACAAGCTGCCAGGCGGCAAACATGTCTTTTGGGTGAAATCCGACTGCGGCGCGAACAAGGTGGAATTCAGTATCGGCAAGTAGCATACGAGGAGGTAACTACAATGACCGCAAGAGCGAAGAAAATTTTCTTTATAACAGCCGTAGTATGGATCATCAGCGCCGCGTTGACACTGCCCGCGATCGCAGAAAACTACGTTGGCAAGGTTGATTTGGTCCAAGTCACTGGCAAAGACACCCGTTTTTATGTCAGTTCTCAAAAACTGAGTCTTTACACCACGAGAGACTGTCGGGACGTTTTATTGCACGGATTTTTTAAAAAGTCCCATTTTTCTATTGGTTACACGCCAATGACCTGTCCACTGGGCATCACCGGTAAATGCGGCACGGTTAACTCCGTCAGTGTGTGGGTATCAAACTTCTGATTTGCTGTTTAGGGAAACCCATAACAGGGACAAGAATGCTCTTGAGAGGATAGAGGGAACTGAGGGTAAAAGAGAACCGCTAGGTAATTAACAACAATATCCAATCTAATAGCGGCTTCCCAAGGACAATACAAAAAAGGGGCGATGTCGTCTCCCCGCTACCTTACTCCCTTGACTCTCTTCGTTCAATCGCCAAGGGAAGACGGGAATCCGACATCAGTCCCTTTTAATTTTTGCCCCACGCTAGGCAGGGGTATAGCCCGGGCAAAACTGAAGACCTCTGGTGAGCCTTCTCTTGCCCAGCGCCTCTTTGCTTACCTTCTTAAGATCAAAAGATCTGTAGTTCTACCCTGCGGTTCTGGGCCCGACCTTCGTCCGTCGCATTGGAGGCAATGGGCTGTTTTTTTCCATAACCCACTGGCTTCAGACGGTCAGCGGAGATACCCTGTGAGACAAAGTAGTCCACCACTGACTTGGCCCTGCGCTCCGAGAGCTGCTGATTGTAGGCATCCGAACCTATGATATCGGTATGGCCCGCTACCTCAATCCTCATGCTCTTGTCTCCCTTGATCTTCCCAACCCACTGGTCTAAGATCTCCTTGCTCTTGGGAGTAAGCTCGGCGGAATTGAAGGCAAAATTTACCCCTTTGAGGACTACCACCTCTTTCGGCTTGGCAGGACCGCATATCTCTGCCTCCTCAGCCAGTTTGCGCGCCTGAGCCAGCAATGCCAGGCCCTCTTTATCGCGGCAGGCCCAATAGGTCTCTACCCCCTTTTTAGCCAACTCTCGCGCCTGGGCGATCTTGTCGGGGCAAAGCTTGGCCCCTGGAGACTGTTCCGCCTTGGTGATGGCTGCCTCTGTCTGGTCAAACTCGTTAGGGTACACTAACGCCCTGTTGAGAACACCAAAGTAAGAATTTTTTGCATACGATGCCACCGACATGAAACAAAAGACAATCGCCAGACCTATAATTATTGCTCTCCTCATACCCTCCTCCTTTCATGTTATAATATAAAGGTTTGTAATAAATAACCTACCGTACTCCCTATATCATTTAATCGAGCCTCTGTAAAGAGGAATTTTGTCTCATATAGGCTAGAAGCGGAGGATTTGATTGTGGGCATATGGGAATTGATCAGCATCCTTCTCTGTCTAATTTTCAATGCAATGCCCCATGGCAAATCACGGAATATCCTGCAAAGGTCTTGATACATAATCCGCCAAGGTTTGCTTCTTTAAGATTGACTAAACGATAAAAAAATGGTAACGTTGAATAACTTTTTATAGAGTAAGTTGTTAGGCAGAAAAACGACCCAGAATTAATCACAAAAAAGGAGATCAGAATGAACATTTATGTGGGAAATTTATCGTTCGATGTAACGGAAGAGGAACTGCGCCAGACCTTTGAAGCATACGGGCAGGTTGAATCCGCCACTATAGTCAAAGACAAGTTTAGTGGACAATCGAGGGGATTCGGCTTCGTAGAGATGCCCACAAAGGCTGAAGCCATGTCCGCGATCAGCGGGGTCAATGGAAAAGACCTCAGCGGAAGAACCCTGAACGTCAATGAGGCTCGCCCCCGGTCAGATAACCGCCGTGGCCAAGGAGGAGGGGGGGGCGGCCGGCGCTACTAATCACCTACATCAATAAAACCACACACATAGTTTATCTCATAACGAGCCGACAGACTGAGTGTCAGCCGCATTTTTCGGGTATCGCGGATTTGTAGCTTATTGTCTGTATCGGATGCCGTCTTCGCACAGCCTGTCTTTAGAGGGTATGCAACAGATCGTTGCGCGCGCTTGAGCAATCCATCAGCTATGCGGTTGCCCATCATCCCTGTTCTGTCCGAACAATTCACCGCTGAGCGTAGTCAAAATGTCCTCGCCCTTGCGGGGAGCCGGCCCGCCGGGATAACTGAAAACCTTATTGTATGAACGCAGCCAGCTATTTCACGAGGGAGGGTTGAAAGGTGCCATCCTCGTTTGGCCGAATGGGAACTCCCTCATAAGAGAGGTATGGCACGCCGTCTTCTTTAAGGAAGGTGATAAGAACAATTAAACTGAGGCCCTGCCTGCCCCTACAGCCGCCAAAGACAAGGTTGCCGATCCCATAGAAGGCCACCTGCCTTAATCGCCCTTGTTTGTCGGTAACCTCTTTAATAGGTTGCTGCGAATGGGAATGGGATCCGATGATGACATCGACCCCTGCCTCTAAGAGGATATCGACGATCTCCTGTTGGCGTTCATGTAACTCATGACCCCGGGGAGGGCCGGCGTGCAGCAGGACCACGCAAAAATCAGCTTCTTTCTTGGCCTCGCCGATCCTGCCGAGAAGATAACGCAGATTTTTACTCTCCCGGTAATTGGACTGCTCGGGCAAGGCCGCTACCCCGGTCTTCCCTGCCTCCGCAACCATATCTCCCGGCTCTATGACATCGGTCACGCCGAAAAAGGCGATCTTGATGCCATTGGCCTCCTTGACTTTATAGCCGAATGCGTCGGCATAGGCATTCTCTCCCCTACCCGCCCCCACGTATGCAATGCCGGCATCCTCAAGCCTCTGCATGGTCTCCTCGATGCCCTTTGCCCCGTTAAAATCATACATATGGTTGTTCGCGAGGGATACCAAGACAATGCCTGCCTCTTTCAGGATCTCGGGGGTCCGCACGTGCTGCTTGAGGGGGAAGACTTTTGGGACGAATGTATCTTGGGTGGCGATGATGGGTCCTTCGAGATTTACCACCGCATACGCTGATTTGGCAAATATCGGTTTGATGTTTTGAAAGGCATACCCCACAAAGCTTTTTATCCCCTCTTCCTCACCATGGCTTTGAATATAGCAATCGATCATCTGCGCGAGATCATCCATGGTGCCGAAACGGGTATCACTGCTCTGATAATATCCACCGAACAGTGTATCCCCGCCAAAGGCGACGGTGACGGTTGGATTATTGCAGGCGGCATTGCCGGCCACAAGGAGGAGGGAGATTGCCATCCCCAAAAATAGTATGAGGTTCTTCTTCATGCGCGCCGACATCGCGGTTCTTTACGCCATGCCCTCAATCGGCGGGGTTCACAAAGAAAAATCCCACCTTCCCACCTTCCTGTGTTCCCTGATAGCGAATCAGCCCTTCGAGAAAAGAGAGAGAAAAACTTTTCTCCCCCTTCTTCTCGATGCGCAGGAGGAAGGCAAATTGGGTTGATGAAAACTCAGATGAGTGCCTGCGGCGGTACAGCCCCCAAAGCAGGTCCGAGAGGGTTTCACCCTGGGGAGAACGGGTGTACCGATAGACCCACAAGAGGGGATAGATGTTGCGCTCCATCCCGTCATCATGCAGAGGGAGGAGGGGGAAGATGTAGAAGCTCTTCTCACCCTCGAATCCCCGGCGATAGTCGAACAGAGGCCAGAAGTTTGTATCCAGGGCCTCCTTGCCCGTATCCAACTCCTTTACGATTCGATACTTGTTAACGAGGAGAAAACGGCGCACCGTCTCCTCTTCAGCCGCCATGATGTCCCACTCGTATTTGTACAGGGGCCAGAGTATATAGAAGCGCTTCTTCTGCTCCTCCTCCCTAACCCGGAACAGGGGAAAGACCTGCGTTTCCCTCACCCCCTCTCCCCTTACCAGCGTAAAGAAGGGCCAGGGGAATTCCCACTTTTCTAAGGGGGGATCGTCAACCCGTTGATGGAAAAAGAGGGGGGGAATGAAGATGTCGACCCGTGCGCCGGGCGAGCGCACGGTGGCGTAGAAGGGGAGATAAAACCGCGTGCTCACCGGCTTATCGGTGTTGAGATCTTCATCTGCATAGCCGTAGAAAGGCCATAGGATAAAGCCCTTGGAATATTCGTCGGCCCTCACCTTGTAGCCCCACAGAGGCCAGATATATAAACCCTTGGCTTTACCCCCCATCAACGAGACAACAGGCCACGGAATCCGCCAGGTAACCTCACCCTCGTCCTCGATGCGGGAGTAGAGGGGCCAGAGGTAGAACTCTATCTTATCCCGGCCGAATCTCTTCTTGAACTTGCCGGCAATGGGGAAAAAGCCACCATAGCTCTCTCCCTTGTCTGTCCTTCCCCAAAAAGCGGTCAAGATAGAGGAGTTCCGCTCCCTTCTCACGGGTGCGGATGAGGTAACCTCATCCCTGAAGAGGCTGAAAGGGACGAGGTAGAACTTGCTGTCCCCTTCCTTGAGCTGATGCTTCGCCAGGGGGTATAAAAACTCCCACCGCCGGAGTTCCTGCGAGGGGAAATTGGTGTGATACACGAAAGGCCGGATCCCCCACTCGGTCCCCTGGTTAGCTTCCCGCCACGTGAAGAGGGGACCGAGGACCTCCACCTCTTTCTGCTCCTCGGAGGCGTAATAGGAAAAGAGGGGCCATATCCCGCCTGCCGCATGGGCAGGGGAGAAAGGGAGAAAAAAGATGACGATGAAGAGGAGGAGCCCGAGGAGGCTCTTGCGGGGCAAAAGATCCTCCTGCAGATCAGAAGAAGAGACCTGCGATGGCCGACAGAATGGTGATGGGGGTCTGCTCCTGCACCCCTTCCGCAGCCTTCTGCACCTTCCTTAAGGTCTTTTCAGTCTCATTGTATAATTTATCATCGTTCACGAGTTTTCCCAAGGAGCCCTCCCCTGCCTTCACCTTGGCAGTAATATCATCCAGATTGGCGACGATATTGTTCACCTTACCCTTGTTTTCTTGGACCATCTCTTTCAGGCCGGCGCTCACCTCTTGGAGGTTGGCGACTATCTCCTTGATCTTGTTTCGCCCTTCTTCCCCTCCGACGGCTTCATGCAAGGATTCGCCGAGGTCGGCCATGCCGCGGGCAGCGGATTCCAGGGATGTGAGGAGTTCATCCATATCAGGTACTGATCGCACCTTGGTGATGGTCCCTCCCGGGGGAAGCAAGGGGGCGTCAGGGGATCCCGGTTTGATCTCGACATATTTGTCTCCCAGGACGCCGTGCGTTTTGACGGCTGCCTCTGCATCCGCGTGGAGCTGGGCCTGACCGATCTTCATCCAGACCTTGGCCATCCCCTTCTCCAAACTGATCTTCTCCACTCTTCCTACGGGCACCCCGGCGACCTCGACATTGGCGCTGATCACCAGACCTGAAACCGAGGGAAAGAGGGCGGTGTAAACCTCACCTTTGAGCCGCTCCAGCCTACTCACTCTGAAGGACATGAAGAGCAGCAGGATAATGCCCACTAATACCAGGATCCCCACCTTTGCCTCCGTGCTGACCTTGGTTCCCTTCATCCGTTCACCTCCTTATGTCTCCTCTTCCTCGTGTTCTGCTCGAATCATGAAGCTCTGAACCACCTGGTTCGATGACCCCCTGAAGGCTTCAGGGGAACCTTCCTCTATGATCCTGCCCTCATGCAACATGGCTATCTTGTGAGCAATGTGAAAAGCAGTATGAATGCTGTGGGTGATCGCCACAAAGGTCCTCTCCAATCTCCGCTGGGTCCCTATGATCAAATGTTCTATTGACTCGGCCATGGGGGGGTCGAGGCCAGCGGTGGGCTCGTCAAAGAGCACGATCTCCGGATCCAAGGCGATGGCCCGGGCAAGGCCCACCCTCCGCTTCATCCCCCCGCTGAGCTCGGCAGGCATCTTCTCCTCCAGACCGGGGAGTCCGACTTGCTCCAGCTTGTGGGCCACGATCCTTTGAATATCCTGCTCATTAAGCTTAGTATGTTCGCGCAGCGGAAAAGCCACATTTGCCCCCACATTCATGGAGTCAAAGAGCGCTGCATCCTGAAAGAGCATCCCGAATCGCTTCCTCATCTCAGTGAGGTCTTTATCCCCCAGCCGGGTGATGTCGACCTTGTCTATCCAGATCCGCCCCCTATCGGGCCTGATGAGCCCGATAATATGCTTCAGCAGCACACTCTTGCCGACGCCGCTGCGTCCCAGGATGACCGTAATCTGCCCCTTGGGGATTTGGAGGTCTACACCCCTCAAGACCTTCAGCGCACCAAAGGATTTATGTACACCCTTGACCTCAATCATTTAAAACATCGCCGCCGTCAAGAAGTAGTTCGCCATCAAGATAACCACCGCTGACAGGACCACGCTCTCAGTGGTGGCCTTCCCCACCCCCTCTGCTCCTCCTGTCGTGGTGTATCCCTTATAACACCCGATGACGGAGAGGATGAGCCCGAAGACCGCTGCTTTGATAAGACCATGGTATATATCATCCACTTTTACATACCTCTCCATATTGGCCACATAGGCCCCGGCATTGATCCCGAGAACGGTCACCCCCATCAAGTACCCCCCCACGATCCCGATAAAGTCGGCGACGACGGTCAAAAGGGGGAGCACCACGATGCTGGCCAACACCCTCGGGACTATGAGAAACTTAACGGGATTGACCGCCATGGATAAGAGGGCATCTATCTGCTCAGTGACCCTCATGGTACCAATCTCCGCAGCCATGGCCGACCCCGCCCTCCCCGTGACCATGAAGCTGGTGAGAACCGGCCCCAGTTCCCTGGTCATACTCAGCGCTACGGCAACGCCCACCATGGTCTCAGCCCCGAACTGCCTCGTAGCGTGGAAGCCCTGGAGGGCCAAGACCATGCCGGAAAAGACCCCCGTAAGGACCACCACCAAGCCAGACCGCACCCCCACCCGCTCCATCTGTTGAAAGAAGAGGTCTAGCCTGAAGGGGGGAGAAAAGGACCAGCGGATGGTATCCAGAAAGAGCAGAAATATCTGCCCCATCTCCTTGATGTACCCTGCTACTCCTTCCCCCAATATATTAATGACCTTCGATACTTTCAACATAGGCTACCCCTTATAGATGCGCGGGACCCCTTTCCCCACCGGTCAGAGGATCTCGTATGAAGATGTACCCTGCTACCTCTTCCCACAATATATTAATGACCTTCGATACTTTCAACATAGGCTACCCCTTATAGATGCGAGAGACCCGTTTCCCCACCGAGCAGAGGATCTCGTAGGAAATGGTCCCGATCCAGCCCCCCATCTCCTCGGGGGTTATCTCCTGGCCCGATTGACTCCCCATCAACACCACCTCATCGCCCACCTCAACCCCGGTGATGGCGGTCACATCCACCATGGTCCAATCCATGCAAACCCTCCCTGCTACGGGTGCCCTCATCCCTTTTATCAAGACCTCCCCCCGATTGGAAAAGAGGCGATTATACCCGTCGGCATAACCGACGGGTATAGCGGCGATGAGGCTGGGGCGTTGGGTGATAAAAGTCCGGCCGTAGCTTATGGGATAGCCCGCGGGGAGCTTCTTAAGATCTGCAATGTGGCTCTTCCAGGACATCACCTGTCGAAGGGAAACCTTATCTTTCAAGGAGGGGGAAGGATAGGATCCGTAGAGCATAATCCCCGGACGCACCAAGGTGAAATGAGCAGCAGGAAGATTGACAAGGGCCGCGCTGTTGGCAATATGGCAGAAGGGAGGATCTATTGCCAATCGCTTCATCTCCTCTATGGTCCGAGAAAACCTTTCCAACTGCATCGACGCAAAGGCGGAATCCCCCTCATCTGCCGTAGAGAGATGGGAGGCGATACCCTCTATCTCTAAGTTCTCGAATTGCCGCACGCGGTTCGCAAAGGCGGGCGCCTCCTCGGCAAGGACCCCGATTCTCCCCATTCCCGTATCCACTTTAAGATGGACAGGAACCTTTTTACCTCTCTTGCTGGCCGCTGAGGAGAGCGCCTGGGCGATCTCCAAGCGATAGACCATGGGGGTGAGGTTATAGTCTAAGACCTCCTCCACCTCCTCTTCATAGATACCGCTCAGGACGAGGATCGGCTTTTTAATCCCTCCGTTCCTCAGCTCTATCCCCTCCTGCACCCAAGCAACCCCCAGAAAGTCGGCACTTAACCCCTCCAATTTCTTAGATACGGGGATCGCTCCATGACCGTACGCGTCGGCCTTTACCACTGCCAAGAACTTGACCGATGCAGGAGCAAACCGACGCAGCTGATGATAGTTATAGGCAAGTGCCCCTAAATCTACCTCTGCTCTGGTCGTATGGGAACAAAAGGACATACAGGACAACGATGCCTCCACCGAGATTGCCCTCACCGTCTCACTAATTAGCATCTATCAGTGGAGATTGTCAATAACTCCTTCGCCGTGGCGCACCTTGCCTTTTGCCCTATTCGATGATATCTTTTTTATGTCATGCAGAAAAGCTATTTTCTGTTCGACTGCCCAAAAAAACCTCTTCTTTGGGGAGGGTGAAGGGTATAACCCCTCAACGAGAGGAGGGCGAGATAATACGGCCTTATGCGCGTCGGTATTCCCAAGTCTTTGATGTATTATAAACTCTTTCCCCTCTGGAGGACCTTTTTGCAGGAATTGGGGATGGAGGTGGTGACCTCCGATGGAGCGGTTTATCAAATCTTGCGAAAGGGTGTTCCCTTCTATGAGGACAGTTGCCTCCCCTTAAAATTATTGATCCCCCATTCCCAAAGCTTGGTGGGTAAGGTGGACTCCCTTTTCCTCCCCCGCCTGATCAGCCTGGACCGCCGCTATATCCTCTGTCCCAAGTTTCGAGGGGCCCCCGATGTGCTCAAGTTGGCCTTGAAGGACACGGTGGAGATCTGGGATGGGGTATTAGATCTGCGTCGGGGGAAAAGGGGACTGGATGATTTCTTCCTGGACATGGCGAGGAGGACCGGGATTGATACCCGGAAGGTACGACGGGCATACCAGAGGGGTGAAGAATGCTACCAAGCGTTTAGCAAAGAACTGATGGACAGGATAAACAACCTGGGGATGGAGGAGATCTTTGAGCTTGAAATCCCTTGTCCCTCAGCAACCAAACATGATTATCGGCATACGGTGGCCTTTGTCGGTCGATCCTACAATCTCTTTGACCCCTTCATCAACAAAGACCTTCTTACCCTGGCCAAGGGATCGGGGATAAAGGTAGTAACCTCCGACACTATACCCTTGCATGAAAGGGAACGGAGGGTTCTGCCTCTCTCGAAGGAGATCTACTGGGAGACCTCCAGAGAGATTGTGGGGAGCATCCTCTACTTCGCCGAACGAGGGATTGCCGATGGGATCGTCTTTGTTACCTCCTTTAAGTGCGGCATCGATGCCCTGATTCAGGAGTTTCTCAAACGGCAGGTGGGGACGAACAAGAGGGAAAACATGCCCTTCATGACTCTTACCTTCGATGAACATACCACCGTGGAAGGGATCAGGACTCGCCTGGAGGCCTTCCAAGATCTGATTGACCAGAGGAAGGGCGATGCGGGATAGAAAAAAGAAGGTAGTCATCACCGGTATGGGGATCATCTGCGCCACCGGGAATAATGTGCGGGAGTTTCTCGCCTCCTTGAAGGATGGGCGACCGGGGATCAGGGAGATCACCCTGTTCGATTGCTCCGGATATCCTTCGCACATGGCGGCCCAGATCGAAGGATATGACCCCCTGGATTTTTTCGACAAGAGGGAGCTGCGCCGCCTCTCCAGGGTCGATCAGTTCGTCCTGATCGCTGCCGAGGAGGCCCTTGCCGATGCCTATCTGAAGCCTCATCCAGAAGATGGCGAGCGCATCGGGGCATGCCTCGGGGCAGGGGCAGGGGGCATGCTCTCTGCGGAAATGTACCACCGTCAACTCCTCGAGGGAAAAAGACCGAGGCCTTCGCTCCTACTCCCCTTTGTCCCCAGTTATGCCACCGATCGCCTGGCAGAGAGATACCACCTCGAGGGACCGAGGACCACCATTACGACCGCCTGCAGCTCTTCTGCGAGCTCCATCGCCTATGGCGCCGAACTCATCCGATGGGGTGAGGCCGATGTCATGACCTGCGGTGGCGGTGAGGCCTTGAGCGAACTTACCTTCGGCGGCTTTTGCTCTTTGAAGATCATGGATCCCTTCCCGTGCCGCCCCTTCGATGCCCGACGGCAGGGGCTCTCGTTGGGTGAGGGCGCGGCAGTGCTGGTCCTGGAGGAGAAAGAGAGGGCGCTGGAGAGAGGCGCAAAGATATATGCGGAGCTCCTCGGCTATTCCCTGGGTGGTGAGGCCTTCCATATCACCGCGCCGGAGGAGACGGGCAAAGAGGAGGCGAGGATCATGAGAGAGGCCCTCAGGGATGCCGGGATCAAACCGCACGAGGTAGCCTATATCAACGCCCATGGCACCGGAACCATCATCAATGACCAGGTGGAGACCCTGGCCATCAAAGAGGTATGGGGGGCGGATGCATATCATCTCCCCATCAGCTCCACCAAATCGATTATCGGACACTGCCTGGGGGCCGCAGGGGGGTTGGAGGCGGCGGCCTCGTTGTTGGCCATGCGTCACCATTTCATCCCCCCTACCGCCGGATTTGAGCAGGGGGATGAGGTCTGTGACCTCGATTATTGTCCGCAGGCAAGAGAGGCGGAGATAGAGATAGCCCTGTCCAACTCCTTCGCCTTCGGGGGAAACTGCACGGCGCTGATCTTCGGGAAGGAGGATCTCCAGGTCTAATGGAAGCGGTGGCCATCACAGGGGTAGGAGCAGTCAGTCCCCTAGGCACTGGAAAGGAGGAGTTCTGGAAGGGTTTGGTTGAGGGACGAAATGGCATCGAGGAGATCACGGCCTTTGACACGGCGCCCTTCCGGTCGAAGAAAGGGGCTCTGGTGAAGGGGTTCGATCCCAAGGTCTTTATCCCCCCCCTGAAGATCAGGAGATTGGATCGGGCCAGTCAATTCGCCATCGCCGCCTCCAAGATGGCCCTGGAGGATGCCGGCCTCACCATAGGGGTGGATGTCCCTCCAGAGCGAATGGGAATCATACTCGGCTCCGGCTTCTGCGGCGTGGTCAATTCCGAGGCCTTCCACCGGGGGCAGGTATTGAAGGGCCCCGGCGATCTCAACCCGATCCTCTTCCCCAATACCGTGCCCAATGCAGCAGCCAGCAACGCCTCCATCGAGCTGGGGGTAAAAGGACCGAACAGCACCGTCGTCCAGTCCTTCTGCACGGCTGAGGCTGCCTTTCTCTTCGCCTGCCGACAATTGATCGCCCACAAGGCCGATGTCATCATAACGGGCGGAGTGGACGAACTAAGCGCCATCTTATACCGGGGATGGAACGAACTGCGCATGACGGCGTGGGATGCTGGTGACGGGGAACGGAGCGCCCCTTATGATCTCAAGAGAAATGGATTTATCCCGGGAGAAGGGGCCGGGATTGTGATCCTCGAACGACAGGCGGATGCCCTCCGGAGAAAGGCGCGTATCTACGGGCAGGTCCTCGGTTTTGCCACAGCCGGCGGCGCAGCACATCCCGGGGAAAAGGTGGCGCGCGCTATATCAGGTGCCTTGAAAAGGGGCGGGGTGAAAACGATCGATTGCATCGATGGCGCCGGAAATTCCTCACCCCGGCTGGATGCCGTGGAGGCCGAGGGATTCAGGCTCGCCCTTTCGGACCGATATCTCGACATCCCCCTTAGTTCCCTCAAGTCGATGCTCGGGGAAGGGATCGCCTCAGGCGGGGCGAGGATAGCGGCGGACCTCCTGATTATGGAACGCGGGGTCATCCCACAGACCATCAATTATGCATATCCCGATCCCCGTTGCCTGCTCAGGGTTGTAAAAGAGAGCCTGAAGGCCCGTGTCAGGACCATACTCCATACGGGGATCTCTTTGGATGGGACGTATATGGCTATCATCCTGGGGAGGGCTCATGGGGTTTCTTGAGTCGCCACAGAACGCCTTTGTTATCTTCACCCTGTTGCATTTCACCATCGGGAGGACCGCCTCTGTGGTCTTCGCCATCATCAACCATCTCCCCCTCCCTTTCTACCTCCCCTTGGCCTTGGTATACGACTTCCTCCAGATACCGGTATACGGTTACATATTGGAGAGCTCCTCCCGCATCCCCTTTCTGCGCTGGGCGGGGACGAGGGTGCGGCGGGCCTCAGCGTCCTGGCAGGAGAGAAAACTCGTGCAAAAGGTCTCCTCGTGGGGGGACGTGGGGATCGTACTGCTCTGCGCCCTTCCCATCAGGGGGTTTGGGGTACTTTCAGCCACCATCCTCTCCTATCTCCTGGGCAGAAACAGAGTGAAGGGTACGATCCTCCTCCTGATGGGATCCCTGCTGGGCATCCTCCTCACCCTGGGTATAACGAAGGGTGCAATGGATATATGGTAGATCCTGAAGAAGGGATGAGAACAATGGAAAAGGTACTCCCCCACCGCTACCCCTTCCTGATGATCGACCGTGTGATGGAACTGGAACCGGGCCGCAGGGCCGTGGCAGTAAAGGCAGTGAGCCTCGACGATTTCTTCCTTGAAGGTCACTTTCCCCGCAACCCGTGCTTGCCCGAAGCCCTCATCGTGGAGGCCCTGGCCCAGACCGGCGGCATCGCCATGCTGAGCGCCAAAGAAGCAGGGATGGGAATCCTGGTGAAGGTGGAAGAAATGCACTTTACCAAGACCATCAGGCCTGGAGCCCAACTCACCCTTTTTGCCGAAGTGGAGTTCAGCTTCGGCGCGATGGCCAAGGTAAAGGTCAGGGCCGAGTCAGAGGGGGAGACGGTGGCCCAGGGAATAGTGGTCCTGGCACAAGGGAAGCCATGATAGCCGAGGAGAGGGTCCCTGAGTCCAGTCCCCTAGAAGATGAGTCCTTAACGGAATATTACAGCCGCATGGCCAAGAGGTACATGCGGTTTCCGATCAAGAGGGTCCTCTCCCGGATCAAGGCCCTGGGGGTAGAGAAAGGATTCGCCCTGGATATCGGGACAGGCCCCGGGATATTTCCCCTGGGTATCGCCGGGTCCCTGCCGGAGATGGAATTTCTTGGCATCGACCTTTCCCCGGCCATGATACAGACGGCCCAGGCCAACGCCAGGGAAAGAGGGTTGGAGGATCGGGTGCATTTCCAGATAGGTTCTGCCTATGCCCTCCCTCTCAAGGATAAGAGCGTCGACTTGGTACTCTGTGTGCAAACCATGCACCATCTCGAAGACCCCCTTGCTTTCTTTAACGAAGCTGCGCGGGTCTTGAAACAGGGGGGAAAATATGTTATGGTAGACCTGCGTCGAGATGCCCCAAAGGCCTTAGCTATTTTTTTTGATTCGATATGGCGCCTCGTAATGAGGGAGAAGAGGGCCAGAGACGGCCTGTGGAATTCGCTCAAGGCATCTTTTAGCCTGGAGGAGTGTAAAGAAATGTTGAGGCGATCGAACTTGCCCGCCTGGAGGATATACCCCCAAGCCATTGAGATGTGGATCGAGTCGTATTGAAATAAAGAAAGAAAGGAAAGTAGGGTCACCGATGAAGAGCCTTAAGGTTATCCTGCATGAGATTGATGCCAAGGGCTTTAGATTTCGGGTAGCTAACTATATCGCCAAGGTCATCTATCAAAATAAGGTAGGAAAATAAAGAATAACGTAGAAGGAGGAAGAGCATGAAGATCAGAATTTTTTTAGGTGCAATCGTGGCAGTGGCAATGATCTGTGTGGCCGGCAGCATGGCCGTGGGGAAAGAGGCTCTCTTCAAGGACTATAATGCCGTGGTGGTGCAGGAATTTAAGGTCCCTTCCAGTGTCCCCGCCCCTCAAATGTCCGGGGCTGAGCTCGCCGAGAAGATTGTCTACCAAATTCGTAGGTATTCTCAAAAATATGGCCTCTTTGAGATGGTGATAAAAGAAGGGACCGCGCAGGTCCCGGCGGGGAAAAAGGTCCTCCTCATCAAAGGTGAGGTCAGGGAGTATACCAGGTCGACAGTGGGGAGACGGATCGGGCGCAGCTGGATGCCCGGTGGAGAATATACCGGAACAGCCTATTTTGCCGCCCACTATCAGTTTATCGACAAGGCAACCGGTCAGGTCCTTGATGAGCAAGACTTCAGGACCAGCTCCACCGGCTCTGACGACACGGTGGATTACGCCATGGAGAGAAACGCCGAGGCAGCAGCCAAGGTCATCTATAAAAATAAATAAGGTAGCAGTAGTAACGACACAACGGAGAAGGCAAAATATCACGAGGGGGGTGTTTGTTCTTTCGCCCCCCTCGTGTTTCTTGCCTGCCACTGCTTAACTGGAGCCTATCGCAACATGATAGTACGGGCGAGGATTCCCATATTACAGGGCTACAATTCGAACATCCTTTTCCCGACGATTTTTAAATAGCAAAAGGTTGAGGGCATGGTTTTTTTTCGGGAAGGGCATACAAATGACATACTATGCGCTCAAAAGGAGCTAGTGGTGGAGCGGATCGCATGTCCTCTCTGTTCAAACAAGGGAGCGAAGAAAAAACACCAAGAGGGAGATTACGTCATGGTCCGCTGCCTGGCGTGTGGTTTTATCTACCAAAACCCCCGTCCCTCAGAGGAGGAACGATTAAAAAGCTATCAAGGGTATCTCCCTCGGGCAGCAGAGGAGATCGAGGCCTGGGGGAGGATGACGGAGCCGGTCTTCAGAAAAGGGGCGGACCTCATCGAGCGCCATATGCCGCGGGGCAGGCTTTTGGATGTGGGAACAGGGTACGGCTTCTTTCTCGCCCTGATGCAGTCCAGGGAATGGGAGGTCATGGGGCTGGAGGCCTCCTCGACAGGGGCGCGCTATGGTCGAAAGCGATGGGGGCTGCATATCCTTTCTCAGCCGTGGGAGAAAACCTCTTTCCCAGAGGGGGAATTTGATGTGGTTACTGCTTTTTATGTCATAGAGCACCTTCCCGATCCCCTGGCCTTCCTCAGAGAGGTTCACAGGACATTACGGCCTGGGGGGATGATCGTGCTGCGCTATCCCCATACCACGCCGATAAAGGATATCCTCTCTTTCATGAGGATAAAGAACTATCTTTACCACCTCCCCTTTCATCTCTGCGACTTCTCACCCACGTCCATGCGCAGGGCCTTGGCAAAAGCGGGGTTTGCAAGGATCAAGACCGTCGTCGGGGGCTTCACCGCCCCTCCCCATTTGGCAGGTCAATGGGCAGGGATCATCTTCGGCAACCTGGCCGAAATACTCTCTCAACTATCAGGGGGAAAGATCATGCTGCCGGGGGTGAGCAAGACCACTATCGCCAGAAAGGCAGAACAGTGAGAAAAGGCCTTTTCTCTATCTTCTTCCTCCTGCTCCTCTCGGTGGTCTCCCTGGGAACCCCTTCCCAAGCCCAGCAAGAGGGTAAGGACTTAGCTCCTCTATTGGGGCACATCAAAAAGGCCCAGGACGCCATCGCGGATTTCACCGCCGACATCAATCAGGTAAAGGTCTCCTCGCTCTTCCAGGAGCCGGTGGTCTCCCGCGGGCGGATGCGATTCAAACGGCCGGACCGGATATGGGTGGAGATGTATCCTCCCTACCCCAGCATCACGGTATTGCATAAGGGTGTCTTCCTGATCTATTTCCCGGATGAGCGGGTGGCCCAGCGCTATCAGGTGGCCAGCAACCCCGTCCTGGCAAAATGGCTCCTCTTTTTCCAAAACCCCATCGATACCCTGGGGAAGAAGATCTGGCTACAGGAAGAGAAAGCGGGAGAGGTGGTACTGGGCATAGCGCCTGCAGAGGATCTTGCCATCTTTCAAAAAATCAAGATCTCAGTCGATACAGCAAACTGGCTGCCGAAGAGCGTCGAGTTGATAGAAAAGAATGGTGATCGCACCACCATCAACTATTGCAATATCAAGACAAACACCGGGATCCCCGATGACTCTTTTAAACTCCGTCTCCCCTCTGACGTCGAGATCATAGAGCCGATGAGGCGTAAGTAAAGTATCCCGCCAAAGGCGGGACTTTAGGGGCCTAGGATGCAAGGGTTCAATCCCACTCAGCCCTGCTCCTTAAATTTCAAGTCTTAAGGAAAGCAGGGTGTCGCAAAGCGACACAATATAGATTTACGAAAGCGGGATGCCGCTGGCGGCAGGGTTCTAGTGAAAACCGTTCAAATGACCAAAGGGTCACTGGCTAAAGAGCCACCTTCGGCTTCGGCATGTTTGTAGAACCCCTGACCCGTTGGACCCCTGAACCCTTATGAGACAAAGATTCAACCAAATGCTTCACCTAAAGGCGCCGGAGTTGGCTTTTCAGCCAAGGGTTTTTCTCCGTGCATGGGATAATAAAACATGGTCGGGTACAAATGGAGAGTATTAAAATTTCCCTCTTGGGAACGTTCCGATAGGAGATTCGATTCGTGAACAAGAGACGAGTAGTGGTCACCGGCATGGGCGTTGTAACCGCCGTAGGGAATGATATCCCCACCTTCTGGCAATCCCTAAAACAGGGGTATTGCGGGATCAGACCCCTCACCATCTTTGACACCTCGGCATATCGCAGCCATAATGGCGGTGAGGTAGATCTATCACCGGAGAGCCATTTCCCCCTGAGGGATTTGCGGAGGTTGTCCCGCTGCGATCAATTCGGGATCATCGCCGCCCGGGAGGCGATGAACGCCTCAGCGCTCGACCAGGCGGAAAGAGATCGTGAAAAATTTGGGATCATCTTAGGAGCGGATTCCGGGGGGATCTTCTCGGTGGAAAAATACTTTCGAGCCATATACACCCATGCCTCTAAAAGGCCTTCCCCCAGCTTGTTGCTCTCCTTTTCCCTCGCCACCGCCACAGACCATATAGCGCAGGAGTTTGACCTGCGCGGTCCCCGCACCACTACGGCCACCGTCTGCTCCTCCAGCGCGGCGGCCATCGCCTTCGCCTATGACGCCATCGCCTTTGGGGAGGCGGAGTTGATGATCTCGGGGGGAAGCGATTCCCTCTGCGAGGTGACCTATGCCGGCTTCAATAGCCTCAGGGCCATTGACCCGGAGGGATGCCGGCCTTTTGACAAAAACAGGCAGGGACTCTCTCTGGGGGAGGGGGCAGGCATCCTCGTCCTGGAGGAATTAGAACATGCGCGGGCCAGGGGCGCCCGGATATGGGGGGAGGTCTTGGGTTACGGGATCAGCGCCGAGGCACATCACCTCACGGCCCCTGAGCCTTCAGGGACAGGGATCGCCAGATGCATTAGATTGGCTTTGGCGGATGCGGGGATCGTCCCGGAGGCTGTAGATTACATCAACGCCCATGGCACAGCAACGCCGCTGAATGACGTGGTGGAGACACGGGGGGTCAAGATGGCCTTCGGCAAGCGCGCCTATGAGATACCCATCAGCTCCATCAAGGCGATGATCGGACACTGTTTGGGATCAGCAGGGGCCATCGAGGCTGTCGCTACGCTCCTTTCCCTCAACGAGGGGATCATCCCCCCCACCATCAACTACGCCACCCCTGATCCTGCGTGCGACCTCGACTACACCCCCCATGAGGCTAGAAAAAAGGAGATGCAGATGGCCATCTCCAACTCCTTCGCCTTTGGGGGGAATAATGTCTGTCTGGTGTTCAGCAAGGCATAGAGCGCAGCAGAATCTTATGAGGCCTTTTGAGAGGGATCATCCTACTTTTTCATCTTATAGACATACATAGTCCTCCCCTTCCAGCCGTAGGGATGGTGGAGGACGAGTTCCAATTCCCCTTTCTTCTCGAAAGGGGAAAAGGCATCTGAGATCCCAGTCCCCTTCCCCTCGACGACCAGGTAGTCTGCCTTCTCCTTCCTCCCCTTTTCCACGATCTCCTTGGGGGTAGCCTTGGGGGGAATAAGCGCATATGTTCCCCCTGCATAGTAGGCAACCCGATAATCGTCGGTCAGGATGAGGGGTAGGGTCAGAGTGTGCTCTCGCAACCACAGCCCCACCTCCTTGTGACCGATCTTATCCAACCTTTGGGGTTTAAGGGAGATGGGTAAAATTGTCGCAAGAAGGATCATAACGAGTGTAATGGCCGCAAGCCTCGGATATCTCTTGAACCGCCTATTAATCAATTCCCTAATCTTGGCAAAGCCAAACCCGGCCCAGAGATACAACAGGAAGATGCCAGGAAGGTGATATCTCCCCGAGGCAATTAAATTGGGGAAAAAAATGACGATAAGCACCCCTATCAAAGAGGCAAGGTACCTCTCCTCAGCGCCGAATTCTTTGACCTTCACCCTCCACCCGAGGCCGAAGAGGGCGAGGTTAAAGGGCAGGGCACCTGCCTTTTCTATGAACCGACCGACAATAGCAAGAGCGCTTTGTCCAATCTGAGATAGACCTGGCCAGTCATATACGAACCATCGGTAGAAAATACCCTCTATGACTTTATAGGGTTTTTTTGTGATCAAGAATTCCCAACCAAGGACGCCCGGTATAAGGAAGATCAAGACAATGCCAACAACCGCCATGACCACCCAGAGATAGCGATATGCCAACTCTCTCTCCTTTACCCTACCGCACAGGCTCCCGTACCCCAACCACACCCCCATAACCACTAACACTACCAGGGCGATAATGGTGACCAGAGCCCCTGCTGCAGCGAAGACCACCGTCCAGAGCAGCCAGCGTCTTTTCCCCTCCTGTAAAAACCTCAAGGAGCAATAGACTGAGGAGAGAAATAAGAAGACCAGCAGCCCCTCCTTCAATACATCCACAGAACAATACAGCATCAGGGGGTTGATGAGGTACAATATCGTAGTCCAGAAGGCGGCTCTGGGGCCGAAGATGGATCGCCCGATCAAATACAGGGGGAAGACGGCCAAGAGGCTGAAGATGATGGAAATCAACTGACCAGCCAGCTCAAAGTCTCCGATCACATGAGCGAGGAGGGAGATCAAAAAGGGATACAGGGGAAGTTGGGGCTGGGCAAGAGCCTGAAGATATTCGCCGTGATAATAGAGCTTGGCCACAGGGATATACTGAAAGGCGCCATCGATGGCGATCATATAGATCTGGGAGAAGGTATAGAGCCTCAATAAAAGACCAAAGGAGAGCAGGATGATTAGATTCTCCTTGTCCTCTTTTTTTACATCAAGTCTGGGAGAAGCCCCCCGGTTTACCCTTAGCGACATTTTCCCCCTTTTATCCATCTCCATGCCGTCTCCAGGATTGTCTTGAGATCATCATATCGTGGCTTCCAGCCAAACTCTTGTTTAATCCTCTCTGCGCTGGCCACCAGCACAGGAGGATCTCCCTGTCTTCGCGAGGATTCTCGCACAGGGATAGGGTGATTCGTAACCATGCGGGCAACATCCACCACCTCTTTTACGGAAAATCCCCTTTGATTCCCGAGGTTGTAAACACGGCTTGTCATGCCATTGAGGAGGGCCTCCAGGGCCAGGATATGGGCTTGGGCTAGATCAATGACGTGAATATAGTCTCTGATACAGGTGCCATCAGGGGTATCATAATCAGTGCCATAGATTTCAACAAAGGGCCTCGAGTCCAATGCTACTTCCAAGATACGGGGGATGAGGTGTGTCTCTGGATTATGGGCCTCTCCCAGCTCACCCTCAGGATCGGCCCCTGCAGCATTAAAGTATCTCAACGAGATATACCTGAGGCCATGGGCATCCTCATACCATCGTAGGGCCCTTTCTACAAAGACCTTTCCCTCTCCATAGGGGTTTACCGGAGTCAAGGGATGATCTTCGGCGATGGGGACCTGGTGTGGATTGCCGTAAACAGCTGCGCTGGAGGAGAAGATAAAGTATTTCACCCCACATGCCAGCATCGCCTCCAAAAGGTTAAAGGTATTGATAACGTTATTGCGGAAATAGAGCTCTGGTCGCTCTATAGACTCTCCTACTAAAGCACTTGCAGCAAAGTGCATCACCGCCAGGGGCTTCTCTTTATGCAGAATTCCTTGCAAATATCCTTGGTCCCCCAAATCCCCCTCTATCAACTCATCATCTCGTACCGCCCACCGATGCCCAGTGGAAAGATTATCGTAGACCAGCGGTCGGTAGCCCTTCCTCCTCAATTCCTTCACCACATGGCTTCCAATATATCCCGCCCCGCCGGTGACAAGGATTACCTTATTCATAACATACCTTTTTATCTTGAAACCGAAACAGCTACTATCATTGATTTTTTAGCACTCGTTTTCCCCCTGCTTTCTCTCGTTGCCGGCCCTGCTGGATAAACTCCAGAAAAAAGGCGAGCAGAGTGAAGAAAAAAAGTCCAAAAACGAAGGTGATAGCGACTACAACCCTTTTGGAGGGCTTGGCCTTTTGGGGTAGGGTGGGACCGGAGACAAGCTGCATCACATCATGAAACCAGTGTTCAAACTGGGCAAAATCAGCAAAGACTTCATTTCGGACGAGAAGATTTTCATCCCTCGTCAAGTCCTTCCCCTGAAAGAAGGTTTCCTTGATCCCTGCCAGACGCTCAAATAGACTCTTCGCATCCCCCGTCTCCAGGGCCTTCTTCATCCTGGTAAAGATCTCCAGCTTGACTCGATTGATCTTTAATTGCCTCTCAGTGTCCCTTATACCTAATTTAATATCGGAGATGGTAACCTCGGTGGCCACCGCCTGGGTGGAAGGGGGAAGATAACGATGCCCTCCCGCCTCAATGGAGACCACCTCCCTGCCAGTAAGCTGCTCCGCTTCAGGGGAGCGCTGCGCTATGTTTTTAAGATCTACCAGCTTCTTTTCGTTTTGTTTCAGGGAAAACTTCAGGTCTGCCAACTTGCTCCCTAACTCTTGCACTCGGGCATAGGCCGCCTGATGCCCTTGCGTTACATATCTCTCCAAGACCTTTTGTTCTAAGGCGTCTCTCACAAAAAGGCCCATGGCATCTACCACCTTCTGCACCAGTACAGGAGAAGATCCCTTCCAGCTCAGCTGAACCGCACTGATAAACTGCTCCGTCGGACGAAAGGTCTTTGTCTCCTGCTCAGCGTATGCATACAGTGGTTTGATATAATCCTCAAGGACCGGTTCATTCCGCAGCTTTTTATCAATATAAGCCTTCTGTTCGGTAGAGAGAATTTTTTGGTCATGAAGATAGTGCAAAAAGGACCTGGAGTCCATAAAGGCTGCACTGTAGATCTTATACTCAGGGAGGGTAATGATGTTTACTTTACTTTCTTTCTCAGATTTTTGTGCGGTCTCTTCTGGTTTCAACTCCTCACTCAGTCTTAGCACCCCCTGGCTCTCATAAATCCGTACGAGATACGAGGCGGGTATTGCTGCGAGCGTGGCCACGATGACCCCAATGGCGATCAACCACCTTCGTTTCCAGATTACTCGCAGATACTCGTAGAAGTCTATCTCTCCAAGGTTCTCTCTCATTCTATCCTTCTCCATAATCCCTCCTTATGAATTATTTGATAAAGGTGAATCGGTAAATAGGTTAATCGACCTTTCTGGATTTGATGAGTTTAGTTAGCATAGCCCCAAGCTTTCTGCATTGAGTTTCAAAGGCTTCAAAGGTTCTCTGGTCTAAGTATCCGATTCCTTGAGCTATTTCCAGTCATGTTCTTAATTCACTTAAAGACCCCTTGGCAATCAAAAGGAATCTCACAAAATCTTTATCACTATTTCTTTCATAACCTTCTTGTTTAGCCTGTGAAATAGTTTTTTAACCTACTTTTTAAATATCTTTTCCCATATGTGGTTTTTAGGTATTTCTCTTTTGTTAAAGCATCTTCTTTAATAAGGCATCCTTCATAATAAATCAATTTTAAAGGTATCCTGCTTTTAGTTGAATCTACCCAACCACCATTATGTTGTTTAACCCTATTTTTTAAATCCTTTGTGAATCCAACATATAAATTACCATCTTTACTCGATTGCAAAACATAAACATAGTACATATTATTTCACAGGCCAAGTGTTGGAAGGTATAGATACAGCAGATCTCTGTATCTGATCCTTCAACCCATAATCCCTAGAGAGTTCTCCTTTGGCAGTTATCTCATAAACATTTATAGCCAACTCCTTAGCCTCCTGCTTCACCCTGTGTAATAATTTCAAAACTTATAAAATTAACCATGATGCTTATGAACATGGCAAATTTACCATAATTTTGATAAGAATTATTACCATTACACAGGGCAAGCCCCCGCAACTCTTTAAAACTCAGATACCCCATTCACCAATTCACCCACTAACCGCCTAATTCAAAGGACATCCTTAAAATACTCTATTGTTTTTCTAATTCCTTCATCAATGCCTATCATCGGTTCCCAATCCAAAAGTTCCTTAGCCTTACTTATGTCTGGTCTTCTTACCTTGGGATCATCAACTGCGGGATTCGTAAAGATAATAGGACTGGAACTGCCACTGAGTTCCTTTATCTTTTCTGCTATCATCAACATAGAAAGCTCATGAGGATTGCCAAGATTCACAGGCTCATGCATAGAATTACCAAAACAATTGTTCTTACCACAAAGGAATCTGTTTTTATCTATTCTCTCCTTATAGGTCCTATCTGAATCTTTGAAGAGTAGTTTTATAATGCCCTCTATCATATCGTCAACATAACAAAAACTCCTGGTCTGGCTTCCATCTCCATAGATGGTGATAGGGTTGTTTCCTAGGGCTTGGACTATGAAATTTGAAATAGCCCTCCCATCATCCCTTCTCATCCTTGGACCATAGGTATTAAAAATCCGCACAATCCTGGAGTCAAGCCCATGATATCTGTGATAGGCCATGACCATCGCCTCTGCAAACCGCTTTGCTTCATCATATACACCCCGGGGACTGATGGGATTTACATTGCCCCAATAAGCTTCAGGCTGGGGGTTTACCAGAGGATCACCATAGACCTCAGAAGTAGATGCCAGAAGAAACCGTGCATTTTCTTTTTTTGCTAAATCCAAAGCTGTATGGGTACCAAATGACCCCACCATCAATGTATGAATAGGATAGAGAAGATAATCTTTCGGAGAGGCTGGAGAAGCAAAATGCAAAACCGCATCCACGGGCCCATCCGTATACCTATAATCACACACATCCGCTTCAATAAATTGAAAATTTGGACTTCTCCTGAGGTGAGATATATTTTCAAACCTCCCTGTCAAAAGGTTGTCAACACAAATAACTTCATTTCCAAGGTTAATGAGCGTGTCGCAGATATGACTCCCGAGAAACCCTGCCCCTCCAGTTATGAGAACCCTCATTAGTCTCCCCCTAACTATTTTGATGTTAAAAAGCCCCCTTCCTCCTTAAAACAGCACCAACAGTCCTCCATAGAATATATAAATCAAGCATGATAGAGTAATTCTCAATATAAAATAGATCCAACTCTGTGTTCAAGTGCATAGGTTGATCACTCCTCCCATTTATCTGCCACCATCCCGTGATCCCTTGAGGCACAGCGAAGCGTTTGCGTTGCCATGGCTCGTACTGCTCCACCAACCACGGCAACTCCGGCCTTGGTCCTACTAAGCTCATGTCTCCTTTGAGCACATTAAACAATTGAGGGAGTTCATCGATGCTGCAGCGCCGAATCAAACGTCCGGCGAGTGTCACCCGCGGATCATTCGGCACCTTGTGGATCACCTGACCTTCTTCATCATAGTGAATCATATCCTTGTGCCGGTCTTCAGCATCTGCAACCATTGAGCGGAACTTGTACAGGGTGAATAGGCGGCCGTTTTCGCCGACACGTTGTTGTTTGAAGATAATGGGTCCAGCGGAATCAAGCTTAATGGCGACAGCAATAATGCCCATAAGGGGCAGGACGGGTAACGTCATGATAGATCCAACGATGATATCGAAAGCACGTTTAATGAGGTGTTGATAATAACTAAAGGCGGGAGCACGGAGATTGATCATCGGCAGACCGCCAAAATCATCAATGGCAGCGCGACAGAGCGCCAGGTTGAGATAATCAGGGACAATTCTTACCTGAACCGGCAACGTCAGGAGGTTAGTAGTGATCTGATTTAAGCTTTCGTAAGCCCGGAGCGGCAACGCAATGATCACCTCATCGACACGTTCCTTCTCGACCGCGCTGCGTATCTTGTTAAATGATCCAAGAATCGGTAAGTCGCCAATTGGACCTTCGCGCTCGTCATCAAGAAAACCAACGACTTGCAAATTGCTCCAGATATAGTCTTGGATTATCTGCGCCACACGTTGCCCCAGCTCCCCTGCCCCCACAATGACTATACGCCTTCTGGAGGATGGAACTTTGCCAAGCCGAAAGGCAATCCGGAACACTACCCGCCAGCCTAAGAGTAGAATTAGATCGAGCAGGAAAAAGGTGATAAAGAGCCCACGAGAGATATCGCGAAAGATGAAGTAAAGAAGGCCAGCGAAGGAGAGGGCGGCTATACCAATTGATCTGATCACGTTCTGAAATTCGTCCACCGCCTTGTACGTACGCTTGGGATCGTACACGGAGGCGATGAGGAAAATGGCTATCCAGAGAAGCGGGACAAACAGGTAAAACAATAAAGGAACATCAACCTCGGGTAGCGGACGTAGAAAGGAAAGCGCTGAAAGTGATGGTCGAATAGCAACAGCCGCCAAGAGAGCGAGGAGTGTAAGACCAACATCTAGAAATATTGAAAGGATAGTGAATTGAACGCTGAACCGCCGAAATATCATATATCCTCTATGCAATCCCAGAGCAAATTTAAAATTCTAGCCTAGGAACAACCAACGCATCCCTTCCTTCACAGCCGTTACAAGGACAAGAGGAAGGGTTGCCGATGGGGTTATGCCAAAAGAAACGTTGCAGTTCGATAATCAGCTATTCCAACCAATGCAGGCGGTTGTCGGTCAGTAAGCGAGGCGCCCATGGAACTGATCCTATGTGAAGATTCAACAATCATCTGTCACCCAAGGTCATCCCTATCGAGCTCCTCCGACATAGATTGCTAACGCTCCCCTATCTACCAACCCTCAGGTAGATTCCTTGGGATTTCAATAGCTGTAAAATCTTTGGTCTTGCGTGAACCGACATTCTGAACCCACTCAGCCATTCTATATATACCGTCTTGCAGCGGTACAGGATCGGGTAGATTAAAGAAAAGACTTGCCTTGTCGGAAGAAGAGAGGGCATGCATTACCTCATTGCGAGGTTTGAGATGAACAATTTTAAGCTTAACACGCATAACTGTGGATACTATTTGAGCCAATTCATTCACCGTACAGGGTTGATCTGCACCAACATTGAATACCTGACCGTAGGCTTTACGATTCAAAACCGAACGAGCTATGACTGGAGCTACCTCATCAATATAAGAAAACGCACGCGTTTGATTTCCGTCACCGAAAATGGTTAAAGGTTGCCCTGATAATATTTGATTCATAAATATACCGACGACGTTGCGATATTTATCCCCGATGTTTTGGCGTTCGCCATAAACATTGTGAGGACGGAAGATAATATAGTCAAGGCCGAACTCGCGATGAGCTGCTTCAAGATCAAGCTCCACCGCATATTTTGAAACGCCATATGGGTCCTCAGGGCGAGGTATCATATCCTCAGTCATCGGCACCTGGTTAGCGCCATAAACCGCGATGGATGAGGTGAAGACAAAGCACCGAATATCATAGTTGACGCTCAAATTTATCAGGTTTATCGAACCAATAAGATTCGTCTCATAGTTGTAACGCCGAATGAAATGACTCAATCCTTCGGCCGCATAAGCCGCAAGATGGTACACATAATCAAACTGTTCTGCTTCAAATAAACGCATAAGCAGATCATATTCGGTAACAGAACCCTGAACCCACTTTGCGCCACGGGGAACATTATCTCGAAAACCGCCACTCAGGTCATCCAAAGCAACTACTTCTATCCCATCGTGGATTAGCCACTCTGCCACATGTGAGCCCATAAAACCGGCTGCCCCAGTGACCAATGATTTCATCGCAATCTCTGCACCTCCTCAAATAAATCAAGGTATTGCCGTGCGATAAGATCCCAGTTAAAGCGATCGCGTACTGGATCCGTTGCTCGTCGGCGAAAGTCCTCTGCCACTTCTGGATATGCCTCTAAGTGATTAATTTTGTCCTTGAGATCCGCTGCATCTCTCTCGAATAATATGCCATAGTGCCCACCATTCAATACTTCGCTGTTGAACGGAGTATTAAGCGCCAGGATGCAGTTAGAGAAACCCAGGGCCTTCAAAAGTGAGGGGTTTATCCCCCCAAATTGATGTCCATGTATATAGGCAAAGCAGTGGTGGTGAAGTTCTTTGATGTGTTCGGGATTGTCAATGTGACCGAGAAATTTAACCCGATCATTGGCTGTCGATTTGAGACCGTCCAGGAACGCTTGTTCTTCTTTATTTCCCCTATAATCGGCCCCACCGGCAATGGCAAGCAGTCGTTGACTGTCGGACGCGATGAAAGCCTTTAGAATTAGGTCAGCATTATTATCCGGGACTAAGCGACTAGCGATCAGATAATAACCGCGTGGTACCAATTCGTACTGTTTCAGTACCTCAGGATGTTCTGAAGGTTCAATGTTTGCACCATAAGCGATATAGGTGGTTTCGACACCGAACTCCTGCAAATAGAGCCGTTTCATCTCATTTGCATCGGTGATCACGATAGGAAAAGCACGCGTAGCCATCTTTGCGGCCCATTTGAAGTAGATCCTTCCAGCACCTCGCCATTTCGGCCTTAACCATTCCATCCCATCCACATTAATCACAGCTCGCTTGCCTGCCAAGCGCAGAATCCACCCAAATGGCCCGTTGGCAGCATTCCAAACTAGTACCACATTCGAAGAATTAATGGAAGCGTGCAAAATTGCCATAACGCTGTGGCTTATCGTACTAAATGCCTTATGTTCTGTACTGGGCAGATAGATTAATTTGACCCCTTCCCATTCTGAGGGCCGCTTTTCGAAAAGAGATTTTCGACAATAGACTATCACCTCATGACCAGCTTGCACCCACCGGGGGGCAAGTTCTCCCATAATCGTCTCCAATCCACTATAAGTGGATGGCAGCCCACGAATGCCTAATACGCGAATTAGCATCAATTTTCCCCTCAATTAAGGATATTTAAACAAAAACTCATCCGCTATAACTGCCGGGGATGCCCCGCGTTACCAACAGACCTATCTTCAAATTCACGATCTCTCCAGCATGATGATAGAGCTCACGGCGTTGGTCGGCGCTCGAATTGCTTGCCTATTTTCCAGGGCCACCTCGACCCTATGTGCCACCAGAAACGACACAAGCGACTCCTGAAATCTCATCTTGTTAATCCCATCCTTTCGCAAAAGACAAATGCTATGTTCAAAACTGCCTTCATTACCACACGGTAAAATGTGCAATATTGTTGATTCGTCCTTCAGACGATCATTTATCTTCTTGAGAACTTGAGCCAAGTTGTATACATGTTCAAGGACATGATGAGTAAACAGAAAATCGAATCTCTTACTTATGAATTCTTCGTCATCTGCCACGAAGAAAACACACTCTGGGTATCGCTTCTTTACATTCTCAATCGCAATCTCACTTATGTCCGTGCCATATACTTTCCAGCCAGTAGGCAAAGCCCGCTTGATAACATCGGTAAAAACGCCGTTGCCACACCCAAAGTCAAGAGCTTCCCCTACGTCTGGAAGGTCAAAAATTGCGGATGACCTCAAAGATTCTGCGCTTCTTTTCAATCGGCCATTCATCCATATAGCTGCGAGCGTATCGCTCTTGGTAAAAGGCAACTGTCATGTGCTTGTCATACAACTGTGATGTTTTTTGTTGTTACATAACCATTCTCCTGATTGTGCCCCTAACGTGAGGGGTTAGTTTCGTTGTGCTCGATACGGGCAAAACGTAAACTGCACCCTCTGGTTAGCGCTTTTTGGCGACTAGAATGAGATCCAATGCGACCTCTACCGGATAGCCCACAAAAGACAGGATCCTTAAGGCTGAGTATTTCAATAAAGAGCGCCGTGACTCGGAAACACGACCTCGGCCGTAGCGAGTACGCCAATATTTGAGAGATTCCTCGGAAGAATAGACGCATGTGAGCACTGTCAGTGATGCTTCCTCGCATAAAGACTTTATCCCCTCTGGATAAATGCGCCAGCAGTCCACAGGCGCTTCGTGATATGGCCAGCTTATAGGCGAAACCGTGATCACGAGACCATCTACTGCCGCAATTCTCGCCAATTCGGGGAACCAGCGCCATGGATGGCGCACGTGTTCCAAGACTTGGCCGGCCAGAACTACATCATATGTATTTGAGGCGATAGGATATGAGTACGCGCTGATCGCTACATGAGTGATTCCTTCCCCTGGTTTGATGTCAAGGGTATCCCACGAAATGTTCTGCTGAGGAATGAGTGCTCGATAGGTGGACGTATGTGTCTGTGCGCCAATTTCCAGGACACGTATTCCGGGCTTGAAATATGGAGTGGCGTACTTGGCGAACAAGAGCTTGCTATTGTCGTGCATAGATTCTGTCCTCCTTTTTCACTAGCGTGGGAGCTGAACGGCGGCAGGAGCCTGCGGTACGCCGTAGGCGTACATGTAGGTGAAGCGACGTGCTTGTCTGATCACGTTATTTATTGTAGGGGTCACTTTCAAGGTTATCATTGTTGCTCTTTTCCCGCCTGCACTACTAAAAACAATCCAGAGCAGTACCACTAAGCAGGAAATAATCTCATGACGCAAAGCATCAATTTGCCGAATTTGTTCAATTACCACATATCCCCGGTCCGCTTGCGAAGAAAAAGCCAATCTGCCCAAAGATCAGTATAACCATTTTTCATAAGTTTCGCAACCCATTTTAATAAGCAAGTTCACCACTTAGGATATTTCATAGAGTAAAGTGTTATGAACAAACTTTATACGCACCAAACCAGTAAGGAACGGGACATCATAGTCGTTATCCGGACACAGGAAAAAGGGCTCAGTGAGACCGCACGGATTCTGTGGCAAAACAAAAGTATTATCTGCCGAGAACTCAAACGAAGTAAACTACTATCGCCTAAAGGAAAGGGTTTTCCTTCCTAAAGGGGACAATACGTCACTCATTTACAATAATGTGTATGTGTCTCATCGTGCCCACGAACGTGTTGTCAAACGAAAACGGCTCACTGCCCGCAGACTGTGTCTCAAGAATGAGCTGATCATGGCCTATGTTATTAAGAAGCTGTATCTGGGATGGAGGACTGAGAAGATAGCAGGAAGTATTGACACTGATATGCCTGGAAAATTCATCAACCACGAGGCCATCTATTAGTTTATCTATGACGGAGAAGGCATTAAGCATACCGATCTGGAGCCTTGTCAGCCTCACAGGCACAGAAGGCGCTATGAACGTGGATATCGCAAGCGCAAAAACTCCCCCAATCCCGAGAGGATATCCAACAAAAAGCGTCCTGCCTATGTCAGTCTATGACCGAGGTGAACCTGACTACAGGGATGTCAATACGATGGTTTCTCCCACAGCGCATCATTCTTCGGTGTTGCCCTAAAACGGCTCAGCCGCACAATACAACATCGCCAAGGTCATGGCGAAACCAGCTAGAAGGTTAAGAAACCTCTCTTAACGGTCCCTGAGCAGATATCCCGAACATATAAAAAAGACCATCGCCTATGATATTGGCCCTGAGAATGTCGAGTTTGTGCTTATCCACCAGACTCCCATACCCAGTCATATTTCTGCAAAGCGTATCACAACTGGGAAAAGGAATCAGTGGAAAATGTTATCGGGCTTATCAGATGTCTCTTGACAAAGAAGATAGATTTTGTGACAATTACCCCCAAGCAACTCAAACAGATCAAGGACTTATTCAGCAACAGACAATGCAAGGTTCTGAACTATAGACGCTCTTCCAAAGTCCTTAACGAAAAGGAAAATTGAAAAAGCAAGGTTCGACATGTTTCTCTCGGCATATAATAACTTAAATTTGTATATTAAAAGGCATTTCAGGACCTTATTTCCATTTTTAAGCGCATATAAAATATATAATATTATTCTTGCATTATTTGAAATGCAAATGAGAAAAACACTATGTACTTCAAAGCCTTTTATATACCGAGTAGATCCCTGCTCTCTTTGCAATTTGCGTTGTATTTCTTGTGAATCACATAAAACAACTACCACTGAAAAGAGGATAATGGATTCAGATAACTTTAAAGTGATTATAGATAAAATTTATAGTCCTGCTCTTAGAGTCTCGCTTTATGACATGGGTGAACCCCTTTTGAATAAAAATATTTATGCTATGATCAAATATGTTAGCGATAAACATATAAGTACTTTGATTAGCACAAATTTTAATTTATTCAAAAAAGAACACTTGGAAGCGCTTTTTAGCAGTCGATTAACGGTATTAGAACCTTGTCTCGATGGATTCACCCAAGAAAAATATGTAAAATACCGGAAAGGAGGTAATGTTGAAATTGTAAAGAATAGAATCAAGATGGTTATGGAGCATAAAGAGCATACTAAAGCTAAATGGCCGATTGTCGATGTTCAGGTTGTTCTTTTTGATCATATAAAAGATGAAATACCCCTTATTAATAATTTTCTAAAAAAATGCAAGGTTGATAAAATAACCTACCGCCAGGAATGCCTAGGATTTAATGAGCAGGATACCCTTATTGCGAATAAGAACAAACCGAACAAATCTACATGCTTTTGGCTTTACCTTGGTATGTTGATCAGGCCCGATGGAAATGTTTATCCTTGTTGTGGTCGTGGCTTTGATCGCTTTTCATATGGAAACTTATTAAAGGAGGAGCTTTCTGAAATATGGAATAATAAATATTATCAATTTTCCCGTGCCCTTTTTCAAACAGGATCGGATCTGGAATATAATAAAGAACTTGAGGCTATTCCTTGTATTACATGTGGAGAGTTTAAAAAACGGAGAAGGATAAAAAAACAATAGCATTATCCATGAGGAAGCTCATTGAGCAACTTCCCAATTTATTTGAAAGTGCATGATGGTTCATCGGACATCCATCCTATGCTGTAAATTCTTCAATCTCTGTAGAAATCTTTTCCCAAGGTCAAACACCACGGTAGTTTCCTACCACTCAGTAGCGCAAAACTTACCCTTCATGCGTTCCAAATCCCATCCCCAATCCGTTATGCAAGGCAGCTTCTGTTCCATTGCCTTATCCCCTCCATGAGGCGGGACTCATCGCACCAGTTGTCTTGACCACTTCAACGAGCGAATCCAGTTCCACGTACGGGAAATGCCATCTTCTAACAGAACTTCTGGAGTCCAATTCAACTCTGCGCTTATCCGCTGCGAATCTAGGATTAAATTGGGAACATCAAATGGTCTGGCTTGTAGTCGTACTACCGAGAACGGTTTTTGAACCACCCCCTCAATAATCTCCAACAACTGATTCAAAGATACTCCCTGTCCGCTTCCCACATTGAGAACCATGCTGGTTCGTGTAGATGTAGCGGCAAGCATACAGGCTCTGACCAAGTCTGAGATATAAAGGTAATCTCTTATGATTTCTCCATCGCCCCAGATAGTGACTGGCAGTTCTTGCGCAATACGGCCTAAAAAAACTGCAATAGCTCCCTGTTCCCCTGTCGGATTCTGTCGCTGTCCATAAGAAACCGATGGGCGAAGGACCATGTACGACAGTCCATACAGTTGCTTGAATAGATGCAGGTATTTCTCAATGGCTAATTTCACAATTCCATACGAACAAATGGGGTTCGTGGGGTGCTTTTCATTTACCGGCAATGAGTTGGAAATGCCATAAACCGTTCCACCGGACGAGAAAAAGATAACTTTCCCAACCTGACTCGCTACACATACTTTAAGAAATCGAACTGCATCAATTAAATTGCTTTGTATGTCAAATACTGGAGACTCGTTCGATGATTGAGGTATCGTTGTACTGGCAAGATGAAAAACCACATCTGCCTTGGGCAATACGGAAGCCAACAAGCTTTTGTTTCCCAACTCCCCTATGACGTATTCAACTCCAGCCAGTGGCGGGCGATAGCGCTCTGGCGCACGGTCATATACCACAACCTGCCATCCATCGGCCAAGAGGGAATCCACCAGGTGGCTGCCGATAAAGCCATTTCCTCCTACAACCACCGCTTTCATCTAAGCCTCTCTTCGATCGCCTGCGCATATATCTCCATTAATGTATCATAATAACGTTCTGGATCTAGGTTCTCTTCGGCCCAATGCCTTGCGGCACATCCCATGGACCGCAGTCGTTTGTCGTAAAAAGCAAGCGACTCAATCTTTTCCTCTAAGTCCGCAACATTCCCGGCTTGAAACAGCACCCCGGTCTCTTCAGTCAACAGATCAGGGATGCCTCCAATATTTGAGCCGATCACCGGTTTGCCTGTGGCCAATGTCTGATATATAACCATCGGTGACGGTTCATACCAAATTGATGGTACTACAACCAGGCGTGCACCGGCCAGGTACGGCATCAGATCATCTCCCCACTTTGGCCCCACGAACTCTATATTCTTTACCCTACTCCCTCTGACCCAATTGATTAATTCCTCTAATTGGGTGCCACTACCCACAATAATCAGCCTCAGGTTGGGGAAGCGTTTCATAGCCTGAACCAAAGTCATCAGGCCTTTTTCTGGGACAACCCGACCGAAGTACAAAATATAGTCGCCAAACTTATAACTAGGTGTATAGTCTGCTAACTGCAAGGGATTCAACAACCTTACAATCTTCTGTGCTGGGTATCCTGCCCCTAACAAGGTAGCTTCCATAAAACGATTTGGCACGATAAAAAAATCCACGAGATGATAAATCTTAAGCAAGCTGTGTAGATACATCTCAATCATAGCCAGAAAACTAGCAGGTAGAGAACCCTTCACACAACGCGTCAGAAAAGCGTGGTAGTGTTTGCCATATAAACAGCGTTTGCAGATCTCTCCCCGGTCAAACGAATACAGCCGATACGATGAACAAACCAGTTTATAGTTATTTATACTCTGGACAACTGGGATATTATATTTACGAAGAGAATGCAAAATAGAAGGCGAAATGTGGTCTTCAATGGACTGCAAGTGAGCCAGATCAGGGTTGGTATCCTTAATTAAGGCTTCTATCTTGCGCCTTGCTTCCCAGGAATACAGCGTACGTGCGAGAATCCGGCCAACATTCTTTAGACGGTAAATTTTTGATGGCTCACCATAATCCAGGTTTTTGAGGAAGAACCTTGCAAAGGGCGTATTGGGGTTATTGGGATGTTGCAATGTGAAAGGGATCGTTTGATGACCATGATCTTCCAGAATAGCAGTCAAATCTTGGAAATACTTTTCTGTGCCGCCGGTCATATGGAAAAATTTGTGGGCTAGTATAACCTTCACACTTTTTCCTTATAGCTACTCGGCGTGAACTTGGCGCATATAAATATCTCAAGGGAACTCAAAAAACTCAACCGAGTCGCGATTATGCACAGTCCGGGTGCTTCCTTTCCTGGTCGTACAACGCAAACATCAGAGCCGGCAGTAGTCTCCAATAAAGCAAAACCCCTTGGCCCGATCCAATCGGCCAAAATTAGCCTGCCCACTCTATGGGTACATTTCTAGAATCGGCCGCGGAAAAATGACTTAATCCTATACTCATACTTCCCCACAAGATCGGCTTGCATAAAAAAGCGATCAGTACTCCCCCGGATGTAATAATTTTGAAAGATATTAAGAATTATAGGTTTTGACTGACTCATTGGCTTTATCGAAATCTCCCAGCCAGATAAAAAAGCGCCAGAGATGCAAAGAACGATGTTGCTCCTGCTTTCTTCACCCCAGCAATCATCAAAATGTCAGGGTTTTTCTCTATCTAGAGTATTAATCATAAAAGCATAACCAAAAGACCAAATTTGTTTATCCCCTAATCATCTCGAAATCATGCATACCCCTTCACCTATTATTTATTATCCTAAAATTTACTTTGTCCTCCAGATTTTTTAATTTTGGGAAATTGAATAAGATGTTTATAACTGAAAAATAATAGATCATTATCAATGTGGACCTAGCTAAATTATCCGTAAGACCCATAATTAATAAACTTACAATGACGCATAATATTATCTTATATCTATTAATATTAAATAATGTCTTAGATCTCAATAGATTTCTTAAAGAACTAAACAAAATATAACATAGTAAAACCATATAAACTAATAACCCTAAAAATCCAGTCTCATAACTGATTCTTAAATAATCATTATGAGCCATTTGCCCTGTCTTATATTCATACATTCCTAAACCATTACCAATAAAGGGATGTTCTGTTAAATATTCCACACTATTTCTCCATAAATTCAATCTCCATTCTAAGGAATTCACTTGATTATATTGCGGTCGAGTAATGTCCTCCCATCGTTTTTGAAGATAAGGGGAGAGTACAAGCAGAAGAATTAATATTAAGGAAAAATGGATTATTTTTTTGGAGGCCTTAGTTCTTAAGAAAATAAATATCAATACTCCCATCAGCAAGGCAACCCACGCTCCCCTTGTGAAAGTGTTGTATAATGCAAAAATGATTACGAGAGAATAAAAAATTAAAAATCTTCTGTAGAGTTTTTTTATTTTGAATGTTGAAAGTAGAAACAAAAGAAGAAAGAAAATTAATAACAAATACTGTGCAAATACGTTGGGATGCATAAACGTTCCATAGATTCTATTGAATCCTGGTGTTGCTAAACCTCCTTTTACAAATACGAATTGATAAAATCCAAAAGACAAAGGAATAATAGAAGAAATTAATATAACGTTTACCAAAAGCATAGGGTTTTCCCTGTTAGAACAATATATAGCAACATAATTAAAAACAACTAGAATTGAAATGAGGCGAGCAAAATCCATCAAAGAGATCGAGATATTGTTAGAATAAACGAGGGAAAATAGACTTATAAATAAAAATATAAAAAATAATATATTAAAATTAACCATAAAATTGCTGTTTTTTAGCCTTATTTTTTGCCTTTTTAGAAGTTCTAGGGGATACAGAATAATTAAAAATAGGGTGAGAATTGAAGCCAAATTAATACTACCGGCTAACCTAATATACGAGTAGAAGTCGACGATTGGTCTTACTAGCAGAAAAAATAAAAAGAAAATTTTAGGATAGATTAGAGTAAATGGCGCTAGAATAATTGATCTCATTTAATCAGTTTCGAAATGACCTTTAAATTACATTATAATGTCATAATTTTTGTAAGGCTATCATCGGAACAAAGTCTATGTCATATTATTTGTCATGGAGAAGACTGCCGTTATTTAAACTAGTTTTTTGTAAAAGGTCAAGCTTTCATTATATACTCAACATACCAAACAAATAGAAAATCCATGAGAAAGACCATCCCTATTAACAATCTATCTCTCTGAAAAACCTCTCTAATGTTAAAACCCTCGCTGCAAAAAAAGGGCCTCTTGAGGTAAGAATTTCCCTTCTTGCCTTTATCTCATGCTTCTGTTTTCTTTCTTGGAAATCTTTGGTTCATAATTTTTTCTCAAGAACCCTTTTGCCAAAAACCGAATAAGAATATTATCATATAGCAAAGTTCTTCAGCATACGTTATACTCTGCTTTCTTGGAGTCGCAAAGAATGAGTAAAAAACAAACGATATCAGTAATAATACCTACAAAAGATAGGCCCAAAGATGTTATACAATGTATTAAATCCCTTCTCACCCAATCACTTTTAGCAGATGAAATAGTCATAGTAGATGCCAGCAATGAGCAAAAATTAAAATCAAGTATTGAAGCCTTGAAATCCGAGAGAGTCAACTTTATATATATCCACACCAGACCGGGTCTAACCTACCAGAGAAATGTTGGCATTAATACCAGTTCAGGGGATATCATTATTTTCTTGGATGACGATGTGATATTGGACAGGAATTACATACAACAAATTATGCATGTTTTCAACAATGATCTGCAGAAGAATATTGGTGGCGTAACCGGCAATGATATGCTAAAAAAAACAAAAACTTCGTTTAAGCGCTCCATTGGTCATTATTATAGAACTATCTTCTTTTTATTTATATATAGCTACGGAAAATTTCGACTTTCCGGTTATTCAACCTTTGTCTCTAATAAGGTAAAGAAAATCCTGCCTATTGAATGCCTCGCTGGATGTAATATGGCTTTCAGAAGAGAAATATTTGAGGAATTTAAGTTTGATGAAAAGTTGCACGGTTATTCGTATATGGAAGATTGTGACATTGCGTATAGAGTCTCTCAGAAATATCAAAATATTTACACACCATTTGCAAAATTGGTTCATAATGTTTCTCCTATTTCGAGAGATAAAGAATACGCCAGGATGAAGATGGAAATAGAAAATCATCATTATTTATTTAAAAAAAATTTTCCGCAAAACCTTAAGCATAAGTTTGCCTTCTGGTGGTCAGTAGCAGGATTATTTATGAGACAGAGTTATGATGTGATCATGAGAAAAGAGGGAGGAAAAGAAGGATTAAAGGGTTTAATAGATGGGATAATGAGCATAAAAAGTAATAAAAGAGGCGCTAAATTATAGAAGACTTTATCCCAAAATATATCAAATGGCGTATTTGGTCCTCCACTCTCTAACTAAAACGTTAAAAAAACCATAGGTAAATATAATAGTCGAGGGACTAGCCTTACGATTTTAGATATTGCCTTCGGTAGTAAACCCTATTTCCCTTTTTTCAAAGATAGATCAAAGAAATACGTTGGTATCGATTTAGTCTATAGTGAGCATATCGATTGCATGGCGTCAGCTGAATATTTACCCATTGCTTCTGATACTTGCGACAATGTAATTTCAACACAAATGTTAGAACATGTCAAAAATCTCTTGAAAGTGATACTAGAGAGGATAGTAGCTCTGAGATATACCCTGCCCAGCCCTTGAGGACGAGGGCTATTGCGGAGGCTCGGATCTAGACAGACACGATAGATTCTACGATCCTTGTCCATCTGCTGCGCACAAATCTATTGCTCACTCATATATTGCCCCCCGGGGATACGGAATATCCGAGAGGTATTGCGGAATCGGACGCCATTGGTCTCCCTGGGGACATCGATCAAGAGCAAGGTCCATGTCATCCTGGCAAAGAATGGCATTGAGATGCCGCACACAGATGTCTTTGGGAAGAAGGCAGTCCACTATCTGCAGGCATTAGAGCTGAAGACGTGCTATAAACAAGGTCTTAATGGATAGCTGCGGTTGGCACCAACCCGCAACACATTGATTCAGAAAGTAACCGAGACGATTGAAGGGATGGTGCAGATGACCCTCGCGCACAGTTGTTGATGACAATCCCTCGTATTAGCTACTACTCAGCCTTGTTGATCATCAGCGAGATTGAGGAGATTGAAAGATTCCCCACGGCCAGGAAGCTGTGTAGCTATGCAGGGGTGGTTCCTTTAGTGCACGCCTCTGGGGGAAAGATCCGCTCTGATGCTATCACCGAGCAGGGTTCCACGTGGTTGCGCTGGATCCTGGTAGAACTTTTAGTCATGGGTTCTGCGAGGTTGAAAAACCTGTACAAACGGGTCGCCAAGAGTCTAGTAAAGTTACTGCTCGGGTAGCAGTCCAACGGGAGCCGTTGAATATTATCTATTACATGCTCAGGGATAACAGGGCGTTTATACGAGGATAACTCACCCCTCTTTCAAGGGTCATGGCACGATAAGACGTCCGGAGATTTGAATGAGAGGCTGGTATCCAACAGTATAGTGCGCCTATAAGGAGCAAGAAGAGGTGACTGATGAATGATCCACGAAGAGATCCCAAGGAACGGCCTCAGCAGGAGAAGTGAAATTTTATTGACAGCCCTTTTATTGGTGATATATATTACCTTTATAATAATAAAAATCTGCTCAAAAAAAGGTTGATATCTTATTAATCGCTGAAGTCATGGAACACCTCACAAACCCTGGCTTGGCATTGGAGACTGTCAGATCATACATTTTAAAGACGAATTTAGACAGTGAGGTAATACTGACAGCGCCCAATTATCATAATCTTTGGCAGCATGTGGTGTCTGGTTTACAAAACAAAGAGCTTCTTCATCCTGAACACAATGTTAATTTTAGTTATAGGACGTTTAGGAACCTTATAGAGCAGTATAATTTTGAAGCAGATGATTTTTGCTTCACGTATTACTACAAATATCCAGAAAGCATAAAGAGAGTGATAGTTTATAAATTTCTGTCACAAATAGCACCTTGTATGGCACCTTATTTATTTTTCAAGTGTCGTATTGTGAGGGGAACAAAATGAAACGATCTCTACTTAATTTTATTAAAAACATGGAAAAACAGAGCAGCTTGTTGAAGACAATGCATAACCTGTATACCCTTTTTAAAAATGCACCTTGTAAGGAACTAACAAATATAAAAAAAATGAGGTTATTCTTAAGAGCTAAACCATACACTATGGTTACTTATCGCAGACTATTTAATGCCTACGGATTGGCAAAAACTGTTGAACAAAATAAAATTGAAGGGTGTTTTGTTGAATGCGGCGTATGGCGTGGCGGATGTGCCGCAGTGATGGCGTATGTTGCGCATAAAGCCGGAAACAACAGAAAAGTTCATTTGTTTGACTCTTTTAAGGGACTCCCAGAACCGATCGAGAAGGATGGCATTGAGGCAAAGATATATGCAGGGAATAAGGTGGGAGGAAGGCTCTGTGGCATTGGTAAGTGTGTTGCCCATTATGAAGATGTGGATTATCTATTATTTTCTTTATTAAAACTGAAAAGAGAGAATGTCGCTATTCATCAAGGATGGTTCCAGGACACAATACCAAGAATTAAAGATGAGATCGGCCCTATTGCTATCTTGAGATTGGATTGCGATTGGTATGAGTCAACGGCGGTGTGCCTAGATTATCTATATGATAATGTTGTAAGAGATGGCTTCATTATAATTGATGATTATAACAGCTGGGATGGATGTAAAAAAGCCGTTAATGAATTTTTAACGAACAGAAAAGATAAAATTGAAATGCTCACCATAGATCAATATGCCTCTTATTTTCGAAAACCTTGATCGTATAACATGTTCTAATCTGTCACCTGCAATTATTAATTCTTTCTTCTTTTAAGTTTCTTGTTTATTAAGGACCTTGGTGGTTATGTTAGATTAGTCGAAAACACATAGAACAATTCATTATCCACATATCCCACACAATTTCTATTTACCTGATAATCCTTAAAGTGTCAGCCACAATTTTGCGCGCAGTTATTGGATCCAGAGGCCATAAGTGGGGGTCAGGATTGATCATTTCCGCTCTGCCTTCTCTTCGCTTATTTGAAGATAGCAAAGAAAAAGAACTACCAGGATATGGCAACGGTGATTTAGTAAGCTCGGAAAGCGTGGCGAATAAATCATTTATCTGAACAAGCCTGTTTTTTCTTCCATGGGTCGTTGCATAAGGATATTTTATAAGCAGTGGTATTTTCAATACAGCATCGTGCAACGATAGAATATGACTAAAATGTCCGTCTTCGCCAAAATGTTCTCCATGATCGGAAGTGATAATGAAAACAGAATTATTTCCTAATCTGTCTTTAACCGTTTTATAGAAATGGACTAAATTTTTATCCAAAAAAAGGACTTCTTCGTCATATAAGTTTCTAAAATAATCGATCACTTCCCTTTTAAAAGGGTTAATATAATGCTGAAAGGGATCTTGCGTGTGATTTTGGTACGGTGACTTCTGTTCCGACCAAATACCTTTGGTTTCCCAAGGGGGATTGTATCTGTGATGTGTTTGCATCACATTGATAAAAAGAAACAAAGGTTGCCGAGAATTAAAAATAAGTTCTTTGCCTATGCGAAAAGCCTTCAATGTGTAAGGTGTAGCATTTCTTGTAACACCGAACCTTGCATAATATAAAGACTTGATGCTACGGTATATGCGATTTGTCAAAAACTTAAGAGCAGTTGTCGGATTTCTTTCATGGAAACCCCAAAGTAGGCAGTTTAATACTTTAGTAAAAGAACCTTTTTCATGATTATTTTCTAAAAATGTTCTTAATCGCTTAAAATCTCGCGTCTTTTCGCCGAACACCATCCATTTTTCAAGTTCAATAAATTTTTCAAAGCCTCGATGAAAATTTGTGCCCATACCTATTAGATTATTACACGATATCCCTATTGTACGATAACCTATCGCTTTCATAACCTCAGGCAAAGTTATCAGGTGATCCGGCAGGAAGAATTTTCTTATTTGCTCTCCATGCTCAGATGCATAAAGTCCGGTGAATAGAGAGGCGTGACTGGGGATTGTCCAATAACTTGTCGCATAGCAATTTTCATAGACAGTAAAACCTTCTTTTTCAACTAATCTCTCAAGATTTGGCGTGGTGTTACGTTCATATCCATAAAGCGACATATGCTTTGCCCCAAGGGTATCACAGACTATAAGGATGATATTGGGCAGATTCTCTTTCATTCTCAAAATGCCTTCTTAGTTCTAAGAATGAGTGATTTTATAAGTATTTTATCGGAACTATCCATCAATGCTATTGTTATAATAAAGGTCATAATTATCAGAAAGGCCCCGATCCCACCTATCAAACCTAAATAGATCTTTCCAACAAAGGAAATGGTTCCTCCTATTATAATATAGCCTATTATCTTTAGGATATTATCAGAGTAAGGTATTATACCTAGACGCTTTTTGACAAAGTATGCATTGAGGATATTCGCAAGGCTAATTATGAATCCTGTAGCCAGGGCTGCACCAATTATAGAGAAAAAGGGAATCAGCAAGGCATTCAGTAGGATATTTAAAATAGCGGAGAAGATGGAGATATTTAAGAGCACCCTCTGAAATCCAGTCATGGCAAGGATATAACCCACAGAGCCTGTCCCGGCATTCACCACCTGTCCAAGAGAGAGTAATAGAAGAGGTATATAGGCGACGGCGAATTCATGACCGAACAAGGAGAGGATTTCTTTCCCGAAGAGCACAAAGGCCAATGTTACCGTAGTAGCGAAGATGAGGTTCCAGCGGGCCGTTCGACGAGCAATGGATTCTAGATCCTGCTTTTCTCCCTTTTCATAGAGCTGAGCGGCCAACGGAGGGAGTATGTAGTTTACAGCCGTGAGGAAAAAGGATACAAAGAGTGCTGTTTTTGCCGCAGCAGTATAAAAACCAACCTCTTGTGAGGACTTAAATAATCCTACCATAATCGTATCTGTCCAAGACATTAAAAGAAACATAACCGTTGCAAGATACATAGGAATCGAAACGCTAAAGATCTCACGGGTGTCAAGAGTCTGTTCAGAATTATATACTCCTTGAGGAAGTAATTTCTGAAATATCATTAGAAATGCCGCAAGCGATAAAACAGTGGCTAAAAAAAGAGAAATTAAAGGAGAACTCAGTTTCAAACCCATATAAAAAAAGGAAACCAAAAATAAAAGTTGGACAGTAGGAAAGAAGAGGTACTGCACTACTACAATAAGACCGATCTTTTTAAAAGACTTTAAAGCATCCACGGAGAAAAGGAATAGTGAGTAGAAAGGAAGGATTGCAGTTATGAAGACGAACACCAGTTTGAGCTCAGGATCGGAAAAAACGTGCAGGGAAAGCATATTCCTGGAGATGTAGGTCAAGGCTGCCATCCCTATGCTAATACCAATGATACATTTTACAGAAAAAAGGAGAATCCTTTTTGCATATTCGTAATCTTCCTCCAGGAGCCGAATGCTGAGAAATTTCAGAAGGCTGGTTCCCAGCCCCATCTGGCAAACCATAGAAAGCACGTTGAGGATCGCAAACCCAAGGAAAAAGGAACCCATCAACGTGGGTCCAAGGGTTCTCGCTATGATGAGGGTGAACAGGTACTGAAAACCAACAGCATACATCCTGCTCCAAAATGCCGTTGCAGAACCCTTTGCAACAAGCTTAAGATTATATGTATCCAAGAGCCTTGAGTCTCCTTGAAATCTCTTCTTGATCTACTTCGGTTTTTGCTTCTGCCTTGGAACATGGTTCACAGCCCACGTCACGGTAGCCCTTGTTGTAGAGATCGCAATAGATAAGGTTATAGTCTCTAATAAGTTGCCAGATCTCCAGATCAGAAAACCCAGTGAGGGGAGAAACGTGTGTGATTTTCCCATGCTTTACGATCTCTTTTTCAAATATTAGCGGTTCTATTAACGTAAAAATCCCTTCTTTCACCAAATAGGGTAAGATAATTTTTTCCTTAAGTAACTTGTAGCACTCTTCTGTGCCGGAAGCGCTGCTCTCCTCTACCACCTTCTTATCCTTGAGAACAATGGCTCGAAATCCCCAGTGCTCTTCCGCCAATGTGAGATAATCGTAAAGTTCCTTCGCGTAAAGACCAGTATCGACAAATATGACCGGTATATCGAGCCCCCTTCTAAGTTCAAGGAGAAGGGTCGATTCTTTATCCCCCGTGAAAAAAAAAGCAGAGTCCATCGCAAATTTCTTTATAAGCTTTAAAGCATTCTGCCATTTTTTTTTCAATTTACGTTTCCCCCGCGATAACTCCTCTATCAGTCAAGGAACTTCTTACCTCCAATACTACAAAGCTGCCTCTGTCCATTCATTGAAACTGCAATACTCAGACAACAAACCATTCGGAGATCAGCTTTCTTTCCTTTCCACCCCACATACGCCTATTTTGTCGAGAGCTCGACATAAAAAGATACCGCGGTTTACGGCTTTGATATTTTAAACTCCCTCAGATTTTTATTCCTTAGATATCAGTATAAAAAAGATCTGCATGCACGGTCCTTTTCAATATAAAAACACCTGCGAACTAGGCCAATGCTCTGCTCATCCATGCGGTTGCGGATGATCTCCACTACCTCCCCGTTACGAGAGGCTTCCTGCCAGAAAGACAGGAAGCCCCCGCGCACCGAGTCAATCAATCTAGGAGTATCCTGGTCAAGGGCCAATCACCTGAGAGGCCCCATTGGGCCGGTGACATACCCTGGATGTACCACCTGCCGTTGGAAGGACGCCACACCGCTATTTCCGTTGTCCCATCCCCATCATAGTCACCAGGCACCGGGATATCACCTGAGAGGCTCCATTAATTATTGTTTAGAAGTTAAAGCTCCGCCGTTCAGGTTGGTTGCAACCTGTTGAATATCCAGCATTTTTTGATACAGCACTCGATCTATCTGATCCGCTCCACCAGCGACTCGGGTAAATGCACACTCACCTGAGAGCCGACCAACTGCAGCAATATCTTCACCCTACCCAGTGGAGATACCTTTCTGTCAAATACGCCGATGAGGTCCTTGAGCAGACCGGCCTTGATCCGCACCGTTTCCCCAGACCTCCAATCACTCTCTATCCTCACCCTCCCCTGTTCATCCATACGGGTGCGGATGATCTCCACTACCGCATCAGCAAGGGGGGCAGGCCTATCCCCCCACCCCACAAACCGGGCCACCCCCTTTGTCCATTTGATCCTATAGTAATCACAGGAGGGGATCATCCTGACGAAGAGATATCCTGGGAAGAGGGGCCTTTCAGCCGTGCGCCGGCGAGCACCGCCGACCTTTCCGTCGTATATCAGTGGGAAAAGACCCTTGAGCCCCCGAGCACAAAGGTTACGGAAGACCTCGGCTTCTTTCCTCGGCTTGGTCTGGACCACATACCACGCTGCCGTTGAGAATAGCTCAACAGACACAACCACCTCCCACCCGTCTCAGGGCGACTATCCACCACCTATTAAACAGCTTCTCCCCAGCACAACCGCCTCAACAGCCGATCACGCCTCACTCGACTATCTGGGAACTGCTACCCCCTTACTGGGAAACCCGAGATGCCTTCAGAAAAGGCGGGGATCTTTTTCACACAATTAGCAAATTCCGAACGATTTTACAATGAGGAAATTCCTGATTTTTGCCTTCGAAAAACCTTACAACCATGTCAGGAAAAGGAGCAGATCCCCGTATTGGTAAGCCCCGATGGAGTGTAAAGACCCCCGTCGCT
>Ga0299915_10000169_pt1 | contig 49583 bp, 51 predicted proteins | sample RVTome_13_FD_200263 | JGI IMG/M metagenome (GOLD analysis project Ga0299915, IMG submission 200263) | Soil microbial communities from uranium-contaminated site in the Upper Colorado River Basin, Wyoming, United States - RVT92D227 (version 2) ...
CGCCAGCGGCCTCACCTTCAATGCCGACTTTGAAAGAGTGAGCGGTCCGGTGGGCATGATCTCTCAAAGCGGGGGGAACGCCGCGCACTGTGTTCGGGAAGGCATCAGCCGAGGCATCTTTTTCAGCAAGGTGATCAGCATGGGCAACGGCGCCGATCTGAACGAGTCCGATTACCTGGAATACCTGGCGCAGGATGACGAAACAAAAATTATTACCGCTTATATCGAAGGCGTAAACGAGGGTCCGCGATTCTTGAAGGCCCTGAAATCAACCGCTCAGGACAAGCCCGTCATCATGTTTAAAGTCGGGACAACCGACTCGGGGGCCGAAGCGGCGAAATCACATACCGCCGCCATGGCCGGTTCAGACCGGGTGTGGGAAGGCGTACTGCGCCAGGCAGGAGTCATCCGCGCGGACAGCATTGAAGAGATGATGGATATCACCATGGCGCTGCAACGCCTGCCAATCCCGGGAGGAAGGAAAACAGTGATCATCGGGATAGGCGGCGGCGCAAGCGTGATCCTGGCAGATGCATTTACGCATGCCGGACTGGTCCTGCCCCGGCTGAGCGATGGATTTCGTAAAAAGCTGATCGACATTTTTCCTTCCGAGGCCGGACGCATTTTCAAAAACCCCGTCGACATCAATAATTTTGAATCGGCCGAGATCTTCATGAATGTGATGAAAACGATCGACCAATGCGACGAAGCGGACCTGCTGGTTATGCACATTGCATTCGACCATTTCGGCCTCATTTCCACGGAAGACAAGAACCTCCTGTTGAAAATCTATGTGCAACTGATCGGCGAGGTCAAGGGGGCGCTCCGGAAGCCTCTGGCCATCATCCTGCACAGCTTCGCTTCCGTCCCGATGAGGCAGTTTGCCTACGAGGCAGAAAAAGAGCTGATTGCGGCGGGATTCGCCGTTTTCTCTTCGATTAGGCGGGCGGCCTCGTCGCTGAGCAAGTTTGTGTCCTATCATGAAAAGCGCAACGCGGCAGGTCGGAAGAGGTAATAGAGAGAGGGTAAGTACTTGTCAAGCAATAAGAAATCCCCGTAACGGGTTGTTTTCACAAGGCTTATGGCAATTTCAGCCGAGGGGTGTTATACTGCAACTTTACGGGCCAAGGGTGTTATAGAGAAACCATATACGCAGTGTTAGGCAATAGGAGGCATTTCAATTGAAAAAGCTAGTTAATTTACTTCATTACTGTTTTTGGATAGGTGTATTCATGGCATTTTCTGGGATTCTCGGTTTTGGAGCAGAAAAGCCAGAAACTGTATCCGTAGATATTGGGATGGGTGCAGGAGATTACATATTTGAACTCCATAAGATTGGCAAAGGAAAATACGAACGGTGGAACGAGGTGGATGCGGAAATCAGGATTAAGAAAAAAGGTTCCACGAAAATCTCTCAACGCCTGCCAGTAATTATTGGAATACCCTCCCCTACTTTTGACATTATTGACATAAATGGTGATGGGTATAAGGACATGCTATTGTACGACGCTTGTGCAGGTTATGCAGGTTGCGCAGGCCCAACTACCGCAGCAGATGTATTTTTGTATATCCCAAAGCTGAAGAAATTCATAAAAAGTAATACACTTTCAGGTCGTGGTGATATTACAGTTTCGAAGAATAAAGGATGCGTAACTGTAAATTATAAGTGTAGTGATCAGGATTACATTGACGAAGAGTGGTGTTTCAATCTTTCAACAGGCAAGTGGAAAATGACCAAATCAACGGACTGTGAACTTCAATAAGGCACGGCCATGTATTGATGAGATGTCCGCATTCCTAACCAAACCGTAGGACCTGCCCAAAACCCCGGCCGGTCAGCGGAGCCCGTGATCTGAGCGGTGAGCGGGGTCGGACCAAGGTAACTACTTGAAATGACAGACTAAAGGGCTGAATTGTGATGTTTACCTAGGCCTTGGAATGATATTTTCGGGGCTAAAAATGAAGGTTTAAGCAATAAAGGGGGGGATTTTGTCGAGGCTGACTCGGCATTATATTCAGTGGCAATTATAAAGTTATCTGAGAGAACACGGTCGGGGGAGTAGTTGGGGGAAACGGAGCGCATTATATTCGAGAGATAACTGAAACCTTATGGGTCCACTTTTCACCTCAAAAATGATGATTTAAGGCTTGGAAACGGGTATTGTGAAAATGATATCGCTTACTTATCATTAGGTTAACATGGTCCGACCCAAAAGCCATTGGACAGGCTAGGGTGATAGAAAGAAACAATATATTCATTTTTAGCAAAGAAAGGATTTCTATGAATACAGGTTTTCCACAGAAGGAATACTTTCTGGATTTCGAGGGGGAAAAACGAGAATTTGAATACTTTGTCCATCAAAATGATATGGGATTTATGGTTTGGGCCAAAGAAACTAAGGATATAGGGTATGAATTCCATGCTTTTTCAGAAGTCAATCCATTTAATGCACTTGGGGAAATAAGACAGAAGATAAGGAAAAGGCTATCAACAAGATATTTGCAGAAAGAACAAGGAAAGTATCATTTATATCATGAGGAGGCTAAAGGTCAAATTAGTCACGGTGGTGTAATACTTGATGGTGTTTTCATTCCATTCGAGCAACTTAATGAAATGATACAAACGTATGAGGGTTTTTATATAGAAATTAAGATCAAAGGCCTAGAAGATGAATAATGCTAACCAGCCGCTAGAGCCGATCGCAGCCCTGTGGGCTGCTCCGGCTCAGCTTTTCGTTATGCAAAAGTAAGTTCATGACCGATCAACTTGAATCCAAAATTTTAAAAGGTAGAGGCATCTTTTCCTCAAACAATTACAGGTTTGAGTCGTACTTCACTGTTCAACGTCAGCTGGCGCACACGGTTATTTTAATTCAACATTTTGAATCAACAAAACATCTTTCCCATCTATTCTTTAATTCAAATCTATGGTCTTTATCAGGACAACTTGAAGATGGTCGGCCCGTAGCCGCCGATCAACTTATGCTATCCAGAATAGATAGCACTGATGAGAATGTAGCAGAGTTCTCACCGTTAGCAGGTTTATCCTTTGGACAATCAAGCTTGTCTCCTCCAGTAGAGGCCCAATATCCACTTATTGGGTTATTTGATGGGAAATTCTCTATTGACGAACATGGATGGACTATTGAAGTTCATGGTGATGAAAGGGTTGCTCTTGTTGCTAAACGACGATCAAAAGCGTGGGGGATTCCACTTGAAGGCCTTAAACTTAAGCTTGTAAATATCCTAAAATCATCTAATGAATATCATGAAAAAGCTCAGGAAATAATGTTGCTCTTATCATTGGCGACAGGTAGCGGCGTTACCTCTTATAGGCACATAGTTAATTGGGATAATCAGGAGGAGATAGAAGTTTGGCGAAAAATGACAGGCGATGAAATAGGCCCTGGTCCTATAATACCTGCTTTTAAGTTGGGGGAATTTCTAAAACAAGCACTCCCAATATGGCGAGAATGGAATTCCAAAAAAAAATCTGATGCACGCCTCGCCATCATTTATATTAATCTTTCTGCTACTGGATACCTTGATACCAGACTCTTTCAGATCAGCCAGGCATGGGAATTTCTGGCTTCTTCTTGGATGCCAGGAGGCGTACTGACCAATCTTGAAAGCGATTTACAAAAAAAAATTAAAGCCGGCTATCGAGAATGGAAAGAGGATAACCCAGAAGCTGACCCTGAGGGATATTGGGGAACTCGTATTACATTCCCTTTTAAATGGCCAAAAGCAAAACGACAGATTGAATCCCTGATTGAGAGCCAAAGAATTGATTTGTCTAAGATTGGACTCGATTTTGAAGCTTTGAAGGAAGTAAGAGATAGTGTGGCTCATACAGGTAAAATGAGAAATCAGGAGAGGCCAAAAAAGAAAGATACATATCAGCTACTTCTATCAGCACAATTTGGCTTACAGCTCCTGTTGTTAACGGAGCTGGGTTATTCCGGTCTAGTTTTCACCTCAAATGAAGACCAGAGGGCTGAGGTGCCGATTGAGAATTACTTTAAGAAATAAATGTATGACATAACCCGTTGCTCGAGGGGACAGCGAAAAAAGCGTGTCGCCCCTGAGCAGCTCGTTAAGTGAATGAGACTAATGCGATTCGGAATATGTGTAAGCTTCAATTTTGATGGTGCATTCTTCGACGAAAGGATCGTAGTGCCTTACGACAAGAGGCCACTCGAAGTAATCATGGGCAAACCCAATAATTCGCATCGGGTTAGGTCACCCTACAACAACGAGCAGGATTACAAAGCTGCGTTTCAAACTATCTCCCATTTTCTTAGTGAGTTGTCGTGGAAACTCCGGCTTAAAATTTACGCTGACTTCTGTATTCACGGAACTGGCCTGCCAGATTGCAGTTCTCCAAATCACTTCCCCCGATCAGAACGGTACTTTATTCACGACTTCAAGCAAGAGGTTTTTACAAACGACCAGCATCTTGCACTCGGATTCTATCGAGAAGGTTTTGGCTCCAAGAGCCCATTTTACCGGTTCCTTAGTTTCTACAAAATCTTCGAAATTCCGTTTAGAGACGGAAGCGACAAGGGGAAATGGGTGGAGTCGCTTATTCCAAGACTTTCAGAGTCGAAGGACAGTCTGCGGTATTTAAGAAGAAACGGCGTCAACGATGTGGCAAGATGGGTGTTCGAAGAAGGCCGTAACGGACTATCGCACGCATACAAGAAAAGGCAAGGGTCAATCGTCGACATAACGGCATTTGACCACTGGCAAAACATAGTATGGGCAAACGAGATCGTACAAGAAATGGCTGAGATGACTATGATTGAGAAGCTATCTGTCCCAGAACGATCATGAGATCACTTAACCATCGGCTCACCGGATCGTGGCAAAAGGCGGCCACTCCCGGTGAACACTGCGTTGCGTCTGCCAGGAAACCTATTTCGCCATCTCCCGCTAATTACGTGCTAATTTCCAAATGAGGACACTGCCTCATGCCCTGTCGCGCGGCGGTCCCCTACCATTTAGATATCTCTAAGGAGGGGATGTCGCATTCCGACACATCCCACCTCACCCTTTATTCCCACCGCCTCTCATCGACTATCGTCTGACGCTCCTGAGGTATAGTTCCCTTGGGTACGTATTCTATCCTATCCAGTCTCACGCGGCATACCTGCGGGAATCTCTCGGAGAGGAGAACCGAGAGCCGGGCCTCGTCTATGGACGCATCCGCCAGCTCGATTTTCGCGACGAGCTCGTCCCGCTCTCCGGCGCGGCTGACAACCAGTTGAAACTGAGCGATCTCCTTGAATTCGGAGAATACCTGCTCTGCCTGCTTGGCGATGACGAACATACCCCGCACCTTGACGGCGTCGGCCGTGCGGCCGACGATGCCGCTGATTCGGCAAGAAGTCCTGCCGCAGGGACAAGGCTCGATCATGTATGAGGATATATCGCCGGTGCCGTAGCGAATCAAGCCCCAAACGGGGTTGTGAATCGGCGTGGCAACGACCTCGCCTGCCTCGCCCGGGCCCAGCTGCTTGCCTGTATCAGGGTCGACGATCTCTATGACGTATTCATCCATGAAGTGCATGCCCGATTTCTCGCTGCATTCGTAGGCCACGCAACCGCCGAGATCGGTCACTGCATAGCATTGGTACGTGTCGATGCCGTATCTCTCTTCAAGCTCCTTCCTGGCGGCAGAAGCAAGCATCTCGCCGGTAAACCAGGCGCGCTTGAGGGCGAAATCCCGGCGAAAATCATGGCCCATCTCCTCGGCCCGCTTGATAACGGCCATCAAGAAACTGGGCATGCCGGTATATCCGGTAACCTTCAAATCGAGCATCGTCTTGATCTGCGCATCGGTATTCCCCACGCCGGTGGGAACCACCGTCGCCCCGCAGGCCCGCGCCCCCTCGTGAAAGAGCATGCCGGCAGGTGACATATGGTAGGTGGGTGTATTGATCACGACATCGCCCTTTCTAAACCCGGCCGCATATATCGTCTTGCCGAACCAGCTGATGCCCTCGGTCTGATGAGGTCCATAGATGGGGCCGGGGGTAATGAAGACCCGGTCGACCTCTTCCTGGGGAACAGCCAAAAAACCACCGTAGGGCGGCTTGGATTGTTGGAGCTCGATAAGATCGCCTTTTCTGGTGATGGGGAGCTGCTCGAGGTCCTTCACCGTCCGGACCTCCGAAGGCATAACCCCCGCTCTATCGAAGATCTCCTTGGCCGAAGGGGCATTGGCATAGGCGTGCTCGATGATCTCTCGCAACCCCTTGCTCTGATATCGCTCCCTTGCCTCAAGGGTCATCCCCTCCAATGTGTCAAAAAAGCCGCCTTTTTTTGCCTTGGGCATGATAAATCCTCCTGCCTGCCAACGTTTTTATTTCAGGAGTAAAGCATTTTGCCCCATTCTAAACCTTCTCTTGCCAAAAGCATAGAGTCCATACCCATATGGCATCACCTTCCGCAAAAACCCATCTGCCAAACCCTTTGGCGGTTGTATGGTATATTGACGACCTGCGCTGGAGGTGCTATGAGGAGGCGATCCTTTGGCTAAAGAGCCACCTCCGGCATGATGGCTACGTCAGCCACAAACCATGAAAATCCCCCTCGATCCCCTGACCAAAGGGTCACCTTCGGCTTTCGCAAAGGGGGATGAACCCCTCTGGCTAAAGAGCCACCTCCGGCCTTTTTTATAAAGGGAGGTGGGGAGGGATTTGGTTGGTCTATTTTCTGAGCAAGGCTAAGGAGAAAAAGCGATGGAGGAGAAGGCACTGATAGAAAATCCCAAGGTTCGCCCTCTCGACGCCTTCCCCATGCAGATTGAGGGGAAGGAAATGATCGGGATCAAAGACCCGGCGGGGATCTGTCCCGAAATCGTCTTCGTCTCTCACGAGACCCTTTTCCTCATCTCCCTCATGGATGGGACCAATACCCTGCGCGATTTGCAGGCGGCCTATCTGCGCAGATATGGCGCCCTCCTCTTCACGGATAAAATTGAGGATCTTATCGAGCAACTGAACTCCCGCCATCTCCTGGAAAACCGCCAATTTCAGGACCACCTGCGCGAGATTCGCGAGGATTTCAAAAACGCGGAAACGAGACAGGCCGCCTTTGCCGGCAAGGGGTATGAGGCGGACCCTGAGCAGCTGAAGGCTACAATCCGGGGGTACTTTACGGAAAAGGGTGGTCCGGGCCTTCCCACAGAGGAAGGCAGAAAGAGCGCAATAAAAGGGATCGTGGCCCCGCACATAGACTTTGCCCGGGGAGGGCAGTGCTATGCCCACGCCTATAAGGCCCTGGGGGAATCCCTGAAGGCATCTCCTGGCGCGGACCTCTATATCATCCTCGGCACCTGCCATACCCCTATGCAGAACCCCTTTGCCTTCACCCTGAAGCGATTCGAGACCCCGATGGGGCCGGTGGAGGTTCAGAAGGATCTCGTCGCGGATATCGCCCGGCGGCTCCCCTTTGATCCCTTGCTCGACGAGTTCTGCCACCGCAACGAGCATACCATCGAGTTCCAAATCATCTTCCTTCAATATATCTTGGGGCAAAGCGGTTTTACGATCTTCCCCATCCTGTGCAACTCCTTTCACGAGCTGATCCGACAGGGGATCTCCCCGCTGCAAGACCCCATCTATAACGAAGCCATTGCCCTCCTGGGCGAGCGATGCGCCCAACTCGACAAGGTATGCCTTGTTGCCAGCGCCGATCTGGCCCACGTCGGGCCCCAGTTCGGCCATCAAGAGACAGTCACCCCCGGGGTTCTGGCGGAGGTCAGGACAAAGGATTTGGAGATGTTACGCCATGTGGGAGACTTGAAAGGGGAGGAGTTCTATCACTTCATCCTCCGCGAGAAGGACAGGAGAAACATCTGCGGCCTGCCGCCCCTGTATGCCCTGATGCATCTGATAAAGGCGCAGACCGCCGCCGAAGGTGACCCTTTGGTCAGAGGTGGCTCTTTAGCCAAAGGGGAACTATTGAGCTATCAACAGTGGCATGATTCCCAGGGCAAGGGGGCAGTTACCTTTGCCAGCATGGCCTTCTCCTGAGCGCCAATGGTACAGAGAGCCCGGGCAAACGCCATGGAGATATCACCTGACCTGTGGAAGGCTGCTGAGGACCTCCGCTACCTCCTGAACCGGGGTTATCCCAGGGATGCCTCCCTGCAATTGGCCGGCAACCGATACAACCTTAATCACGACCACAGGCACCTCTTGCGCCGGGGGGTCTTTCCAGACTCCGTAGCTGGGCAGAGGAGGAACAAAAAGGTCTCCCTGGAGGAGATCAGGGGCAAGGGATTGGCCATCGATGGCTACAACTGCCTTATTACCCTGGAGAGCGCCCTGAAGGCAAAGGCCGTCTTGCTGGCCGATGACGCCTTTATCCGGGACATCTCCGGGGTCTCCGGTGGCTACAAGGCAGCCCCGGAGACGGAGCAGGCCTTGGGCTTGATCATCGATTTGCTGCTCGCCGGGGGATTGGCGGAAGCCCTTTTCCTCCTCGACGCACCCATCAGCGGGAGCGGTGAACTGGCCGTTAGGATCAGGAGGCTGATGAAGGAACGCGGACTTTCGGGAGACGCCTTAGCAGTTAAGGTCCCGGAACGGATGATGGTTGAATATAAGGGGATCGTCGCCACCAGCGACACCGCCCTCATCGATCAGAGCGAACAGGTCTTTGATTTGGCAGGACACCTCATCAGAGAAAAGCTGAGAACCCCCTACATAGATATGACCCGCCGCCCCTAGATCAAGCAATACAACCGCGGCCCAGGCTACGCGTGGTAATGGAATCCTCCTGGGAGATCCTGAAAGCAAATCCATCCTTGCAGCCTCTGCACATCATTGTTATATTCCCCATAGACCAATGTGGCCTTTGTTAGGGATATGCGTCAGCTCATTTCTGGTAGGGCTCTCCGGGGCCTTGATGCCGGGACCGGTGCTCACGGTGACCATTGCCGAGGCCACGAGGAGGGGTTTTTGGGCAGGCCCTTTAATTGTCTTAGGCCATGGGATTATCGAATTCTCCCTGTTTATCGCACTGGTACTGGGGCTGGGGGGTCTGCTGAAACATAACCTCGTCTTCGGCAGCGTGGGAATCGGAGGGGCCTTGGTCTTGATCTGGATGGGTGTGGGCATGGTGCGGGGGCTAAAGGAGGCTACATTAAAACTTGAGCTCAGGCAGGGGGAACGCAGCAGGCCCGTTCTTGCCGGTCTCCTGACCAGTGTATCCAACCCCTACTTCATCATCTGGTGGGCGACCATCGGGCTATCGTACATCGCCCTGTCCCAGCGACAGGGGATCTTGGGTCTCGGCTCCTTCTATACAGGCCACATCATGGCTGATTGCGTCTGGTACTTCTCCGTCGCCGCAGCCATAACAGTGGGGAAAAAGATCATGGATGACCGGACCTACCGCTGGCTCATCGGCCTGTGCGGGATCTTTCTCATAGCCCTGGGGCTCTACTTCGGATCAACTGGGCTGAAGGCGCTGTTTTAAAGTCAACGCCCATCCCGTAAGCGGGATGGTCTGAGGGTTCAATCCCGCGTTTCGCGGGAAAGGGGCCAATCCCGCCAAAGGCGGGCCGAGAACCCTTTTCTCTTAAGGGGATAATAATGTAAGGAGGTATGCAGTGATAGTAAGATTACTGGTAGTCGGACCGATTCAGGCGAATTGTTATATCCTCGGCTGCGAGCGGACTAAACAGGCGGCAATCATCGACCCCGGCGGGGATGTGAACACAATCCTGATGACCCTGGCCAAGGATGAGCTGAACCTGCTCTATATCATCAACACCCACGGCCACTTCGACCACACCGGTGCAAATAAGCCCCTCAAGGCAGCGACCGGCGCCGAGCTTTTGATCCACCGCGCCGATGCCCCTATGATCATGCATCAGGAACAGGGAGGAGCGATGTGGGGAATGGAGATTCAAAACTCCCCTCCCCCGAATCGCTACATAGATGAAGGGGATATCATCACCTTCGGGGATATCTCCCTGAAGGTCCTCCACACACCCGGGCACTCTCCAGGGGGGATCTCTCTGGTCACCGATAAGGTGGTCTTTGTCGGGGATACCCTCTTCGCCGGCTCCATCGGCAGGACCGACTTGCCCGGAGGGGATTACGAAGGGCTCCTCCACAATGTGCGGACCAAGATATTCACCCTCGGGGACGATGTGGTGGTCTATCCTGGGCATGGACCACAGACCACCGTAGGGCAGGAAAAGCAGTACAATCCCTTCTTTGCGGGTTAGGGTGTACACTGGTTGTAAGGCCAGCGAGCTGCCTGATCAGCGCCCGTCATCTCGCGCCCGTGTTCCCTGACCTCCTGTGCAGAAGGGGCACGAGGGGAAGGGCGAGCAGCTGCATCGCAATCGCAAAGGCGATGACAAGGCCGATGGAGTGCCCGTAAAGGATACCGATCACCAGCCCCCCTGCAAACCATGCAGCCCCGTAGGCCGTATTGAATATCCCGTAGGCCAGACCCCGACGCGCAATAGGCGTCAGGTCGGCGATGGCAGCGCGCATGATCGTCTCGTGGATCCCCATCACCGCCCCCCAAACGGCAACCCCGGCGACAGCCAGGGTATAGCTCCCTGAAAACCCCAAAAAGGCAATGGGGATCGTCAAAAGCGGCAAGGCGAGCAATGAGACTAGGCCGATCCTATCGTAGGCCTTGCCGATGATGAGGGCCACTATCGCATCCACGCCCATGGCCAGGGCGTACAGAAGGGGTATCTGGGTTTCCGGTACGATTGATCGGGCGGCAAGGTGATAGGCGATGAGCTGGAAGTTGGCAAAGCCTGCCACGCTCAAAAAGGCAAAGAGCGTATAGAGCCAGAAGGCTTGAGGGAGCCTGCCTCGGCCACCAGGCGATGGCGAAGGGCGAGATCGCTCCATCTCCTCAGGCGCAGGGACCTTGCGCTGCGCCAGCGTGAGCATCGCCAGGGTCATGAGGGCAGGCACCCCTAGGATCGCAAACCCAAATCGGTATTCCCCTCGCAAAAAGAGCGCCGCACTCAGCACCAGCGGCCCGATCACCGCGCCTATTTGATCCATCGCCTCGTGGATGCCGAAACCCCAACCCCTGCCCACCTGCTTAGTGGCGTAGGAGAGGATGGTGTCACGCGCCGGGGCCCTGATGGCCTTACCCATGCGCTCCGCAATGATAAAGAGGGCTGCCACCTGCCATATGCCTGCCAGGGCCAACAGAGGGATAGCCAGAATTAGGCCGTAGCCGATAAAGGCAAAGATCCAATAGCGCCCGGTACGGTCTGCCCAGTGCCCGGAGAGCATCCGCAGGGCATAGCCGAGAAACTCACCGAGCCCGGCAACCAGGCCCACCATAGCGGCACTGGCCCCCAGGGTATAGAGAAAGGGCCCGGCGACACTGCGCGCCCCCTCGTAGGTGATGTCCCCGAACAGGCTCACCACCCCCATCATGATTATAAACTGATAGGCTATCCGCTTCGGATTGGCGTTTGCCCGCTTCATTCCCGATGCGCTCGCTATTTACGATGCCCGCGGTTTTGCGTTGTTGATAGGGGCGAAGGTGGTCTCAACAACGCAGCGGCCATGCCCCTTGACCAGGCTCTCCTTGATGGTGTGCAGGGGCTTGAGGCGCAGGGCTTTCATCACCCCGTCCCGCACTGCCTGACAGCCGCATTCGTAGCCATCGAGCATCCGCGCCTTTTTGATCGATTCATAGACATGACATCGGCTCCCGATCCAGACGGCGGTGTTGCCGTCGTAAGACACCGGCTCGTTGATATAGAGGTCGTCGAAAAAGGCGTTCCTCCACACGACCCGGAAGATGGACATCAGATCCTGAATCGAGCGCGGCCGCTCGATAACCCGTTCTGTCGCTCTGCGACACCCCATCAATAAAAATATCCGAATGGTAGGGGGCCGGAGGAGCTGATTGGTCATCATGCGAAAGAGCCGCTCAGCCACCTCGAGGTTGATCCGGTTGGCCTGCTCAAAGCCCAGTTCCTTGACCAGGGCCGCATGCCAGAAAGAGTCATGCAGCCACCAGAGCCTTCTCAAGGTATCAACCGACGCAAATTCCGGTATTTCCATACCATTCCCCCTTGGGGCGAGTTTATCGAACCCTTGCCAATGCTTAAAGGGTGAGTATATCGAATCCTTATTAACGATTAAAGGGCGAGTTTATTGAACCCCTTTTAGGGTGAGCTTGCCGCACCCTCGATATCAGGGTGAGCCTGTCGAACCCCCTACCCTCTTGCCGTTCACCGAGCGCCTATTGCCGCTCATATCGCCGATAAATGCCGTTATGAATCGCCGCATCGAACTTCATGTTTTCCCTTGACTTTTTTGCTTTTATTACTCAATATAGTGACAATGCGAGACAAAACATTACGACTTTTAGGGAGCTGCCAAGGCCATGTCTGAACCATTCTATTCCATCTACTCTCACGGTTTTATCCGGGCAACAGTAGCCATCCCTTCTGTCCGGGTGGCAGACTGCCGCTACAATGTCGAACGCACCGTGGGGCTTGCACGCCGTGCCACTGAGATGCATGCGGCCATCACGCTCTTCCCCGAGCTCGGGATCTCCGCGTACTCGAATGAGGACCTGTTCCATCAGGACGCGCTGCTCGATGCCGCATGTTCGGCATTGGCTTCCCTGATAGCTGCGAGCCGCGAGCTGTCGCCGCTCCTGCTCGTCGGCGCTCCCCTCAGATTCGAGGAGAAGCTCTTCAACTGTGCCGTCGTAATCTATAAAGGTACGGTGCTGGGCATCGTCCCCAAGACATACCTTCCCAACTACCGGGAGTTTTACGAAAAGCGCCAATTCACGTCTGCCCGGGACGCCATCCGGCGGGAAGTGACCTTGCTCGGCGAGACCGTCCCGTTCGGCAACGATCTGATCTTCGAAGCGGCGAATGTGCCCGGCTTTGCGGTTCATGTGGAGCTTTGCGAGGATATTTGGTCGCCGATCCCTCCGAGCACGTTCGGGGCATTGGCCGGCGCCACCATATTGGCCAACCTGTCGGCGAGCAATATCACCGTGGGCAAGACGGACTACCGCCGTCTCCTGTGCGCCGCGCAGTCGGCCAAGTGCGTCTCTGCCTACCTCTACTCCGCTGCCGGACCAGGGGAATCCACGACCGATCTCGCCTGGGATGGATACGCCGTCATCTATGAGAACAACGATCTCTTGTCGGAGTCGCAGCGCTTTGCCGGAGAGGAACAACTCATCGCCGCCGACATCGATCTCGACCGCTTGATGCAGGATCGCATGCGCATGACCAGTTTCAACGACACCGTGGGCGAGCATCGTCACCACCTTGCCGGGATGCGGCGCATCCCGTTTCAGTTCAAGATCCCCAGGGCAAAGACGGAGTTGATGCGCCAAGTGCAGCGCTTCCCGTACGTGCCGAGCGATCCCGAGGTGCTGGACAAACGCTGTTATGAGATATACAACATCCAGGTCCACAGCCTGATGAAGCGCCTCACCGCCGCCGGCATTAAAAAGGTCGTGATCGGCGTATCCGGCGGCCTCGATTCCACGCAGGCCCTGATCGTCGCGGCGAGGACCATGGACCGGCTGGAGCTGCCCCGGGCAAATATTCTCGGCTATACCATGCCCGGCTTCGCCACCAGCACGCAAACGAACCAAAACGCCCACCGGCTGATGAAGGCATTGGGCGCCGCGGCCAAAGAGATCGATATTCGGCCGTCATGCATGCAGGCATTTCAGGACATCGGGCATCCCTATGCAACAGGCCAGCCGCTCTATGATGTCACCTTCGAAAACGTCCAGGCAGGAGAGCGAACATCGCATCTCTTCCGGCTGGCCAACCTAAACCAGGCCATCGTGCTCGGCACCGGCGACTTGAGCGAGCTGGCCCTGGGCTGGACAACCTACGGGGTCGGCGACCATATGTCGCACTACAACGTCAATGCCTCGGTGCCGAAGACTCTCGTCCAGCACCTTATCCGCTGGGTCATCAAGACGAGCCAGTTCGACGCAGCCGCAAGCGCCGTTTTGCAATCCATCCTCGATACCGAGATATCTCCGGAGCTGGTGCCTGATGAGAAGGGCGCCAACCGCGTGCCTGCCCAAAAGACCGAAGAGATAATCGGCCCCTACGAGCTTCAGGATTTCCATCTCTATTATGTCTTGCGCTTCGGATTCAGGCCGAGCAAGGTGGCGTTCCTGGCATATCAGGCGTGGGCCGATAAAAAGCGGGGCGCCTGGCCGCAGTTCCTGCCCGAAGAAAAACGCCATGAATACGACCTCGCGGCGATCAAAAAATGGCTGGAGGTCTTTCTCTACCGCTTCTTCAAGATCAGTCAGTTCAAACGCTCGGCCCTGCCGAATGCCCCCAAGGTGGGCTCAGGCGGCTCGCTCTCGCCGCGGAGTGACTGGCGCGCCCCGAGCGATTCCGAAGCCACGGCATGGCTGGATGAGCTGAAAGAAAAGGTTCCGGAATAGACGAGTTTTAACAAATCCAATTCTGTATTTCAGGGAAGCTACAGATATTCCCATGTTTCAGCCGTTTTACATTGCCCGCTTTCGCGAGATCTTCGGAACCGAGCCCCACCCGGCAGACGGCCTCGGTGAGGAAGCTGTCCAGACCAGACTCACCGAGCGCCGCCTGTGGATCCCCGCGGCCCTGTTCGACTATTACTCCCTGCTCGGATATAACCGCATCGCCGCACAACAGAAACGGCTGAGAACGATCGAGGAGCTCGACTGGCACGAGAACTGGCTCGTCTTCATGGACGATGACCTGGGAATTGTCTCCTGGGGCATCCACAGGCGCCACCTGGACGACCTTGACCCCGTGGTATGGCAGGGTGTGCATGGAGAGGAAATGGAATGGGCACCGGAAACCTCCACCATCAGCCAGTTCCTCATAGAGATGTGGAGGGAGATAGTCTAGGGTTTAAATAGGGGGGAGAAAAGTGAAAGTTTTCGGCAACATCCCCCTTTCGTTATGTTGAGGAGGCGGCATCTTTGATATCGCAATTTGCGATGTCAAAATATGCGCGAAACAGAATCTAACAGATAGAAAGAAGGCATCGTTGCTTCCCATTGAACGCATTGAACGCTCCATCCTATTGATTCGCGGCCAGAAAGTGATGCTTGATCGAGATCTGGCCCGATTATACGGCGTGGAAACTCGTGCCTTGAACCAGGCAGTTCGCAGAAATATAGACCGTTTTCCTGCGGATTTTATGTTTCGCTTAACCCGCGAAGAGATCATGAGGATATCACAAGCTGTGATATCCTCTGGTCACGCTGGTGTCAAAACACTGAAATTTTCAAAGAATGTAATGGCTTTTACGGAACACGGCGTAGCTATGCTATCCAGTGTTTTGAATAGCTCGAGGGCTGTTCAGGTGAACATTCAGATCATGAGAACCTTTGCAAAACTCCGGGAGATTATATCACGGCACAAAGATTTAGCCAGGAGACTGGATGACCTCGAGAAGAAATATAATGCGCAGTTCAAGGTGGTTTTTGATGCTCTCCGACAGTTAATGGCACCGCCGGAGCCTGAACCACCAAAGAAACGGATAGGTTTTATGGTGAAAGAACGGCGTGCTCCCTACAACTTACAAAAAGGATTAAAAAAGAAGAAGAAACATTGATTGCCCTGGGAAGGTATTATGGAAAAGATTATGGAGAGGAAATGGACTGGGCGCCGGAAACCTCCACCGTCAGCCAGTTCCTCGTGGAGATGTGGAGGGAGATTGTCTAAGGATCAAAAAAAGGAGGGGGCGGGGGGAAGGTGTAATGCGACCAAAGTCACAATGGCCCAAAGTCGCTTTTGCTTATTTTGCAGGGCCCTTATTTAAATTTCAACATTATTTAAGGACTATGCCGCGTCCTTACTGTAACTGAGCGACCGCCTGTTTAAAATTTCCCCTTGACAAGTACTATATATTGTGCTAGTGTGCTCCATTAGTACTATATATAGGAGTAGAATGTTGTAACGGTTTGTAAAATTATTCTAGTATGAAAATCTATAACAAAGATAAAATCACTATATTATTGAATTTGCTGAATGAACGATACGATGCTTCACACAAAATTCGTGAAAGAAGTTTGAAATTTACTATTTGGATTATGGGGTTTGCCATAGCTCTCATCTGGATATTATTAAATGCAGTTACCTTAGCTATTTATCAAAAGTGGGTTTTAACAGTTTTGGTGGTCGTTATTGCAGGAATTACATTTTGGTTTCTATATGCCCTTGAAAAAGGATTTGATAACAATAGAAAAGTAATGATTACCCTTGAAGAGGTTTTGGATTGCTATAAGAAAGGTGCATTCATAGCTTCAAAAACACTATTTCCAAGTGAATATAAAGAATTAAAGAAAAAATCCCGATTCGCTCATTTCAAATCTATTTATATCCTAATATTCCCTATTGCTATCCTTCTTATTTGTCTAATCTGGCTCGAACCTGCTCAACAGCATCAGAAAAAAATGGGAGTTGCATTAGAAAATCAGAAAAATGAGAAAGTAGACGATCTAAGTATATCTAAAGAAAAGTAAAAATAAGGAGATTTTTATGGCTAACTGTAATGATTTATTTCAAGATTTCTACAATAAGATTAAGTTATCATCATCAAAGAAAGATTCTTTAAAAGACGCTAGGGATGCCGTACGGGACAAGATTAAAAAATATTTCAATGATACGATGGAAGAAAAAAATCCTGATTTTCGCATCCAGGGCTCTTATGCTATGGCGACTATTGTAAACCCACTAAATGGTGAATTCGACATTGACGATGGGGTCTATTTGCAAAATCTTGATTCGGATAAGTCGAACTGGCCGACCCCGGAAACAGTACATAATTGGATTTATAAGGCAGTAGAAGGACACACTGATGAAAAACCTAAAGATAAAAGGACATGCATCCGCGTAACTTATTCGGGAGCTTACCATGTGGATTTACCAATATATGGCACGTATAATGATAAATCTTATTTAGCAGAGAAAGGGGATTTAGGCTGGCACCCAAGTGACCCAGAGGCTATTACAGAATGGTTTAAAAGTGAGATAAAAAACAAAGGTGAACAGCTAAAAAGAATAGTGTGTTACATAAAAGCATGGGCTGATCATAAATCGGGACTGGGCAAATTACCAAGTGGATTTGTATTAACTGTCTTAGTTGATTACTGTTATGAGATGTCAGAAAGAGATGACAGTGCCTTTGCAGAAACAATAAGAAATATTTATAACCGAATTATCATGTCCCCCATAATTTTGAATCCCGCAGATTCAGGTGAAGACCTAGGTAATCGAATTACAGAAGACCAAATGAAAAACTTTAAAGAAAGATTATCGACATTATTAGAAAATGCCAGTGCTGCACTGAAGGAAGAAAGCAAAGTTAGTGCATGTAAATTGTGGAAAAAGGAATTTGGCGATAGATTTTCTAAATGTGAAGATTTAAAAGAAGAAGCTACACCATTAAAAACAGCTTCGCCGGCGATATTGAAAAATGACGCAAGGTCAGCATAACTCAATACTTCACAATTTTTATAAAGAATGTATTGGCGAAGCAAAAAAATACTTGGAAAGTAAATACCCTCTCGAACCTTGTGATGATACTGACGAGCAATATCCAGAAAATATTAAGAAAGGGGGTCATTGGATTGTCTGGAAGATAATAGTTGATAATTCTCGCCATCCTTTAAATCTTCTTGTAGCAATTCCCAAAATCTTTCCTGACGAACTACCCAAAATATATCTCTCAAAAAAGGACTATTTAGATATTAGGCCAATTCCGCACGTAGACAAGAATAGGCTTGTTTGCACGAGAGATACAACTGTAGCTGTTATTAATGAGGACAAGCCTGGTGAAGCCGTAGATCAATTAGTAACAATAGCGGTTGAAGAGATAATAAATAAAGGGCTAAGAAAGGAAAATATTGCTGATTATGTTGATGAATTTTTAGCTTATTGGAACGATGAAGCTGAATATAGATTTCTTAGTTTGTTTAGTCCCGGCGGAAAGATTGAAAAATTACAAATTATTCGATTATCTAAGGCATTTTTAAATAGCAATTGGATATTTGCAAGCTCAGAAGAAGAAGTCAAAAAGTGGCTATCGCCATTTAAAATTGAGATCGATAAAGAATCTATATATGACTCTTTATACCTACCACTACAGGAACCTATTTCACTTCCACAAAATAAAATAGATTTTTACAAAATTATAAAAACTGCTGGCAAATCATATTTGTCTGCAGTAGGAAAATATTTTAGCCAAAGAGATTCAAATTTATTCATATTATTTTCTTTTCCATTGAAACAAGAAAGAATATTAGCTGGATGGAGCCAAACAAATCCAACAAGAATTAATGGGTTTCGAGGTGGAAGTAGCAAAATTCCCTTGAATTTAAAAATGATAAACTCAGACATAAAAAAAATACGCATTGAAAGAATTGATAAAGAAAGATTATTCAATCGGGGAGGAGTAGGAATAAAACAATCGATTGCTGACAGAAAGATTGCACTTATTGGTTGTGGCTCTCTCGGTAGTCATTTAGCAATTTCTCTATCAAAAACGGGGATATCAAAATTTTTATTAGTAGACAATGAATGTGTTGAACCAGAAAATGTTGCCAGGCATGTATGCGGTTTCTTTGAGGCGGGATTTAACATGCCCAAAAGTGAGGCTATTAAAGATAGATTATTAGAGCACTTTCCTCATATTGAGTGTATCGCATATAATGATGATATATTAGATTTATTGCATCAAAAAGAATCTTTCCTAAACAATTATGATCTTATAATAGTAGCCCTTGCAAATATGTCTATTGAAAGACGACTTAATTTCCTGCTTAGAAAAGGAGTAATCGCAGCGCCCTTGCTGTTTTTATGGCTAGAACCATATGGAGTCGCCGGACAGATCCTTTACATTCATCCTATAAACGGTTGCTGTTATCAGTGCTGTCTTGATTATGATGGCGAATTCCTTTATTCTGTTGCAAAGTCAAATGAAGAGTTTTATAAAAGAGAAGCTGGCTGCCAGAGCACTTTCGTCCCTTATTCCAATTTAGAAATTGAGTATTTTACAGCAATAGCGGGTAAAAAGATAATCGGATTTTTAGAAGATCAACCGAAAGTTAGTATCTTATATACCTGGCTGGGTAATTTGGCTTTTTTTAAATCCTTAGGATATCAAATAAAGGACGAATGGTTTGCAGACCTATCATATTCGATTCATGAAAAGATTATTTCACAGAGCAAAAATTGCAAAATATGCCAACATCTCTAAAGATATTGAGTTTTCTCACTCAAAAGATCGTCTAATAATCCGGAGCGATGTTATAAATGTTTTTAAAAAATATGAGCAAAAAAGTGAGGCCGATGAATCGGGCGGAATTTTGCTTGGTTATGTATATAAGGATCGCACTGAAATCGTAAAGGTTTCTGTTCCAGGCAGCCTTGATTCTTTTGCAAAAAACTTTTTCATTCGCTCAAAAATTAATGCGCAAGGTCTGATTAACAAATCATGGGGAAAAAGCAAAGGTACTCTAATTTACGTCGGCGAATGGCATACGCACCCTGAAAAAAATCCAACGTCTTCTATTGTAGATAAAGGAATGATTAAAAAAACGTTAATTGAGACGAAGATGGAAATAAATTTTTTATATTTAATTATAGTAGGGCAGAATGATACTTATTGGGTCGGCAAACAAACAAAAAATAAATTGCTTGAATTAGTGCGCAGAAAAGCTTGGGGGCAGGCTGCAACCGAGGGCAGCTTAACTTGAAAGGAGCGAAGATGGGCCATAAATTAATGGCGATATCGTTTATGGTTATTGTCTTGCTTTTTTCTGTATCATTGAGTAAGGAGGCGAGTGGCATGGGTACGATACAAATAACAAGCACGGCTTTTCAGAACAACGGCAATATCCCCAGGCAGTACACCTGCGATGGAAAGGATATCAATCCCCCCCTGATGATTGCCAATTGCCCGCAGGGGACGAAATCCATCGCCCTGATCTGCGACGATCCCGATGCGCCAATCGGGACATGGGTCCACTGGGTGATCTGGAACATCGATCCAGGCGTGAAAGAGATCAAGGAAAATACCGTGCCGCAGGGGGCAGTACAGGGGATCAATGACTTCAGAAAGCACGCCTATGGGGGGCCGTGCCCGCCATCCGGCACCCACCGCTACTTCTTTAAGGTATATGCCCTGGACACCATGCTCGGCATCAGCCCGAATTCGACCAAGGCGGACCTGGAAAAGGCCATGAAGGGGCATATCCTTGGCCAAGGCGAGCTTATCGGCCTGTATAAGCGGGGATAGCTCGCCATAATTCCCGAAAAAAGAGCATGGGATCGCATCTTCATCAAGTTCCGGCGGACGCGAAAATCCGTATCGCTGAGCTCGAGCTGGTAGCCAACAAAGTCATTGCAGAGCAATCCACGACTGGCTATAATAAGGGGTAGGAGAATACGATGGCTGAGTATAATTACACCGTGATTATAGAGCGCGAGGATGATGGCGGCTATCACGCCTTTTGTCCTGCACTTCGGGGGTGTCATTCACAAGGGGACACCTACGAAGAAATCATCCAGAATATCCAGGAGGCTATCGCGCTGTATATTGAAAGCCTCAAGGCCCATTCGGAACCCATACCTTCAGAGGATGTCATCATCAAACCCGTGCATGTAGCTGCATGAGTCCCTCCCTTCCACAAGTCAAAGCGAAGGATGTAGTACGTGTTGCACGAAAACTTGGTTTGAACTTGACCGCCAAAAGGGAAGTCGCGCAATTTTCTATCGTTCTTCAGACAAGGCACGAATCGTTATCCCAATGCCTGCGGGTCGCGATATTAAGCCAAAGACTCTCCTGGGTATTATCGACGACATGCACATTACACCCGAACAATTTAAGGAACTTCTATAGCCAGAAATGAGGGCCGTTAGTCCAAAACAACTTAGCTGCCAAGTCCAATGAATGGGGTTGCATCTTTATCTTGACACCGTAGGCGTAACGGCATAACCGCTCTTTCCAGCGGAGGCGAGGGGCCGTGCTACTGAGTTTTGGCGACAGCGCGCTTAAGATTATATAAAACTAAAAAAAGGAGAGAGTATAATGGCAAAAAAATTACCTAAAACTATGATAATTGTTTGTTTGTCTTTTCTTGTTTTCTTAGCAACATACCCATGTGCCCGGGCCCAAGATAAAAAAGAAGAACTTAAAGTGTATCAAAAATTTTTTAAGGCAACAAATATCGAAGCTCAATACAGCCAAATACTCGACGTAATGATTGTCCAGCTTCAGCAAGGCTTTGTCGTATCATTCAGGGAAACCTTAAAAAACATAGGCGATATCACACCGGAAGAACAAGCAAGACTGAAGCAGCTGTTTGAACAGTCTATGGGAAGTTATGTTAAAAGAATGAAAGTTAAAATAGCCGAAATAATGCCGTTAAATGAACTTATTAACAATGTTTACTATCCTGCGTTTTCAAAACACTTTACTATCGCAGAAATAAAGGAGTTAATAGCATTTTATGAAAGTCCAATCGGCCAGAAATTCATTTCTACAACACAAACTGTAATGCAAGAATCCGCAACAATAATGAATGAGAAATATACTCCGCAGTTACAAAAAATCGGCAGCAAGATAGCCGAGGAAGAGCTGAAAAAGATCAAACCGGACATAGAAAAGCTTCAAAAAAAGAATTGATTTCTATAATGTACGGAAGCAGTGGAGTCGAATCTTTATTCGAAATTGGCGTCATAACCGCTCTTTCCCGCGGACTCAGTAATATCCGCCGCCGATATCCAATGATGAGCTAACCTATATGGAACCAAAAACACATCCTCCAGTACCCCAAGAAAAATCGCGAACATGGTGGCAGCGAAACTGGAAATGGTTCGTCCCTGTCGCTTGTCTGGGGTTCCTGGCCCTCTTCGCTGCCTTTGTCATGCTCATTATAACGATCGTCTTCGGCATGATAAAATCATCCGATGTATACAAAGATGCCCTGGCGACTGCACAGACCCATCCCGCAGTTGTTCAGGCCCTAGGCTCCCCGATCAAGGCGGGGATCTTTGTTATGGGGAGTATGAACACGAGCGGCTCGTCAGGGCAGGCCGACTTGGCCATTCCTATCTCCGGCCCAAACGGTAAGGGGACGATCTACGCCGCAGCCTCAAGATATGCGGGTCGATGGACCTTCTCCAAACTTGTCGTCGAGATCAAGGCAACTAAAGAGATAATAGAGCTTATAAAAGATCGGGAACAGGAGAAGACGTCCATAAGATCTCACAGTGGGAGGATAGAGATATGATGAAAAATCTGCTTTTTGTTACCGCAATTTTCGTTGCTTCTATCATGATGTGGGGTTCGCTATCTCATTCCGGACAAACAATAACGGATTTTCCCGGTAAATGGCAGGTGAGGTGGCTTTCCAACGACTCGCGTAATCCCCTGACCTTAAGCCAAGCCTCTGGAAAATTTACAGGCACCTACATAAATGACGCAAAAGATCATTGTTCCGTCTCAGGCGAATTTGCTGCAGCTACGAGACAGGTGATGCTGCGAATTGCATGCCCGAAATGGGGTATCGAAATGGAAGGCTATGCTTCATTGGATGGGAAGCTCATCGTCGGTAAATATCTGGCTTATGGAAATGCAGTCGGCGGATTAACCATGACCAAGAAATAGCCCCCAAGGCAGAAAAAGGGCAAGGAGGAAACCATGAATAAGAGAGCCGGAAATACCCTGTGCAGGTCATTAATTGCCTTCATCCTTTGTTTCTCGCTTGCTGCCTGCGCCACGGTGCCACTCACGGAACGAAAGAGCTTAAGCCTCATCCCTGAGTCTGAATTAGTCTCCCTCAGTAACGACCAGTACGCCAAGGTACTCCAAGAATCCAAGCTCTCCGCCGACCAGCAAGAGATCCAAATGGTTACCCGGGTGGGAAAAAGAATCGCCACGTCAGCCGAGGGATTTCTGAAGGAGTCGGGAGCGGGAGATAAAATAAAGAATTATAAGTGGAAATTTAATGTCATCGAGGATGATAAGACCGTCAACGCCTGGTGCATGCCGGGCGGGAAGGTGGCGGTCTATACCGGCATCCTTCCGCTTACCAAGAACGATACCGGCTTGGCAGTCGTGCTGGGACACGAGGTGGCCCACGCCATCGCTGAACACGGCAACGAGCGGATGAGTCAGGCCCTGGTAGCGCAGCTGGGAGGCGTAGCCCTTTCCGTGGCCCTGGCAAACCAGCCGGCAGAAACTACTCAGCTCTTTATGGCGGCATACGGCGTTACTGCCAACGTAGGCGCCTTGCTGCCCTACAGCCGCCTGCATGAATCGGAGGCGGATCGCATCGGCCTGACGTTGATGGCCAAGGCCGGGTACGACCCGCATGAGGCTGTCCGCTTCTGGCAAGCGATGAGCGCACAAGGCGGCTCCCGGCCGCCTACCCTCTTATCCACGCACCCGGCCCCGGAGTCGCGCATCGAAAAGATCAAGTCCTATATCCCCGAGGCTATGCGCTACTACAAAAAATAGAGCACCTCGGGAAAAACTACTGCATAACCGAGGAGAGGAAGGACAATGGCGTTCCAATTTGATCAAAAAAACTTGAGGTACGTTCAGCGGGTCTTGGGCAACCGCGTGATTTTCAAGATCGTGATGCTTTTCCAGGTGCCCTTGAACTTCCTCACAGGCATGCGACTCAGGGAATTAAATGAAGACTCGTGCACAATCACTGTCCCCTATAGATGGCGCAATAAAAATCCTTTTAAGTCGACCTTCTGGGCCGTCTTGGGCATGGCGGCGGAGCTGAGCACCGGCGCCTTGGTCAAGATGTATACCTATAAACTCGAGCCGTCGGTTGCCATCATCGTCGGCGACTGCTTCGGAGAGTTCGTGGCCAAGGCCACGGATCTGACGACATTTGTCTGTAAAGACGGAAGGCGCATTGCCGCGACGGTGAAAAAGGCGGTAAAAACAGGGGAGCCTCAGGAGGTATTGTGCAAGACAATTGGATACTCACAGGAAGGAGAGGAGGTTGCCCGTTTTACGTTTACCTGGAAGATGAAGAGGCGGGAAGAATAAGAAAGAAACTTAAGGGTTCATGGATTCGAGGGGTCGATCCCACCTTTGGCGGGACTGGAACCCGGGCGCCATTGGCCCCCTACCATTCGGATATTTTTATTGAGGGGGTGTCGCACGGCGACACATCACATTCGCCGGCAATAAGTCTAGCCCTTGTCATGTCCGGTGCGTGCGAGGAGGGAGATAAGGCCCCTGCCCAAGCATCAAGCTAAGGAGAATACTATGAGAACAGCAAATCCTGCATTGAATGCCAAGACTTTCACCGATCTCCCCCGGACTGCCGCTTCGTCCGGCACCATGACCATTCAGGGGACCGTGAATAAGACACTCCTCATGCTGGCGCTCCTGCTGCTGCCAGCTGCCTGGGTGTGGCGGCAGTACTTTGCCGCGGAGACCCCGCAGGCGATCATGCCCTGGCTCTACGTCGGTATCTTCGGCGGCCTTATTGTAGCGTTGGTCACCATATTCAAAAAACAATGGTCGCCGGTGACGGCTCCCCTCTATGCCGTCCTGGAGGGGTTTGCCATCGGCGGCATTTCCGCCTTTTTCGAGGCGCGATTTCCCGGGATCGTCATCCAGGCGGTTGCCTTGACTTTTGGGACTTTGCTGTGTCTCTTGCTGGTGTATAAATCAAGAATAATCAAGGTGACGGCTAATTTTAGACTGAGAGAGTTAGGGACGTTGTTTACTATGTTAACTAACTCTAGTTTGTTTTTGGGGGCCGAATATACCACAGCAGGCGCGTCTTGATGCACCTAGTATACTGCATCATGTTATCATCAGGGGGATAGAGCATCGCAAGATAAGTGAATACGGTTTACCCTTGGCAGAGGCGGCTCGACAGGTGGAGCAACTACAGCTGCGATGTCTAATAAGAGGGACAGGGAGAATAAGTTAACATAGTAAACAACGTCCGCAAAAGTGCTGTTTTGAATACTAAAAATCCAACTGAAAATTCGGAAAATTTAAATCAACAATTTGAATCGTTGAGAGAATCCGTGATTTCACTCGTTTGTTCTTATGTAGACCTATATTTGCGACGTATTCCTCACCTAGAACATCCAATTTATAATATTAGAAAAAGTATATTGTATAGAGCTGATTGTATTTTTTTCCATTTAATTTTACTTATGCAAGTACAAAAAAATATTTCGGAGAAAATTTCTTCAGACTTCTTAACTATTGACATTAACCATCACGCCCTGGTTTATGGTGAAAAGCAGCAACTATATATTTTCGATGACATTGTTTTTCATATAATTTCTCTATTTGATTATGTGGGCAACTTTATTGGTCTCTTATATTGCGGACAAAATAAAATGAATTTAAAATGGAATGGCATCAACGATTCAGCTCTCGACAAAGAGAACAAGTTTAGCAAGTCATTAATTGCTTCTCTTATTAAAAAATATCATAAAGAATGGGTAGACCCATTACTTGAGTATCGATCACATATAATCCATAGCAAGAGTGATTCGGCTAATGGCATATTTACAATTACTGGTACCAAGGAATATATAGAAAAAAAGTTTACGGTGAGCGTCCCAAAAAAATTTAAAAGTAATGTTAAAAATAAAATAGAGAATCTTATCACCCTTGAAAAAGATGGAAAATTAACTTTAATTGATGTAGCTTTGTCGTTAGTAAACGGTTCCATTCAAATAGTTAATGAAATCATCTCTCAGACGAGACAAGAAAAAGAAGATGAATGGAATAGAAACAAGGGGGAAAAACCTGGGGCAGGTCTTGATTGAGGACAACTTAACGTGGTAGGAGGGAAAGATGGGCTATAGACTAGCAGTGATACCATTGGCAATTTTGTTTTTGCTTTTTTCTGTATTCTTGAGCAAGGAGGTGAGTGCCATGGCAGCATTACAGATAACAAGTTCGGCTTTTCAGAACAACGGCAATATCCCCCGGCAGTATACCTGTGACGGAAAGGATATCAATCCTCCCCTCACGATTGAAAAATGCCCGCAGGGGACGAAGTCCCTTGCCCTGATCTGCGACGACCCTGATGCGCCTGGCGGGGGATGGGTCCATTGGGTCATCTGGAATATCGATCCGAACGTGAAAGAAATAAAGGAAGATACCGTTCCCGCAGGGGCCGTAGAGGGTATGAATGATTTTAAAAAGCGCCAATATGGGGGCCCATGCCCGCATACCGGCACCCACCGGTACTTCTTTAAGGTATACGCCCTGGACACGATGCTCGACATCAGCCCGAACGCGCAAAAGGCGGCCCTTGAACAAGCCATGAAGGGGCATATCCTTGCCCAAGGTCAGGCCGTCGGATTGTATAAGCGGGAATAGCCGGCCATCATTTCCGAAAATAAGGAATAAGGAGGATACCATGCGAACAGCAAATCCTGCATTGAATACAAAGACATTCACCGATCTCCCCAGGATAGTTGATCCCTCCAGGGCAATGACCATTCAGGGGACCGTGAACAAGACATTACTCATGCTGGTGCTACTGCTGATACCGGCGGCATGGGTGTGGCGGCAGTACTTCGCCAGCGGAACCCCGCAGGCGATCATGCCCTGGCTCTACGTCGGGATCATCGGCGGCCTTATCGTTGCGTTGATTACCATATTCAAAAAACAATGGTCCGCGGTGACGGCTCCCCTCTATGCCGTCTTGGAAGGGCTTGCCATCGGCGGCATATCCGCCTTTTTTGAGGCGCAATTTCCAGGGATCGTCATCCAGGCTGTCGCCTTGACCTTTGGAACCTTGTTGTGTCTTTTGCTGGCGTATAAATCAAGAATAATCAAGGTGACGGCTAATTTTAGACTGGGAGTGGTTGCTGCCACAGGAGGCATCGCGGTAATCTATCTTATCACGATAGCGCTCGGATTCTTTGGCATACGCATGCCCTATATCCATGAAAGCGGGATTATCGGCATCGGATTTAGCGTGTTCGTGGTGATTATAGCCGCACTCAATCTGGTCCTCGATTTTGATTTCATCGAAAACGGGGCCGCATCCGGAGCGCCCAAATTTATGGAGTGGTATGCGGCCTTCGGCCTCATGGTGACATTGATCTGGCTCTACCTTGAGATGCTCAGGCTCCTGGCAAAGATCCGCAGCAGGCGGTAGCAGGGATGTCGTTAGTTCGGCCTTTCCGGGCGTGGAATTGTGCTGAATTTTTGTAAAATATCGTGTAAATTATGCTTGACAAACAACCACCTTTTCTTTATTATTTCTCGATGCTAGGGACTGAGAGGCCATGGAGAAGACGGAACAGGGAAATTTCGTAGAGATCCTCAAGAAGTCGTTGGTCGAGATACCAGAGGGAAAGATAGAATTCCGCGGGCCCACGGAAGGGTTTGTAAGCGTGACCTTTATAGAGGGGGAGATCCTCCTCGTGGAGTCAACCTGGGGAACGGGCAATGATGAGCTCCAGAGGATCTACGATTGGGAGACCGGCACCAGTGTTATCAAGGACCTTACGCCTGAGGAGCGAAAGGTCCTCGAAACAAAATGGCAACGGCCCGTTATCCTCGATGCGGTGAAGAAAGAAACGAAGGCCGTTATCTCCTTGGATCACTCCGTGAAGGTACAAACCTTGCTCCGGGACCTCAAACGGAAATCCCTCGATCTCGATGCCTTCCTCGCAGAAATCCAGGACAAGAAGTACTCGGGCGAAGCCAGGATCAACACGTCGAAAGGTCGTAACCGGGTGCTCTTCTACCAGGGGTTGCCGCTCGTCTCCGCAGACCGAAGGGCACCTGGGATGCAGGGAGTCCGTGAGATAATGGATCTCCCCGATGCCACTCTGAACTTCTATCTCCTTGGCAACGAACTGGCACACGCATTTTTATCCGTTTTCCAGGGCGAGACGGTGTGGCAGGGGCTTCCCGTCAGTGTGTTTCATCTGGACAAGATGCTCGGCAAGCTCATGGAGAAGAACCCCACCGGCCACCTGTGCATACACAAGGGGAATGGAGATCGGCATTACTGCTTTTTCTTTCAGGGCACACCGCTCGGTGTTTACGACATAGAAAGACACTGGAACCCGGTGGACATCTCCACGATTTGGGAAGATGCGCAGCACGTGGACTATTACCTGTCCGGGAGGATAGAATCCTTTGTCTCGACTGCCGCGACGATGCGTTCATCAAAGGACTTCGGAGAATTCCTCGTCGTGTGGAACGATCTGGTAGAGGGAATCGCGAAAAAGCTGGGTAAAAAACTCGTAGAAAAATCCCTGCAAAAGAGCTTCGGAGGACTACCTTTCTACCGCATGGAAGGGATCAGATTGCATTTGACTGGTGAGGGAAATCAGGGCGCCAACGATGCCCTGAAGGTCTTCAGGGAAAAAGCCCCCGAGGTACTGAAAGAGATGGAGGTCATCGTCGGCAGACACTGGCTCAACAGCCAGTTTCAAGAATTCCGTGAGAGGAATGGTGACGTTATTGTAAGGTTATCCTTAATCGAGGTGTTCTCCAAGAAAGGAGGCTGACATGAAGGCATTGCGGTCTTTCATATGGATAGTGATGATAGTCTCTGCTGTGGGAAGCGTGGCGTTATTGGCTCTCGGCGACCCCATCTGGAAGTGGGGCGCAGTGATCATTATGCTCTGCTTCGGGGTAGCTGGAGTGGGCAAGGCTTTTTATCTGCGTCTGGACACCCTCAGAGGAAAGTTCCATTTGATACTCAGTACAGGGGCCGTAATCTTTTGCGCTGCCATAATTGTGGGGCTGCTATCTACAACGCCGTGGCAGATCTTCGGCTTGCACTACCTCGCGCGGTTCATATTCCTTGTGTCCGTGGTCCTGATGTTCGTCGGCCTCATGAAACAGGGATATACCCTTTCCGTGGGAGACTGGATCATAGTGCTGGTGGTCTTTGCCGCACTGGCTGCAATCGGCCTTTGGTTCTTCTACACCCTCTACGCCGGCGCAACGGTGCTGATGAGCATCTTGATCTATATGTCCCTGTTTATCATGCTTGTGGTCCTGGCCAACGTCCAGGTTTACCTGGGAAGCAACCTCGGCGTGCGGTGGACTGCCGGCGCTCTCTGCGTGTTGTGCATCACCCTGGGCGATCTGAGCATGGCCTACGGCGCCGCCTCAGGCCTTCCTGTCTGGGAAGTAGTCCAATACCTGTCTTGGAGCGTCTTGGGCTTCATCATGGGCATCATCTGCCTCTTGTGGGATTAAACGTACCTGCACATGTTCGCCTAATGCCCTTTCCCCTGCGTCTCAGGAAAGGGCATTGCATTGTTGGACCATCCTTTCACCCATGAAAATACATAGTCGAACGTTATGCCGCTCAGAGCAGGACTTTACCTTGTCTTTATCGTCTGCTTTGTGTAAGAATTATTCAGAGAATAGAACTTCTCGATTTTCTCTCCCCAGTCAAAGATCCCGCCGTCTTTGTGGCGGGCAGGGGCAAGGATAGTGGTGAGGGGGAAGGATAGCCATATCCACTGGCCAAAGGGCCACCTTCGGCCTCACCCCTGCCCTCTCCCGCCAGCGAGAGAGGGAGATGGTGTGGATATTTCCCTCCTTTGACGTGCTGCGTGGTGAACGAACCCCGCAGGGCTAGGTACGAAGTGACTGATGCAACCTTTTTGTCTTTTTGGTGTCTAAAATATGGAGAGAAAATGAGAAGGCATATACTGTTCCTCTCAATAGTGTCCTCGTGCATCTGCTTTTTCCTGAGTGAGATAGGCGCTCAGGAAGTTCTTACCTGGCAAGACTGCGTCAAGGAGGCGCTGCAGAATCATCCTGATCTGATCTCCGCCAAAGAAGTCGTCAAGCAGTCTAAGGCAGACAAGGCAATTACCGTAAGCGCTATGCTGCCCCAGATCAGCACGGAAGTGAGACAAAGCACCTCAAACTCACCTCTGAACAATACAACGAATACGTCTGCATATGGCATCACGGCACAACAATTGCTGTTCGATGGTCTCAAAACCCCCTATGATATCGCGGCTGCTGCAAAGAATGTAAAATCGGCACAATATAACTATGATGTAACTTCATCCGATATAAGGTTGAGATTGCGCACCGCCTTTGCTGGGCTTTTAAAGGCCCAGGAACTTTTAACTATTACAGACGATATCCTCATGCGGCGAAAGCAGAATGCGGATCTGGTGGGATTGCTTTATGAGGGGGGAAGAGAACATAGAGGTTCCTTATTAACCGCCCAGGCCAATTTAGCTCAGGCGGAATTTGATGTCACACAGGCCAGGCGTACACTTGACGTAGCTCAGAGACAATTAAGTAAGGAACTGGGACGAGCGGCATTAAGACCAATACGGGTAACAGGGGGTCTTGAGAGTATCAATCAGAAACCCGAGAGGCCTAATTTTGAGGCCTTGGCGGCAAACAACCCTTCTCTGGAAGCCCTGGTCACCAAGAAAGAGGCGGCGCGATTTGGCTTAAAATCAGCAAAGGCGGAGTTCTTCCCCCAGATTTTCGCTAATGCCAGCGCCGGCAAGACCGATACGGACTGGCCGCCCCATAATGACGAATGGATGGTCGGGGTAACCCTTACGTTTCCCCTGTTCGAGGGCGGCCGCCGGTGGGCAGAGGTCTCTAAGGCCAGGTCCGTATTGAACCAATCGCAGGCAGATGAGAGGAGTGGTCGAGACGGCGTCATCTTGTCACTGGAACAAGCCTGGACTGCGTGGCAGAATTCAATGGATACAGTTGCGGTTCAAGAAAAATTCCTGCAGGCAACTGAAGAACGGTCAAAGATAACTCGGGCCCAGTATGCAAACGGCCTTATCTCATTCGATAACTGGACCATCATCGAAGATAATTTGGTGCAAGCCCAAAAGGCCTTTTTGGAGGCCCAGGCCGCGGCAGTTATTGCGGAAGCCCAGTGGATCCAGGCACAAGGAGGGACCTTAGACCATGCGGAATAAAAAATGGAAGATCGTTCTCGCCTTACTGATCGCCGCCGGTTTAGGTGTGATTTTCTTCATCGTTTTAAAACAAAAACGGTCTCCAACTGTGGACAGCAAACTGATAAACCCCGTATACGGTGCAATCGAAACGGGCATATCGACTACGGGAACCGTTCAGCCCCAAAACCGGTTAGAGATAAAGCCGCCGATCAGCGGCAGGATAGAAAAGGTCTTGGTCCAAGAGGGCGACCGAGTAAAAGTCGGCCAGACCCTGGCATTGATGAGTTCCACGGAGCGGGCCGCCCTGTTAGATGCCGCCAGGGCGCAAAACAAGGAGCAGTTGGCGTATTGGGAGGAGGTGTACAAGCCCACCCCGCTTATCGCCCCCATCAAGGGCGAAGTAATCGTGCGGGCCGTAGAGCCCGGCCAAACGGTCACTTCCAGCGATGCAATCATTGTGTTGTCGGATCGCCTTATTGTTCAGGCGCAGGTGGACGAGACCGATATCGGCAAGGTGAGGCTCAAACAGGCAGCAATTATCAGCTTGGACGCCTATCCTGAGACTAAGGTAAAGGCAACCGTCGACCACATAGCCTATGAATCGAAGATCGTCAATAATGTTACCATCTATGAGGTCGACATCCTCCCCGAAAAAGTGCCGGCGATATTTCGCTCAGGCATGAGCGCTACCATAAACATCATAGAACAAAGCAAAGAAAATGCCCTCCTCATACCACTCGAGGCGGTGAAGCAGGATGAGGAAGGGAGTTTTGTCCTTATAAACTCCGGGAGCGGCAAAAAACCTGCTATCCGCAGAGTCCAGCTCGGCATTTCCGATGATAAGAATGTAGAGGTTGTTTCAGGGCTGGAAACCCAGGACACAATAACCATTGTGACCCAGAACTATCAACCCTCAAAAGAAACGGGGTCGGGAACGAATCCTTTCTTGCCCAGCCGGCGGCCATCGCAACCGCCGCGCCGTCCATGACCACATGCTCGCGCCTTTGAGTCGAAGCAACCAATAGGAAAGGCAGATGATCGAACTAAGGCATATAACAAAGACCTATAAGATGGGCACCGTAGAGGTGCGAGCATTACGGGACGTCTCCCTAAAAATTGCCCCTGGAGAATTTGTGGCCATTATGGGACCTTCGGGCTCGGGAAAATCGACCCTCATGCATATCGTGGGCTTTTTAGATAGGCCCGATTCCGGCGCATACCTTTTGGGCGACAGGGATATAACGGAGCTCGGCGACGACGAATTGGCCATATTGAGAAACCGGCTGGCAGGCTTTGTCTTTCAGCAATTCCATCTCCTCCCCCGCATCAGCGCCGTGGAAAATGCGGAGCTCCCTTTGATCTACGCCGGAAGGCGTCACCTCAAGGACAAGGCCCATGAAAAGATGAGAGAAGTCGGCCTCGCGCAGAGGGAATCCCACCGGCCCAATGAATTATCAGGCGGCGAGCAACAGCGGGTGGCCATAGCCAGATCGTTGGTAAACGAACCGTTTATTATCTTCGCGGATGAGCCCACGGGAAATCTCGATACGAAGAGCGAGGAGGAGATCATCGCCCTCTTGGAGGATCTGAATCAAAAGGGCAAGACCATTGTCATGGTCACCCATGAGCAGGAAATAGCGGCGCGCGCCCAGAGGATCATCCGTATGCGAGATGGAGAGATCGTCGCTGACGAGAGAAAGAAGACCAAGCGTAAAAAACCCGTTGCCATGCCACAGGGTCTTTCCATCGATGCTATCTTGACCGAATCGCGCCAAACGCTGGCCCAGGCGGCGTTTATAGACCACTTCCGTCAGGCCCTCCATGCAATCGTCTCCCATAAGATGCGCTCCTTTCTCTCCATGGTCGGCATCCTCATCGGTATTGCCTCGGTCATTGCCATGCTGGCCCTGGGGCAAGGGGCCAAGGAGTCTATCTCGAAACAATTGGCCTCGCTGGGATCAAACCTCCTATCGATAAGGCCCGGCGCCAGCCAGATGGGTGGGGTAGCCTTGGAGGCCGGCGCAGTCACCCGTTTTACCTTACAGGACGCGGATGCGATAGCAAAGCTCACGGATACGATCAGCAGGGTATCCCCTTCGGTCAGCGGCCGTGGCCAGCTCGTCTACGGCAACAAAAACTGGAATACACAGGTCCTCGGCACCGGGACCAATTACGCACCGATGCGGGCGGCAATCCCTGCAATCGGCAGGTTCTTTACTGATGACGAATTGCGCAAGCGGGAAAAGCTCGTCGTACTCGGCACCACGGTCGTTACAAACCTATTCGGCGATGCCAATCCAATCAATGCCACAATAAAGATAAATCGCATCAATTTTAAGGTCATCGGCGTCATGCCGAAAAAAGGCGCAACCGCTTTTCGCGACCAGGATGACCTAGCGGTTATTCCTGTTACGACCGGCATGTATCGAGTGCTCGGAAAACAATATGTCGATTTTATCGATGCGGAGGTACGAGATCCTCGTTTGATGGATGAGGCCCAAGATGCCATAAACAAACTCGTTATAAAACGCCACAACCTTACGAAAGACAGACAAGATACGTTTAACATCCGTAACATGGCGGACATCCAGGCAACCCTCCAGAGCACTACGCGGACCATGACGTGGCTGCTGGGCTCTATCGCCGCCATCTCCCTGCTAGTGGGAGGCATAGGCATCATGAATATCATGCTTGTCTCGGTATCGGAGCGGACCAGGGAAATAGGGCTTCGCAAGGCGATCGGGGCGCGCAAGATGGACATCATGGTGCAATTCCTCATCGAGTCCGTGTTGATGACCCTGAGCGGGGGCATAGTCGGCATCCTCTGCGGCATCGGGATGTCCTTTCTGCTCGCCCTCTTGGCCGGCTGGGCGACAAAGGTTTCCATATTTGCGATAGTGCTTGCCACAACCTTTTCCCTCTTTGTCGGGGTAGGCTTCGGCCTCTGGCCTGCTCGCCAGGCAGCTCGTCTCAATCCTATTGAGGCACTGCGATACGAATGAGGTTTTCGGTATCAGGTCTTGACAGGCTGTTGAAAAACGCCCATCTATTCCGCAAGCGGGATTGTAAGAGTATTAAGGGGACGTAGGTCCGTTAATTCCGATATCCCTTTTGGGCGCTAGTCGTTACTCCACCACCCGCAGCAAAAAGGCCTTTAGATATGCTCCCTCGGGGTGATGCAGGGCAGTGGGGTGGTCCGGCGGCGCTCCCCAAAGGCCCAGGACCTGCAGCTGCCGGCGTGCGTCAGCAGCGGCATATGACAGTATCTTTTGGAAGAGCCCTGTATCGATGTGCTGTGAGCAGGAACACGTCAAGATCAGCCCCCCCTTCTTGGCCCGCTTCATGGCATAGAGGTTTATGTCCTTGTACCCCCGGATCGCCCCCTTAACCTGCCCCTTGCGTTTGGCAAAGGCAGGCGGATCGAGGATGATCAGATCGTATTCATCCTGGTCATCCCTGAGAAACTGGAAGACGTCCGCCTTGACCAATCGATGGCCATCCAAGGGTATGTCATTGAGGATAAGGTTCTCCTTGCATAACGCCAAGGCATCTGCCGAGGCCTCTACCGAGGTTACGCCCACGGCCCCTCCGAGCGAGGCATAGACCGAGAAGCCGCCGGTATAGGAGAAGCAATTGAGGACCTTTTTCCCTTCAGCCAATCCCCTGATAAGGGAGCGATTATCGCGTTGATCCAGATAGAAACCGGTCTTTTGCCCTTGTTTGACATCGACTAAAAACTTAATACCGTTTTCACGGATCTCGATGAGATCTGGAAACGTACCGTCTCTGGCTAAACCGTCGCCGAAGGTGACCCTTTGGTCAGAGCCACTGGCCAAAGGGCCACTGACCAAGGGGCCACCTCCGGCTTCGGCTCCGGTGGCTGAAGAGCCATCTTCGACGATCGGGCCGGTGGAATCGGACAGGCCTTCTTGTGCGCGCGTCGCGGCATCACTGCGGTCAAACATCATCCGGGGCGCGAGGAGATCTTTGAGCATGGAGATGATCCAATGCCTGAACCTCTCCATGCCGGCGGTGTTGAGCTGGAGCACCAGGTAGTCGCCATACGCATCCACAATGAGACCGGGCAGCAGATCGCCCTCAGCGTGGATCAGGCGGCAAGCAGTGGTCTCAGGCGAGAGGATGGGCTTACGGATGGCAAGAGCCTCTTCAATCCGCTCTCTGAAAAAGGCCTTGTCTATCGCAACCGGCTGGCGGCTGAGCAGCCGTACGGCAATCTGGGAGCGGGGGTTGCAGTAACCCCTGCCCAAGAATTCCCCTGCAGAGGTGAAGAGGTCTACGACCCCGCCTGCATCTACCTCGCCCTCCACCCTATCTATGGCCCCGGAGAAAACCCAGGGATGTCCGCGGGAAGGCGCCTCCTCTCTCCCTTGTTTAAGAAACACCTCGACCATGTTATGGAGATTCCGTGCGGCCTTGCAGATCCCGATAGGCGGGGATAATGCCGAAGCCGTCGGCCTTCGTGATCCCTCGCTTCACCGCCTCCATGGCGGCAGCCTCGGCCAGCGCCCCCACGTGGTTCACATCCCCTGCCTGCTGGCCCAGGGAGAGGGTAAAGACGATGTCGCCGTCAAAGGTGGTGTTGACCGGAGAGATGACCCGCGCCAAGCCGTTATGCGTCATCTGGGCCACCTTGATGGCATCCTCCCTGGTGAGGGCAACGTTGGTGGCGATCACACCGATGGTGGTGTTTCCCCTGTACGGCTGCCCGAACCTCTCCTTCCAGACCCCTTGGCGCAGCAGCTCTGCCGTGCTCACGAAACCAATCCCCTTTTCATCCCTGAGCCCGGCGAGGGTTGCTCCCGTCCTCCCATCCACCACATCTCCCAGGGCATTCACCGCAACGAGGGCACCCACCACCACCCCCGCTTTCCCCTCCAGGCTGGCTGTCCCGACGCCCCCCTTGCATGCCCTCTCCAAACCAAAGAGCTTCCCGACAGTTGCCCCGGTCCCTACCCCGACGCTCCCCTCCTCCACCGCTTCGGATGAGGCATGAAGGCAGGCCTGGTAGGCCATGGCTGCATCAGGGCGGACCCGATAGTCGCCGATGCCAAGGTCGAAGATCACCGCGGCGGGGACGATAGGGACGCGGGTCACCCCTACCTCAAACCCCTTGCCTTTTTCCTCTAGGTAACGCATCACCCCCCCGGCTGCGTCGAGGCCAAAGGAACTCCCGCCGGTGAGGAGGACGGCATGCACCCGCTGGACCACATGCGCCGGATAGAGGGAATCGAGCTGGCGGGTGCCGGTGGCCGACCCCCGTATCTCCACACCCCCCACCGCTCCCTCTTCACAGAGCACGACCGTGCAGCCGGTCATGGCATCGACGTTACTCGCATGGCCCACGCGGATCCCCTGGACATCGGTTATGGCGCCGAGCATCTTTTCCGCACCTCTTGTATTCTACGTTGCCGACCTTGCTCCCAGGATAGCAGAGCCCTTTTCCCCTTGTCAATTTGAGCTTTACTTGACACCTAGCTGTATACCTGATTAAATTAGATGAGGAAACAGAAAAAGGGCGGTATTTCCGCTTCTGCACGGCAGGAGCAATCATCGAGCTAGGAACGACATGAAGGCGCAGAAGACACTGATCGTAGCTGGAAAAGGAGGGGTGGGAAAGACCACCATCGCCGTCAATATGGCGGTGCTCTGGGCCCAGGAACAATGGCAGGTGGGTCTCCTGGATGCCGACATCCACTCCCCCAATATCCCCCGCATGCTGGGCATCCATCCTCAGGGGGTTGAGGGGTTGGTGGAAGGGATAGAACCCGCCTCGCCTATGAAAGGACTCAAGGTGGTCTCCTTGGCCCTCTTTCTGCACAATCAGGATATATCCATAAGCTGGCGAGGCCCCATCAAACACGGGGTGATCAAACAGTTTATCTCCGATGCCCACTGGGGGGAATTGGACTGTCTCATCGTGGATCTGCCACCGGGAACAGGAGATGAGGCCATGAGCGCCGTCCACTTCCTCAAGGGGGTGATGGGAGCGCTCATCATCACTACCCCGCAAGCCCTCTCCTTGCTGGAGGCCCGCAGGACAGCCGCCTTCTTCCGTGAGCACCATGTCCCCATCATCGGGCTCGTGGAGAACATGGTGGACTTCGCCTGCCCCCACTGTGAAAAGCCCTTAGCCCCCTTCGGCGAGGGCGGAGGCGAGAAGGTGGCTGAGGACCTGAACATACCCTTTGTAGGGAGGATACCAATCGATCCCGGGGTGGCTGCGTGCGGTGATAAGGGGGAACCCTTCATCACTTCCCTTCCCCAATCAATGATTGCCGGCACCGTGCGCGATATCGGCCGGCGATGCCAAGCATTGATGGAAGAGCGGGGACGGCTCACCCTTATAACCCAGCTCGTATACAAGGGTTGAAGATCAAGGAGTCCCCACCTGTGTAGTAAAGTGTCCAGCCATTGGCGGGAAAAAAAACTACATCCCCCTCTCCTGCCGGCGGGAGAGGGCGGGGTGAGGCCGAAGGTGGCCCTGACCAAAGGGTCACCTTCGGTTTGGCCAGTGGATATCCTTTTTCCCCCTCACCGTAATCCCCCTCGGGGAGAGGAAACCTAGGGGTTTTATTTGCTGAACAATAATCTTTGACGCTGCTCCAATTGCGGAGCTAGAATTGAGAGGATTCAGGGTGACTGTTTCACTCTAACCCTAGGCCCTTAGCATTCAAGGAACAAATAATTCGTTCTGGAGGTCATCATGGATAGTATGGAAGCCATCAAGGGGAGGAGATCGGTGAGATCGTATAAGCCTGATCCCGTCCCCGAAGAAAAGCTGCGCAAGGTATTGGAGGCCGTGCAATGGGCGCCCTCCTGGGCCAATACCCAGTGTTGGGAGGTCATCGTGGTCAGGGAGCAAGGGACCAAAAAGCAGTTGGCCGAGACATTGCCGCCCGGCAACCCCTCCCGCGAGGCGATCGTACAGGCCCCCCTCACGCTGGCCTTGATCGGCATCGAGGGAAGGGCAGGATTCTACAAGGGAACGGCTGCTACTAACAAGGGTGACTGGTACATGTTCGATTGCGGTCTGGCGGCCCAGAACCTCTGCCTGGCAGCCCATGCCGAAGGGCTCGGGACGGTGATCGTCGGCTTGTTCGACGCCGCCAAGGCAGCTGAAGTCCTGCAGGTCCCCCAGGGGAAGGCCGTGGTGATCATCACCCCCCTCGGCTTCCCGGAGAAGGTCCCTTCGCCCCCGAAGAGGAAAGAGATCGAGGAATTCGTCTATCAAGAAGCATATGGGAAGCGTTAAAGGGTGAGAAACCGGAAGCGCTTCTGCCCCTTGTGCGGGGGAAAATTGGAGAGGATCTCCCGCGACGGCCGGAGGTGGCCCTTTGGCCACAGGATGCGGCTCTATTGCGGTCAGTGCGACAGGATCCTGTACGAAAACCCTCTGCCAGCCACCGCCGCCGTGGTCCTCGAGAATGAGGATCGTTTCCTCCTGGTCAAGCGGGGCACGGAACCGGCCAAAGGAGAATGGTGCCTCCCCGGAGGATTTGTGGAGCTGGACGAGACCCCTGGAGAAGGGGTGCTGCGTGAGCTCCGTGAGGAAACGGGTTTGGAAGGCAAGGTGGACCGATTGATCGACGTGGTCAGCGAGGAGAGCCCTCTCTACGGCCCCTTGATCATCATCGGCTATCAGGTGACACCCCAGGGGGGAGCGCTGAGGGCAGGTGACGACGCCGCTGAGGTGAGGTACTTCCCCTTGATTGACCTCCCGCAATTGGCCTTCGACTCCCACCAGGCAATTATAGATACTATGGCACGGAGAAGCGGATGAAGCATACCTACGGCCCTGTGCCCTCCAGACGGTTGGGAAGATCCCTGGGGGTGGATCTGATCCCGAAGAAGATCTGCACCTATGACTGCATCTACTGCCAGATCGGCAGGACTACCCTTTGCACTATTGAGCGCAAGGAATACGTTCCCGCCCGCACGATCCTCCGGGATGTCAAGGAAGCCCTCCAAGAATGGGGTGATAAGATAGACTATATAGCCATCTCCGGCTCTGGGGAGCCGACCCTCAACACCGCCATCAAGAAGGTCATCCAAGGGATAAAAAAAATGACGGCAATCCCCGTGGCCGTCATCACCAACAGCTCCCTGCTGCACCTTGAGGAGGTGCGCCAGGCCCTGCGAGCAGCCGATGTGATCATGCCCTCATTGGACGCCGTCACCCCGGCTGTCTTTCAGACCATCAACAGGCCGCACCCCTCCCTTGAGATCGAGCAGATCATCCAAGGGCTGGCGGCATTTCGCGAAACATATAAAGGGCATATCTGGCTGGAGATTCTCCTGTCCCGGGGGGTAAACGACGCGCAAGAGGAGATCGAGAGGATGCAAGAGGCCATCCGTATCATACGACCGGATAAGGTCCAGCTCAACACGGTGGCAAGGCCAGGCGCGGAGGACTACGCCGCTGCCCTCTCCCCGGACCAGATGGAGCAGATAAAGAACGCCCTGGACGCTGATGCGGAGATCATCGCGGAGTTCGAGGGGGATAGACACCTGATCCCTTCGAAGGATATAGAGGAGAAGGTCATCCGCATCATCAAGCGCAGGCCCGAGACCCCTGACGACCTCGCCAAGGCCCTCGGCCTCCATGACCTTGAGATAGTAAAGATACTGGAGAAACTTGCCAAGGACGGAAAGGTTACCTACCGCGTCTTTAACCAGCGCCTCTACTACGAGGCGGCAAAGGGGGGCTAGTACTTCCACCAAAAAAGTGGACGGTAAAGACTAAGTTTGGCGTTCGCGGCCTGGGGTCGGACCTGAGTAACTATTTGATATTAAAGTCAAAAATGGTGAATTATGGTGCTTATTGGGGCCTTGGAATGATATTTTTGGGATGACAAAAGCGGTTTAGGCATATAAATAAGAGTAGGGGAATGCCCAGAGAGGTTATCATGGTCCGACCCCAAGGGGACCCCCCAAAAAGGAGCTACCCAAGGGGGCGTCGTTGGTGCCGTAACGCAACATAGAATCCTTACCAATCAAAAAGGAGGTTAACATGAAATACTCGATATTACTGTTATTCCTTATGGGAACTGGTGTTTGGGCGTTGTCCGCGCTGGCGGGTTCCATAATGCCGGTGGCTTCCGCACTGCTGAGTGAGAAAGACGCGTTGGCGCTGGTGGGGGGACCGCTCGGGGAAGTGTTCAAAACTGAGGAGCTGCCCACGAGGGAGAACGGCTACGATCACATCAGCGTGTGCGGCTTCTTTCCCAAGGGCTATGACATTCAGAAGGCGGACCGTCCTCCTGAACGCGGGGTGCAGATACAGCTCCATGCCATGCGAACCAGCGCTGAAGCCAAGTCTTTCTATGAACACACGCTCGCGTCGAATCAGGAGATGACGCGTATGCAGGGAAGCCCCTTTGCGGGCAACAAAATCACGCCTCTCAAAGGAATGGGGGAGGCGGCTTTCCTCTTGGAGAATAAGATCGAGCCCGAACCGGGTTCTCCCTATGAGATCGCGACCGTCATGTTTCTCAAGGGTAACGTCATGGCGCAATTAATGGTATGGAAGAAGGCTGCTCCCGCTACCGAGATCGCTAAAAACACGGCAAAAATGGTGCTGTCGAAGCTGCCTTGATTCGCGCCGCATCGACCGGTTGATCAGGACTTGGGTTCGGACTTAGGTAACTATTTGATATGCAAGATAAAAGTGGTGAATTATGGTGCTTATTTGGGCCTTGGAATGATATTTTTGGGCTGATAACTTTTAAAAATCAAGAAGTTAGTTTTTGTCCACCACCAAGGGATTATTTCACAGACTGTATAGTCATTGTTACGCATAGCGATGAGAATGATTGCGTGCCTTATCCTGGTATGATATAATGTAATACCATAAGACAGGAGGCACTGATGGGTAAAGAAAAGATAGCAATCACTTTAGATGAAGAATTTATTGGTGAATTAGATAGGCTGGTTGATGCCCATGTTTTTTCCAGTCGCAGTCAGGCAATCCGTGAGGCCGTCAGCGAAAAGCTTCAGAGGCTGAAACGCAGCCGGCTCGCCTTGGAATGTTCCAAGCTTGAACCGGCAGTTGAGAAGGCGATGGCCGAAGAGGGAATAGCCGAGGATGTCCGTCAATGGCCGGAATATTGAGAGGCGAGATCCGCTGGGCCGACTTGAACCCTGTGAGAGGCCGCGAGCAGGCCGGGTTGCGGCCAGTCCTGATCCTGAGCCACGATGTTTTTAATGATCGCTCTGGAACGGTCATTGCAGTGGCGATTACAAGCCTGATACAAAGGGCCGGATTCCCGCTGACCCTCGAATTGAAAACAGGGGACTTACCGAAGCAATCATGGATTAAAATAGGCCAAATACGGACGCTTTCTGTAGAGCGGATTGGAAAACTGATAGGCAAGGTATCGCAGGAAGAGTTGTCACAAGTTATTGAGGGACTGAACGAAATCATTGCATCATAAGGCAATCCATCTGACGCGTTACACTTGCTGCTGATTTTTGTGCTGGCACGCCACGTCGGGAGCATGGGGCCAGTCGCAAGTAACTATCCTCCAGGAAACCTTAAGACGTTTTTTCGTATATGCGCACGGCATATAAATCCCTTTATCAGGAAAGCCCTCAAGTGCCTCCGTAGCCGATGCCGAAGCCGAAGGTGACCCTTTGGCCAGTGGCCCTTTGGCCAGTTACCTTTTCTCCTTCCACGATCACCGGCACCCGCTGCTCCCCTTGCGAGTAGGCGAGCATCTCCTGTGACCAAAGGGTCACCTCCGGCAACCTTTCAGGATCAGTCTTGACATTGTAAAAAATTGCCTTGTCTCCGTAAGCCTCCCGCGCCTTTTTGGCAAAAGGGCACGTTTCTGTCCCGTAAATAATAACCTTCGCTTCCATCTTTCCCCTTTCCAGGGGCCGATGCACCTCTACCGGCCCCTGGGAAATCGTTCGTTTGTTTCTGTACTACGTATTTTCCGGCTTGTCCGTCTTTTCAGACTGCGAGCCCATCTTTTTAAAAAAGCTCGACATCATCTCTATCTTGCCGCCGCAGAACGACATCATCTTTTCCGCCGTCGCCTTTTTTTCTTCCCCGAAGCCGAAGGTGGCCCTTTGGCCAGTGACCCTTTGGTCATCGGACATGTCTTTCCCATTTACGCACGGGCACAGAGCCGCCATGCGCTCTCCGTAAGCCATCATCCTTTTCTTGTCATCCTCCGACATGCCCTTGGTGAATCCCTCCATGATCGAGCTGAACATCTTTTCCATTTTTTCCTCCTTATTTACCCCGGCAGCACAAAGTCACTTCCTTGGCCGTGGATGAATGTGCCAACTGTAGGCCGGGATGTCGCCCCACATGGGCGTTGAGCTGGGTGCAACAAGCTCGTCCGTGGGGCTCCAAATTTATCTACATGGTCACATTGTTATTGATAAAGGCTTGACGCCATAAACCTTTATGCTCCTGATTGATTCTGCAACCTTTGCTATTTTCTCCGGCAGTATACTTAAATTTTCGACAAGCTCTTGCGCATGCGGATCATTGGCCATAAATTCTACTGGGAAGGCCGTTTCACCCATTATTTGGACATCCTGAAACCCTGCCTCTCTTATAGCCATCAGGTATTCGTCCTTCAGCAGTGCTCCGGACACGCAACCGATATAGGCCTCAATGGAGTTCTTGATGAATGCGGGGAGCTCCTTGAGCAGAACGATATCTGAGATCATGAGCCTGCCCCCCGGCTTCAGCGCCCTGAACGTTTCTGCAAATACCCGCTTTTTGTCCGGGGAAAGATTGATAACGCAGTTTGAGATCACCGCATCAACAGAATTATCGGCAATGGGCAGGGTCTCAATCTCGCCAAGCCTGAACTCTACATTTGCATAGTTGCCTTTCCTGGCATTATCCCTGGCCTTCTCGACCATCTCCGGCGTCATATCGACCCCGATGACCCGCCCCCTGTCGCCTACCCTGCCAGCAGCCAGAAAGCAATCAAATCCCGCACCTGCACCAAGGTCAAGTACAATCTCCCCTTCTTTCAACGAAGCAAGGGCGACGGGGTTGCCGCATCCCAGTCCCAGGTTTGCTCCCTCGGGCACGGCTTTCAGCTCTTCTTCCGTGTATCCTATCTTTTGACTAATATCTTGTATCAGCTCGGTACCACCACAGCACGATTTCACAGGCGTACAACAGGGGCTTACCTGCTTAACAATCTTGGCATATCTCTCTCTTACGACCTTTCTTATTTCCTCTTTACCCATTTTTAATCACCTCCCTGGTTATTTGGCAACATCCGTCGGCATCATCTCTTTCATCAGAGGGCCAAGCAGCCCTTTTACCATCTCTCCAAATTCACCGGCCTTAATTAAGACAAAACAGCACACCTTCCCTTCCTTTTCCCAGCTAACAAGGGCCAGCTTATCCCCGGCCTGGATATCCGCCTTATCTCGCATCTCCTTGGGAAGCACCATCTGCCCGCGTTCATCCACACTTATTAATGCCTCAACCTTACAGCAGCTCATTTGCCCGCAGGTGGGGTCGCAACAAGCTGTTTTTACAGGCTTTTTGGCCATTTTCCACCTCCCAAATAATTTTCAGTATAATTAAATAATACTGATATATCAGAATATGCTGATAAATATAGCCAATCAGAAATATGTTGTCAAGTCTTTTTTTAAAAAAATAGTTTCTTAGGCAAGGGCATCTTACACAATGACATCAAAATAGGTTGTCAGGGGTCTGAGGTATTGACAAAGTATACATAAATAGGCAATGAATACGTTGCAGGAAGAAGTGCCCGTAGTGGACAGAAAACGAAGCGAGTGAAAGGAAAGACCATGATCAAGGTAACCTGTTTCGGAGCTGCGGGGACGGTAACCGGCTCCAATTATCTTATTGAGACTTCACAAGGAAATAAGGTACTCGTAGATTGCGGGCTTTTTCAGGGCGGAAAGGAGACAGAACACCACAATTGGGAGGCTTGGGGGTACGAACCGAAAGAGATCAAAAACCTCATTTTGACGCACGCCCATATCGACCACAGCGGGCGGATCCCCAAACTGGTGAAAGACGGTTTTCGCGGTAGGATCATCACCTCGCCGCCAACGACCGAGCTGTGCGAGGTCATGCTTCTCGATTCCGCCCACGTGCAGGAGATGGAATCGGAGTGGCAGTCACGGAAAAAACGGCGGCGAGGCAAAAAAGCCATACAACCGCTCTATACGACGGAAGACGCCGAGGAGAGTCTGCAGTATTTAGCCCCCGTGGAGTGTGATCAGATCATTGATGTTGAGCCGGGCATCAAGGTCAGGCTTCGGGATGCGGGGCATATCCTCGGATCATCCGTTGCTGAGCTGTGGGTCGAGGATGAGGGGAGAGAAACGAAGATCGTCTTTTCCGGCGATTTGGGAAGACACGATCAACCCATCGTGAAGGACCCCTTCGAAATCATAGAGGCGGACTATCTGTTTATCGAGTCGACCTACGGCAACCGTCTGCACCGCACGTTCGAGGAGAGCAAGGCGGAGCTGCTTGAGGCAATTCGGCACGCCGTTTCTCATAACGAAAAGGTGATTATACCGGCCTTCGCCCTCGAGAGGACCCAGGAAGTCCTCTATCTTCTCGGCGAATTCTCCCGAGCGGGACAACTCCCCGATATTCCCGTTTACCTGGACAGTCCCCTTGCCATCAAGGCGACAAAGATCTTTCGGAAGTATAAAAAGTACTACGATGAAGCCGCCCGGGTAATTGTGGAGCAGGGCTTCGATCCATTTGCCATGCCTAACCTCAGGTTCACACCGTCTGTAGAGGAATCCATAAAGATCAACAAGCAGGAGGGATCGGCGATTATTATCTCGGCTAACGGCATGTGTACGGCAGGCCGCATCAAGCATCACCTGAAACACAATCTATGCCGACCCGGAGCAAGCGTCATCATCGTGGGATTCCAGGCACAGGGGACGACCGGACGGCAGATAGTAGACGGTGCGAAGACAATCACCATTTTTGGGGAGAAGGTCGCCGTGAGGGCAAAGGTGTTCACCATCGGGGGATTCTCCGCCCACGCCGATCAGACGGACCTCCTGAAGTGGGTGAGCCATTTTGCAGAAAAACCGAGGCCGCGATGCTTCGTCATCCACGGGGAGCCGACGGCAAGCGAGGCGCTGGCAGAAGAAATCAGGAAACGATTCGGACTTGATGTTTACGTGCCGCAATTGCGCGAGGTGCTCACCCTCGCACCGCGATAAAGTTCCCTCGAGATAGTCGGTGTAAAAATCTCAGAGATAGGAAGAGGCTCAGCGAAATCCGCGACGAGTTGCAGACCGCTGCTGCAGGATCACTATCCCTGCGTACGTCCCTAGGCCAGCCGAAGGTGGCCCTTTGGTCACAGGTATCCTTGGGCCAGTTTTTTATAGGCGCTGATCTGCTGATCCTTCCAGGTCTTATTCCTCCCCAGCTCCCGTGCCATGAGTTCGGCAACCTGAGGCGCCATCTCCATGCTGACTCTGGCGTCCAGCACCAGGGCGCGTGTGCGCCGGGAAAGAAAATCCTCGACTGTTCGCGCCATCTCGTGACGGACGGCCCATATAACCTCGCCGGCAACCGTTGTCATCCGCGGATGGAACGGTTTACCATATGCCGTGTCTTCTCGGATGAGGTCTTGGAGGGCAGGTGCGTCAGATCCATAGATGGCGAACATCCCAAATTCCCCCGGATTTTTGTGGAATCCATGGATATGCAGCTCCTTGGTGATCGACGGCCTTTCCTCCAGTTGCGCAACGGCTACTGCGCGGCTGAGGGTATCCTCCGCCATCTTTCTGTAGGTGGTCCATTTGCCCCCGGTAATAGTTACCAGACCACTGTGCGAAACCTGCACGGTATGCTCACGGGATATGGCCGCAGTCTTTTCTTCGCCTCCGGAACTGACAAGGGGCCGGAGCCCGGCAAACGCGCTGAGCACATCATCCCGGGTCGGATCCTTGGCCAGATAACGGGCTGCATGGGCGAGCAAGAAGTCCATCTCTTGAGGCAGAGGGAGGGGTTCCAGGACGGTATCGTCTATCGGCGTGTCGGTGGTCCCCACGATCACATGATTATGCCAGGGTATGGCAAAGAGGACGCGGCCATCGGCGGTACGGGGCACCATGATGGCGCAGTCGCCGGGCAAAAACGACTTATCCAGAACGATATGTGCACCTTGACTGGGTTTGATCATTGCTCGTGACCGGGGATCATCCATCCTCCGTATAGAATCGGCGAACACCCCGGTTGCGTTAATCACGACCCTGGCCCTGAGTTCATAGTCAGCCTTGGTCTCCAGGTCTTGCGCCACAACGCCCCTGATATGATCTCGATCCTTGATAAAGGAGTTAACCTGCATATAGTTGAGTATTGTCGCTCCTTGTTCCGCAGCGGTTTCCGCCATATTGATCGCCAGGCGAGCGTCGTCAAACTGTCCGTCGTGGTATATCACCCCGCCTCGAAGCCCTTTCGTCTCGACAGTCGGGATGTGCCGGAGCGTATCTTTTTTGGATAACATTTTTGAAGGGCCGAATCCGTATTTCCCGGCAAGGGCATCATACAGCTTGAGGCCGATTCCATAGAACGGTCCTTCCCACCAGCCATAGGCGGGTACGATGAAGGAAAAATTACTGACAAGGTGGGGGGCATTTCTGAGAAGCAGGCCCCGCTCTCTAAGGGCCTCAAGGACGAGCGAGATGTTGCCCTGCTGGAGATAGCGTACCCCCCCGTGGATCAGTTTTGTGCTCCGGCTCGATGTACCCTGTGCAAAATCCTTCTGTTCGACGAGAAGCGTCTGGTAACCTCTGGAGGTCGCATCGATGGCGCAGCCCAAGCCTGTTGCACCTCCTCCTATGATGATACAATCCCATACCCGAGAGGAGTCCTTAATCCTTGTCAGCATTTGATCGCGGTTCATTTTACATAGCCTACCTTTCTGCCTTCTTTTTTTAACGTTTTTTTTCACCGGCGCTTGCTCCAGGTTGTCTATGAGCACCCTCGGCACTCACTAACTCCATACGCGAGATCATCAAACAGTATCTCGACCAATGCCGGCGTGATCAGACTTTCCTGAGCCTGGTCTTTAACCAGTGGGCGCGATTAGTCGCTATCCCGTCTACCCCTAATGCGAAAAGCTGCCGTGCTTCTTTAGGGTCATCGACGGTCCAGACGTAGAGTTTCATCCCGGCGGATTTGACCCGCGCAACAAAATCCCCGTCAACCTCCTTGCTCGCCTCTATGTCCAGGCCGTCAAGACCCGCTTGCCGAGCTCGGGCAATAAGTCCTTCCCCTGGACTGCCCTTGGTATCCATTTCTTTCTCATCCTTTATCGCACACACCCAGCAGCATTGATATGCCGGAAGGATTTTCTTTATAAGCTCCATGACAGCGATATCCATGCCGATGAGCACCACCTGATTCGGTGAGAGGGACGAGTTTCCAAGAACATCGGTAAGCTCCGTCAGTATACAGGCATCAACCTTGATTTCAACAAACAGCTTCTTCCCCGCGGGAACGGTATCGAGCGCTTCCGCCAGCGTCGGTATCTTTTCCTTTGCCCATCTTGTACCCTTGTATCTGCCGACATCCAGTCGCCTGAGCTGTTCCAGCGTCAGGTTGGAAACCTTCCCGAGTCTATGGGCCGTCCTCCACGTGTTGTCGTCATGGATCACGACGATTCTGCCGTCTTTCGTTAGGCGGACATCAATCTCCGCGGCATCTGCATTCCTCTCCCAAGCCAGGTTGACGGCAACCAGCGTATTCTCCGGTGCGTCGTGCGACTCTCCGCGATGGGCAATTATCAAGGCCCTGTCGGACCCCATTACCGATCCTTCGCAAGCATTGTTTTATTTATTCATACATACTGCAGATAGGTTTGTCAATCAGGGAAACCCCAATCACGGGCTTGAAAAGCCATACAATTGTCGCAGCGATTATTTATCTTTGATCTCGACAGGGAATAATGGTAAGGTCCTTATGACGTACTTCGCAAACCCAACCACTGTGTCGGCAAGGAGGAAAAACCATGGCCAACTATGTGGGAGCCTTGGATCAGGGCACGACCAGCACCCGGTTCATCGTCTTTGACAAGCGCGGCCAAATCATCAGTGTAGACCAGAAAGAACACAAACAGATATACCCGCAGCCGGGCTGGGTGGAACATAACCCTCTTGAGATCTGGCAGAACACGCAGGAGGTGATCCGCGGCGCCCTGGCAAAAGGTAGAATCGCCGGATCGGAACTGGCTGCCATCGGAATTACCAATCAGCGGGAAACCACCGTGCTCTGGGACAAAAATACGGGCCGGCCTTTTGCCAATGCCATCGTATGGCAATGCACCCGCACGCATGATATTTGCAAGGAGCTTTCCAAAGAGGGGGGTCAAGACAGGTTCCGGGACAAGACCGGTCTGCCCATCGCCACTTATTTCTCGGGGCCGAAGATCAAATGGATCTTGGATAACGTCCCGGAAGCTCGTAAGGCGGTGCACAAAGGTGATGCCCTATTCGGAACTATGGATACCTGGGTCATCTGGTGGCTCACCGGCGGGCCGAAAGGCGGGGCTCATGTGACCGATGTAACCAATGCCAGCCGCACCATGCTCATGAACCTGCATACCCTGCAATGGGATCATGACATCCTGGAAATCATGGGCATCCCGCGACATATCCTGCCTCAGATAGTCCCCTCAAGTGACCAAAACCCGTGGGGATTAACGCCTGAGGACGGCCCCGTGAATGCCCGCATCCCGGTCTGCGGGGCGCTGGGAGACCAGCAGGCCGCCCTGGTAGGTCAAACCTGCTTTGAAAAGGGAGAGGCGAAGAGCACGTACGGCACCGGATGTTTCCTCCTGCTCAATACCGGCACCAAACCGACCCCGTCAACGCATGGTCTGATTACCACCCTGGCCTACCAGGCAAGCGGCCAACCGGCGATGTACTGCCTCGAAGGGTCCATCGCTATTGCCGGCGCCCTTGTGCAGTGGGTGCGGGACAATCTGGGGTTGATAAAGGAGTCGCGGGAGATCGAGGGCTTGGCGCTCACGGTGGAGGATAACGGAGGTACCTATTTTGTTCCCGCCTTTTCCGGGCTGTTTGCCCCCTACTGGCGTTCGGATGCCCGCGGGGCGATCGTCGGTCTGACCCGATACGTCAATAAAGGCCACCTTGCCCGCGCAGTGTTGGAGGCCAACGCCTATCAGACCCGGGACATCGTCGAGGCCATGGACCAAGACTCCGGCGTCAAGCTCAGCAAACTCAAGGTAGACGGGGGCATGGTGTATAACAACCTGCTCATGCAGTTTCTGGCGGACACGCTGAACGTGCCGGTTATCCGGCCAAAGGTTACGGAAACCACCGCCCTAGGGGCAGCCTATGCAGCCGGCCTGGCAGTCGGGTTTTGGTCCGATCTTGAGCAATTGTGTGAAAACTGGGCCGAGGACTACACCTGGAACCCGTCTATGGCACCAGCGATCAGGGAAAAGGGCTACCAAGGCTGGAAAAAGGCCGTGGATCGGACCCTCAACTGGGTCGACGAGCCTGGGTCTTGAGCAACAGTCTTGGGGCTAGGGCAACGCCCGGAATCCCGTGTTGTGCAGAAACTAACCGGAGTTTCCTGAGTTTTGAAAATAAAAGACTTTTC
>Ga0299915_10000170_pt1 | contig 49261 bp, 38 predicted proteins | sample RVTome_13_FD_200263 | JGI IMG/M metagenome (GOLD analysis project Ga0299915, IMG submission 200263) | Soil microbial communities from uranium-contaminated site in the Upper Colorado River Basin, Wyoming, United States - RVT92D227 (version 2) ...
AACCACGCTTAAAAGCATCCGGGAGGTTGTTATGGCCATCAGAAGTAACAAACTTCCTGATCCTTCTCTGACAGGAAATGCCGGCAGTTTTTTTAAGAATCCGGTTATCAGAAAAGAACAGGCCAACTCACTTCTAAGTTTTTATCCCGATATACCCCTTTATGGTTGTGCCGAAGGCAGGACCAAGTTATCGGCAGCCTGGTTAATTGATCAATGTGGATGGAAGGGTAAAAGATGGGGGAAGGCAGGCACACACAAAAAGCAACCGCTTATCATTGTCAATCACGGGGGTGCCACCGGTGAGGAAATTCTGCAGTGTGCCCTCAAAATACAAAAGGCCGTGATGAATAAGTTTGCGATTAAACTGGAGATGGAGATTAATATTTTGTAGATTTCTGCAATACATCAGTGATAAACCAAATCCACATACACAGGCAAATGATCCGAAAAACCGCCATGGTATTTAAATCCGCTGTATGTACGATTCGGCTTAAATCCATTATACCGTTTGTCTTCGGTTAACAGGAACAACTCGCTGAAAATCCTGTACCCATTGGTATCAGCTGCCAAACCCTTAGTTCGTAAAAGTAAACTGCCTGATACAATGATCTGATCAAAACTGTTCCATCGTCCCTGGTATTTCAGGGTCCCCCTGGCAGTACCGGCAGAAGGTGCAACAGTAAGGTTGTATAACCCGGAATGGCGCGGATTATTTAAAACCGTTTCAACTTGTAAATGGTTTACCAGGCTTTCATCTGCCGGTTCATCATTAAAGTCCCCCATTATGAGGACTTTAGGTGAGGTATGGTGTGCAAATACTGAATCTACCAGTAGTCTCAACCGTTTCGCTGCTGCAAATCTGTCAGGCTCGGTTTCAATTTGTCCTTCAGAGCGGGATGGCCAGTGATTTACCAAAAAATGGCAGGTATCGGGCCCAAGCAGGGCCTTACAATAGAGTATGTCCCTTGTTAAAAGCCCCGGTTTTTTTACAGTGCAAAATTTACTCTCCAGGTATCTAACACGATGGGTATTATATAACAATGCTACATCTATACCGCGTTTGTCAGGTGAATCTTTATGTACAATCCGGTAGGAGTATCGGCTGAGGGGTGTATCATGGATAAGATCCTCCAGCACTTGCCGGTTTTCAACTTCGCACAAGCCGATGATGTCGGGAGGAGACCAGGCACCGGCCGCTACAATCACCTTATATAGGTTCCTAAGTTTCGTAAGGTAGCGTTGATAGGTCCAGTGCATTTTCCCAGGCGGCGTAAAATCCTCATCCAGGGTAAGGGAGTCGTCAAATGTATCAAAGAAATTTTCAGTATTGTAAAACATGATCCTGTACATCCTGTCTTCACTTTCACCTGAAGCCGATTGATCAGCCCGTGGCGAAGCGCAGGTCATTATTCCGCTTATCATCACCGATAAGGCAAGGCTGAACAACATGCACATATTAAATTTACTCAGTTTTGCTTAATCTTCTTTTCTTTCCATTGCACCCAGGTCCGGTTTACCATCACTCATACGGAGAAATCCTGCCATGTCAGCACCCAGGAACGGATAGGCATCCAACAACAGGGGATCTCCGGCATCCTTGGCTGGCGACAGGGTATCCAGCCGGTAATCCAGATGATAACGGTCGGAATCATTCATAAAATGCGGGTTCAGGTTAAAAATCAGTTCATTATAATACTCCTGATTACTGCTGTTTACGGAATCTTCCGACATGCTGACCAGGCAATGATCAAATTTGTAGTTGAATAGGTCCGACAGGTTATTGATCAGCTGCAGCTCATGTTCTAGATTCCCGCAGATGATACTATTGGCAAAGCTGGCCTCCGTCAGGTCATCCGAATGAGGTATGTACACATAATCACCGGTTATTTCATCATATTCCGGATTGTAAAAGATATTTGATAAAATAATAGACGGACCCGTTCGCATACTTCCAATAACTCCGTTATTTGAAACAGTACAATGCAGGAACCTGTAAGTTCCGCCCCTCAACAGGGCTGCAGCTGGTCCGGCACAATTGGCAATAACGGTGTTATAACAGGTTAACTCGGCACCAAAGGCATAGATACCTGCGAATGAAGTGTTAATGATTAAGCTATTCGATAATTCCAGCTCCGGCACATGGTAATCCGGGGGATATCCGATTTGTATACCGGCAATCCCGTTTTTAATGATGGCATAATTAATTTTATTCCCTGTGCTCACAGGATCGATATAAATTGTACCCCATTGTCCGGCAACAACATCGTAGAACTCTTCCAACCGATCGTTTTGAAAGACCACAGGATTTTCCCAGGTTCCGTTCACCAGCAATCTTCCCCAAACGATCATACTTGAATTCCGGTGAAAGTAAATCTTGGTTCCCTCCTCAATGGTGAGAACCTGACCTGTATCCACAGCCATGGAATTATAAACCAGATAAGGTTTGTCTTTGGTCCAGGTTTGTGTTTCAATTACTTCACCGTTGATCAGGTGTATATCCTGCCCGTAAGCGATCAGCTTGACATCCCGTATGACTCCCTGGGTATTGAAAAGAACTGAATCTTTAATTACAACAGGATTATTCGAATTTGTCGGATCCACAGTGACCGCAACAAAGATAAACAGACTGTCATCAGACGGTATTTCAACATTATTCCGGGCCGAAGAGGACACACCATCAATATTGAGTCTGAAGAAGGATTGATCACCACCTGCAAGGCTTATGGATTGTATAACCAGAGGACGGCTACTCGTATTGTATACCTTAAAATACAAGGTGGCCGAGCCAATGGTCGTGAATACAGTATCAAAAGTTACGGTATCTGCAGAAAAAGATGGTAGGGCATTTGGATCAGGGTCAAGGAAATCACGGTTACAAGCCCCAACATATAAGATGAATAGGAGGACCGTTACCCTCCATATCATTCGGCACATTTTTAACCTGACAGTCGGAAATTTATTCAGGAGGCTCATCAACACAGGAAGAGATATATAAATGAAAAACAAAAAGTTATTTTAAATTTAAAAAAACTGATTATTTTTATGGCAAAAATAATGGAATATTCGATGACATTTGTATCAGGCAATTTTTCATCTTTTCATAATTAATTATATTTGACTTGCAGGCTTTTAAGCTGAACTGAGAAATCTGAACCCCGATGGAAATTTTACAGGCCAAACCAAACGATCTCATTGAAATTCTTTATTTATTGAAGGTTTGTATCCTTGATATGAACAAAAAGGGGTTGAAGCACTGGAACAGTGCCTTCCCCGATCCCGGAAAGATCCGGCTTGACCTTTATAATGCCTGTATATATCTGGTTAAGGATAAGGGTGTTTGTAAAGGCATGGTTACCCTGAATGAACTTGAACCGGAAGACTATAGGCAGATTGGATTTAATTCAGGAAAACACAGGCCTTTATATCTTCAGAACATGGCGGTACATCCAAAATGGCAGGGACAGGGAATTGCCAAGCGTATGGTGGAATTTGCCCTGAAATTAGCCCAAGAAAAAGGATTCGACGCTATCCGCCTGGATGTTTTCAAACCCAGTGAAGGTGCCAGGCTATTATATGAAAAACAGAGTTTCAAAGAGGTAGGTACTTTTCATTCTGCCAATCAGAAGATACCCTTTGTATGTTATGAAAAACAATTATAAATATTCATTTTCCATGAATATGGAAAATCTTCCGCACTAGCAGTCTCCCTCTTGTTCTTAAACTGTTCATATCTTTTCAACATTCCGGGACTACCCGGAGTAACTTTGTAATATTATTTTGATTTAAAACGTGTTACAAAAATGAGAAATGAATATTTTAAATATTTATTAACAATCGAAAATAATACTTTCATTTCTTATCATACATCATTAATCTTGCATATAAAATATTATTCGTAATAGCTTATAATTATTAAACATCCGATGAAACATAACGGAAACAACGGTTCACGGTCAAGAAAAAACGGGCAAACAGGAAACGGATCGTTAGGACCAGTCGAAAACCTTGAACATTATCTTCAGCCCGACTGGTGGAGAAGGATTTTTAATTCGATGTATCTTAAAACCGATGCTGATGTTGTTGAGGATATGCAGATCACGCATAAGGAAGTGGACCTGTTTACCGACATAATGGGACTCGAAAAAAACATGGTCATACTCGATCTGGCCTGTGGACAGGGAAGGCATTCACTTGAAATGGCCCGCAGGGGATTTAAGAATGTTAACGGGCTCGACCGTTCACATTACCTGATCAGAAAAGCAAAGAATATCAATACCGCCGAACACCTCAATGTAATGTTCAGGGAAGGAGATGCCCGGAAGCTCTCCTATCCTACCGACACTTTTGATGTTGTTCTCATGCTGGGAAACAGTTTCGGTTATTTTGAAAGCACCGATGATGACATTAAAATTCTGAAAGAAGTTTTTCGTGTTTTAAAACCATCCGGCAAATTTCTAATCGACGTGGCCGATGGTAATTACCTGCGTGATAATTTTAGTCCCAGAAGCTGGGAATGGATTGACCCCAAACATTTTGTATGTCGGGAGCGCTCCCTGGCCTCAGATAATCAGAGACTGATTTCACGTGAAGTAATTACCAACATCAACAAGGGAGTTGTGCTTGATCAGTTTTATGCAGAAAGACTTTACAACAAGGAAAGCCTGCTGGACATGTTCGATCAGGCAGGTTATAAAAATGTGATCTTTCACGGAAACCTGGAGACTGATTCGAAAAGAAACCAGGACCTGGGGATGATGGAGCGAAGGATCATTATCACCGCACAGGCATCAAAGAACTGGACACCTGTTAAGGTGAGAAAATCAGAACAAAAGAATGTTATTGTGCTTATGGGTGATCCTGAGAAGCCGGATACGGTTAAACCAACAGGTGCTTTCGATGAAAACGATATGGCCACCATAAGCCAGTTGAGAAATGCACTTGATAAACTCACCGAGTATAAATTCACCTATCTTACCAATCACAATTCATTGCTCAATGATCTTATCAGATGGAAATCGCGTACTGATTTTGTTTTAAACCTTTGCGATGAAGGCTTTATTAACGATCCTTCGAAGGAATTACATATTCCTGCCTTGCTTGAACTGCTGAACATCCCATATACAGGCGCCAGTCCTCAGGGTCTGGCCTATTGCTATGACAAATCGCTTGTGCGAGGGATTGCCAGAGAAATGGACATACCTGTCGCAGATGCCGTCTTTATCAAGCCGGAAGACAACGTTTTTGAGATGAATATTGACTTTCCTGTAATCGCGAAGCCTAATTACGGCGACAGCAGTATGGCCATCACAGCAGATAATGTTTGTTATGATTATGAAACCCTGAACGATGCCATAATCAGAATCCGGGAGAAGGTGGGGTATGAGAAACCGATAATCATAGAAGAATTCCTGGAAGGGAAAGAAATCACCATAGGTATCATCGGAAATCCTCCTGAATCCTATACCGTATTACCCTTTGCAGAAGAGGATTATTCAGGTCTTCCGCCTGAACTTCCGAAGATATGCGGTTATGAAGCCAAATGGATCGAAAATACACCATACTTTAAACTGCTTCGTTCAATACCGGCTTCCCTGCCTGAAGAAGCCGAAAAACTGTTGACAGAACAATGTCTGAAGCTGTTTGAACGACTCAAATGCAGGGATTATGCCAGATTCGACTGGAGATTTGATCAACAAGGTGTGCCAAAGTTGCTTGAGGTGAATCCGAATCCGGGTTGGTGCTGGGACGGACACCTGGCAAAAATGTCTACCCTTAAAGGGATGGATTATATTGAGATGCTGCGGCTCATTTTGCAAACTGCAGAACAGCGATTCACCGCCAACAGTAACGGAAACGGGACAGGAAATGGCAATGGAAACGGGAATGGTGGTGCTCACACACAAAATCTGCTGAATGAAACCAGCCAGAAATTTAATACGGTTGATTTGGATCAGATGGTTAACTGATGGTTTACTTCCCAAAAAGCTTACTCCACTCCCTCGGTTTGCGTTTTTCCCACGCCCTGCTGTGATAAACATAACTGGCGATCAGCGGCAGGACCGTAGTGGCTTCGGCGTAAACCATTTGTTCATACCTGGTATCCACCTTACCCCACGAAGATGCCTCCTGAAGGGTAGATGAAGAGCAGGCACCATCCCGAACATCTGCAACGGTGATCTGGACAGCATATTTGTGCATGGGAACCGATTTGCCAAGGATTTCAGCACATACTACTGTATCCTGTGCAAAATTCTTGGGAACCCCGCCACCTATCATAAACAATCCGGAGGTTTCAGCTTCCATCTTGATCATAGTGAGTTCCCTGAAATCACGGACTGAATCAATTGTTACGTGCCTTTCAGGATTTTCCCACTGGTGTTTGACCAGTCCGAATCCGGCACTGCTGTCGGAAAAAGCGGGACAGAATATCGGTACATTCTTTTCATAGCAGGTTTGTACCAGAGAATCCTTTTTTACCGCTTTAGCAACCAGGAATTTTCCCAGCTCTCTGATGAACTCACGGGAGGAATATGGTCGGGGTTTCAGTGAATCGGCAACTGTTTTAATCGTATTATCGCAAACCTGAAGATCATCTTCATCAATGTAGGTATCGTAAATCCTGTCAATATAATATTCTCTGAGCTTTTTGTCGGGAACATCCATACGGCCAATATAATGTCTGAAACCTATGGCTTCAAAAAAGTCCATGTCGATAATACTGGCACCTGTGGCAACAATAACATCGATCATGTTGTTTTTTACCATATCCACATAAACCTGCATACAGCCTCCGGCACTGGTGCTTCCTGCCAGAGTGAGAATGTTGGTACATTCCTTATCTTTCACCATCCTGAAGAAGATATCAGCAGCATTGGCAGTATCACGCGATGAAAAAGACATTTTTCTCATGGACGCAATAATACCGCTGGCATCGAAGGATTTGATGTCAATGTGTTCGATGGTCTCTTTTAACAATTCCCGTTTTGCTGTCATTTGAACTAAAATACAAGATGATTATCATGCAAATAAAATGGATTATCCAACCGGACAAATATATAAACTTCACCAGTATTTCATAATTTATATCAGGAGTTTTTGAATAATATTTGGCGGATACCGGATTATGTAACTTCGTCTCCAAATCCGGAGACTAACCATTTATACCCCAGTACTTTTGTTTAAACTTCAATGCCACATTTACCAGCAGGATGAGTACGGGAACTTCTACCAGCGGTCCGATAATCCAGTTCTGGGTAAGCGACAGGCCCATTAATTTCGGATTCCTGAAAACCAAAGGCATCTTTTCGTATCTGACCTTTGCAAGCGGAGGATACATCATGAGGATAAGGCCAATGGCAATGGGAATATTTGTTGTACCGGAACTTAATGAATTCCAGAAATCGGCAATGCCAGGTAAAAAGAAGCCTATGATCACCCCGGCAAACATGACAAGAAAGATCCAAAGCGTAAGGTAACGGTCGAAAAATGTAAGTTTTATAATTGTAAGTTATGTGGTGATTAACAACAAGCAGACTTATTACCCGAGCAATCACACGCAGGTTCGGAATTATTCAGAATACCATTGATGATACCGGCTGCACAGCCAACACCCGAGCGGACAAATATAGCCTGTACCGGACAATTGATGGCACACGCACCACACTCCATACAAAAGTCACGGTTAACAATGTGAGCCTTACCCCCTTTTAGCTTAAATACCTCATGCGGGCAAACTTTTAAACACATGCCGCAACCATTGCACTTTTCTGTATCAAGCTTCAGGGTTACGACATCCTTTAAGTAAACGAAATCATTCATGGTGAATAAATTATATAATTTTCGCTATTACGAACAAAATCAATCCAATAGTTGAAAAAGCTATTTGAAGCGGTACAGCAACCTTCATTTCTTTCCTGACACCTGAAAGTGAAGTATAGGTGGATGAACCTGTAAAATTCATGGCCACAAACGAGGATATTCCTGAAATAATAAGAAACCAGGAAATCATTTCATAATAGTTTCTTCCAGGATTGCTAATAATCATCAGCAGGATGTAGACAACCGCTCCTGTAATAAATCCTTTTAAAGCAAAGCTTCGTCCCGGTAAATAAGGAAGCGCCAGTGGCGTAATAACAATACCTGCCACATAGGCAAAGAACACACACAGCATTGCTGAAAGGCCTCTGTCAACGGCAAGCTGAAAAGAAATACCACTTTTACTCAAACCGGAGAGTATAAAGACAATTGCAAAAGCAATCAGCAGTTTGTATTTTCCATAGAGAAAATCGACCGGGATGAGCCTTGCACGCTCGGTAAAAGTAAAGGTGACCTTTCTCATTTCCCGTGTGGCAACGTATTTGTTTATAATGAAATCCTTAATATGCAAAGCCTTAACCGGACCATATACCACATTGAACCCGTTGTTTGTCTTTAATCCGAAAGGACTGATATTTACCCCCTTTACCACAGGTAACGAAGCTTGTGTAATCAGGTGACCAGGGGCTACAGTTTCGGTAAGCTTTTTCACCTGATGTGCCGAAATCCCGACCGCACCAAGTTGCGGGACAATGACCCGCCGGTGAGTTATTAATTCTTCGAGTCTGGTCACCCTGATTCTGTTCACAAGTTCACTGGTGCTGAAAGTTCCTTTGCCGGCTGCACACCATACATTGATCCCTTTTGTATCAAGCACCAGAATCCATGCATCAAGTCTCTCCAGATTTTTGCGCAAATGGTCGAAGGACAATTTATAGTTGGCGGTAACAAATACGTCAGATAATTCAGTGGGATTGCCGATGGCATATAATCCGGGTTTGACCCTGTAATTGCCCCGGTTAATGGACCAGCGAACCATAACGGTCCCCAGCAGATCTTTACGCGTTAATTTTTCGTAAACGCGAGGAATATTACCTATTCGGGTATGTATGTACCCCTGCACATAATGCGGATGATCCGATTCAATATTTTTCGATCTTTTCATGATAGTACCGGCCTAATCTTTGTTTAATCTCATCCCTGACCCTTCTGAACTCACTCAGGATAAACTCCTCAGTTCCTGTTACATGAGAGGGATCATCAAAGCCTATATGAACACGGCGTTTCACTTTGCCGGTGAAAACCGGACAGGTTTCATTTGCATCTCCGCAAACGGTAATCACATGGTCCCATACGTCGCTGAGGTACTGTGAAACGTTTTTGGGAATGTGATGGCTTATATCGATACCTGATTCGGCCATTACCCGAATAGCTCTTGGATTTACCCTGACTGCAGGTTCCGTTCCGGCCGAATAAACCTCCATGTTCTTATCAAACGATTGCAGGAAGCCGTGTGCCATCTGGCTCCGGCAACTGTTACCCGTGCAAAGTATGAGTATCTTCATTTCAGCATGATTTACAGGTAAAGTTGACCTCTTTGATTTTATGGAAAAAATCACCGAACACTTTCAGAAACCTGCTTATTTCACTGCCACACAGGCAATAGTTAATCTTTAGTCCATCGATATCACCATGAATAAGGCCGATATCCCTTAATTCCTTCAGATGTTGTGAAACAGTACTGCGACTTAAGGGAATGCTGTCTGAAATATCTCCTGATATACAGGTACGGGTCTCGGCCAGATACTTCAATATTGCCAGCCGGGCCGGATGCGAGATTACCCTGGCAAATCGGGCCAATTCTTGCAATTCGGGCTCAAAATTTTCATTTTTAATCATAGAATTATTTTTAATGTCGTAAACATACGACATAATTTTCAAATAAAAGAGAAAAAATCAGAATATTTTTGAAAGATCCATACATTCATACAGAAGTATCATTATGATTCCTCCCGGCAAACCTATATACAACAGATATTCAAGAACTTCACGGTTGTTACCAAGAAACAGAACAATATTTTCCTGTAATGACAAAACCCATCCAGGCAAATCAAGATAATTCAGGTTTGTCTAACGCTGATCAATCAGTTCTGCAGCCATTGTGACAACTTCATTCTTTGCCTTTGGCCTTTTCAAACGCTTCCCGACCCTCGGTAAAAGAAAACCAGGCCAGTCCCAGGGCACCAATGGTGTCTACCCAGCCGAATCCTGTAAGTTCATAAACCACGCTGGAAACAAGCAGTACAACTGACATATAAATGCATACCAGGGTGCATTTGGCATCGGCTATCACGGATTCAGCTTTTAGCTGTTTACCGCAGCTCATCTTCGACCGGTATAACCATAACATTACGATCAGCGAAACAACAGAAACTACCACCCCCCATGTGGTAGCTTCAGGCTCATGGTTCCGGAGCAAATTCAGCGATGATCCGGCAACTAATCCTGCTGCCAGTAAAAAAAACGCACTTCCTGTGATTATTAATGCTGTTTTTTCAAACCGGCTCCGGGATGAGTCAGGATTTTTTCTGATCCGGATTACCATCTGGAAAATCCCGATTCCGGAAATCACTTCAACAAAACTGTCAATGCCAAAACCCAGCAGAGCAAGCGTCTCATCGTGGATCCCCAGCACAACGGATACAATCCCTTCCAGAAGGTTGTAACCAATGGTAAAAACGGCCAGCCACATTACGCGTTTGTAATACTTTACTTCCATCATAAGATTGATTATTTTTGTTGATGTTGTTAACAGGCCATTTCTCCGGCATTCTTTTTGGCCGACAGCAGGTTGTAGGCACCCTGAATAACCACCTTTGCGGATTCTATATCCAGGTTTTCGGGCAGTACGATCTCGGTATAACCTTCGTCGGTTATTCCTTTATGAACCTCAACCATCCTGTATTCAGCGAATGATCTGCCAGCTTCCTCCTTGTTTTTCTCGAAAACAAAAATATAGTCGCGGTCATCAAAGCTGACAACAGCCCCGGAAGGCAGCGAGGTCACCATGTTGCCCGAAGCATCGATAAGAGCGTTTACATACATTCCGGGTAATACATTTTTACAATTCTCTGTGATATTTGCATACACCTTGTAAGTTTTGTCGTTGCTGATGGATTTTCCTGTTTGGCTGATAACTGCTTCGTGCTGCTCAGTTTCGTTATTGATGAAAAACCGGATTCTTTGTCCCTGAGCAACTTTGTCGACATCCTTTTCGAACAGTGACAGTTCGAGTAATAATCTGTCACTGTTGATTATTTCAAACATTACATCGGCGGATGTAACATACTTGCCGAGATTGACATTTACGGTCCGTACATATCCGGTAATAGGTGATTCAATTGATACGGAACTGCTTATACCGTCTTCATTCAGCCTGGCCGGATCAATTCCGATCAGGACAAGCTTTTGTTCAAGGGCCCTTACCTGAGCTTTGAGTGATTTATATTCGGCTGTTACCTGTTGCAGGTTTTGCTCGGAGTATACATCATTCTGATAGAGCTCACCATGACGTTTATATTCTGCTTCGGCGTATTCAAATCTGCTTCTGGCCTCAAGATAGTTTTGTTGCATTTCAACAAACTCCTGGTTCTCGACAATAGCCAGTGTCTGACCCTTTTTCACTGCCTGGCCCGGCATAAGAGCAATGTGTTCAATAAAGCCTCCCATTGGCGTACAAACAGTTGCCAGGTTATGGGGGGCAACAGCAACAACTCCACTTACCATAATTTTGGCACTTAAGTTGCGCATTTCAATCTTTCCGGTTACGATGTTGGCCTGTTTAATCTGATCGTCACGCATTTCAACAATATCTTCAGGAATTAATTCATATGTCTCATCATTTTCTATCCTATTTTCCTTGCCATTACATGCAATCAGCAACAAAACCTTTAAGATCAGTGTTGCCGGAATCAACTTATTAATCTTTGACATAATATTCAGCTTTAAAATGTTTTTCCAATGTTATACTCAATGTTGATCAGGGTTTGGTTATAAGTGTTCAGTGCATCCAGATAGTTCTGTCTGATTTCCAGCGCCCTGCCAAGGTTCAGCACAAAATCGAGATAATCCAATTCGCCGGCTCTATAACTTTGTGTTGCCTGCTCAATTATCATACCGGCTTCAGGAATTGCCTGTTGTTCATAATAGTTCAAATTATCCTGTAACTTATGGTATTCATCCAGTAAACCGAGATAATTATCCCTGAGCAATTTGGAATGATAGGCGGCTTGTATGTCGGCTATATTTTCATTAATTCTGGCTGCTTTCGCTCGTGAGGCATAAGGCAAAAACCAAAGAGGAATGGCAATTCCGACCTGTATGCCGATAAAACGGTCATGTGGCCCGAAAGTACGGACAACACCGTCAACCTCCTGACTACCTTTTATGGTCTGACTGAAATAACCCAGCTTTAGATCAGGCAATAATCCGCTCTGCTCAACCTTTTTCTCCGCCTTCATAACGTGTACCTGTTGCTGCAAATAGCCAAGCGATGGATTCTGCATCACGACTGTACTATCGGCATCAGGCATAAAACTGATCCTTTTAATCAGGATATCCTCAGGAACAATTCTTTCAGAAGTGTTTAAAAGCGACTGCAGCTTCCGCAGAGATATACTTATATCGGCATTTACCTGCTGCAGCAGATTACTAACCTCAAGACTTTGAGAACGTGCAGTTATCATTTCGAGCCGGTTGGTTTCGCCTGTTTTCGCCCTTAATTCAGCCGCCTTCCGAAAGCCGGAATAAAGGCTATCCTGATAAGCCAGCAGCTTTTGTTTTGAGTAAAGATAGGCCAGTTGCCAGTAAACCTGCTTTACCTGTGTGGCAGTTTCAAGCTGTTGGCTTTTTAATTGCCACTCAGCGCTTTTTACTTTTGCATTCACCAGTTTATTTTGATGAATATAAACCTGGGGAAATTCAAATGACTGTGACAATGAAATGCTGTTGTCTGATGTGTATGAGTTGAACTGTCCTTGCTGATAGTCGATACTTGTTTTACCCAGATCCCATGAGGCTCCTTTCAGGGCTTTTTGCAAATTCAGCTCATATAATGAGGCTCGGACAGATAGATTACTGTCCAAGGCCATCTGAATGGCATCGTGCAAGCTAATGGTTTTTACCTGCTGTGCCTTGGCATTGTATAGAACAGATAAAGTGCCAGACAGTAAAAATGCCAGGGAAATGACTTTTATGAATCTGCCTTTTAAAGACAACCGGAAATTACCCGAGGAGAATACCATATAGAAAATAGGCAAAACAAGCAAAGTAAGCAGGGTGGCTGATATTAATCCTCCAATAACAACTGTCGCCAGTGGTTTTTGCACTTCCGCACCGGCGGAAGTGGACAGTGCCATGGGCATAAAACCAAGTGAGGCAACAGCTGCCGTCATAATAACCGGACGCAGCCGGGTGTGCAATCCTTTTAATACCCGCTGGGTGATGTCGCTTACACCTTCCTGTTCCAGCCGGTTAAATTCTGCGATCAATACGATTCCATTAAGCACTGCCACACCAAATAGTGCAATAAATCCAACTCCTGCCGAAATGGAGAAATTCATACCCCTGATCCAAAGAGCCAGCACCCCGCCAACAGCTGCCATTGGTACCGCTGTAAAAATAAGCAACGCTTGCTTTACCGAATGAAAGGTAAAATACAACAATATAAAAATAAGCAGCAATGCAACAGGAACAGCCACGGATAACCTTGCTTTGGCAGCTTTGAGATTTTGGAACTGGCCCCCGTAAGATACATAATAACCGGTTGGGAGGTTGACCTGCTGGTCTATTCGTGTGGATATTTCAGTTATTACACTTTCCACATCACGGTTTCGTACATTAAAACTAACCGTTATCCGGCGTTTTGTGTTTTCGCGGGATACCTGCGCAGGTCCCGATTTTATAATAATATCAGCAAGTTGTTCAATGGGTATTTGTCCGCCATTTGGCATGGCAACTGACAGTCTCCTCACATCATCAAGATTCAGGCGGTATGGCTGATCCAACCGTACAACAAGGCCAAATCGTCTTTCCTCTTCAAACACCACTCCTGCCTGGCTACCGGCAAAGGCTGCCCTAAGCACCTGATTGACATCTGCAACTGAAAGCCCGTACTGCGCCAACCGGTCGCGGTTAAAGGTCACCTGAATCTGGGCCAATCCGGTAACCTTTTCAACACTGATATCCACAATGCCCTCCACGGGTTGTATGAGCCTTTCCGTCTCAGCTGCCAATGCAGCCAGGGTATTAAGATCATCACCAAATATCTTTATGGCAACATCCTGCTTTGAGCCCGTCATGAGCTCGTTGAAGCGCATCTGGATAGGCTGCTGAAATTCAAATTTTACGCCGGCCAGCACGATCAGTTTTTCTTCCATCTTGGCCACAAGCTCCTCCCGCGTTTTTGCTGAAGTCCATTCACGTTTATCTTTCAGTGTAATGATGTAATCACCAGTTTCCATAGGTGTCGGGTCAGTAGGAATTTCACCTGCCCCGATCTTGCAAACCGTATGCTTAACTTCCGGAAAATTATCGAGCAGTATTTTATTTGCTTTTTCTACTGTTTCGATGGTATGGGTAAGTGATCCTCCCTGAAGGGTCATTACTCCGGCGGCCAGGTCACCTTCCTCGAGCTGAGGGATAAATTCACCACCCAGTCGGCTGAACAGGTATATACTAAACAGGAACAAGGCAAGAGCTGACAAAAAGACCAGCATTTTGCGCCGTAACGCAATGGTAAATAAAGGATTAAAAGATTTGTGCAGCCCATCAATCAACTTGTCGGACAAGCTACGTTTATGCGTGGCTTCCTTATTCAGAAAAAGCGCTGATGCCATAGGCACCCAGGTAAGGGAAAGGATAGCTGCCCCCAGCAAGGCAAAAGTTACCACCTGGGCCATGGGGCGGAACATTTTACCTTCAATTCCCACCAGTGCAAGTATTGGCAGATAAACAATCAGGATAATGATTTGCCCGAATGTGGCTGAGCTCATCATCCGTTTCGCTGACTCCAGCACATTTTCATCCATCTGTTGTTGTGAAAGTCGTACAGTTCCCGTCCGATGATGTTTGCTTAGAAAAATACGGTGTACAACGCTCTCGACAATAATGACCGCTCCGTCAACAATCAGACCGAAGTCAATTGCACCAAGGCTCATCAGATTACCAGATACACCAAACAGGTTCATCAGGGAAATAGCAAAAAGCATGGAGAGCGGAATAACGGAAGCTACAATCAACCCTGCCCTCAGATTACCAAGCAGCAACACCAGAATAAAGACAACAATCAGTGCACCCTCGAGCAGATTACGTGAGACAGTTCCGATAGCACGACTTACCAGTTCGGAACGGTTCAGGTATGGTTCTATCCTAATCCCGCGGGGTAAAGACCCTTGAATAGAAACAATCCGCTTTTCAACATTATCAATTACTTTGTGTGCATTTGCTCCCTTAAGCATCATCACCACACCCCCTACTGCTTCTGCCGTGTCAACAACAAAAGCTCCGTACCGTGTTGCATGGCCGAATTGCACATTGGCCACATCCCTTATCAAAACAGGTACAGTTGAAGGATAACTTCTTACAACTATCTTACCAATATCATCAAGTGTTTTTACCATTCCGATACCCCTGATAAAATAAGCATTGGGTTTTTTGTCGATGTAGGCGCTGCCCGTGTTTTCATTGTTTTTTTCAAGGGCTTCAAAAATATCCTGCAGTGTCAGGTTTAATCCTTTAAGTCTTTCGGGGTTAACAGCAATTTCATACTGCTTAACATAACCCCCGTAGCTGTTAATATCGGCCACTCCCGGGGTACCGAGCATTTGCCGGCGTACAACCCAGTCCTGAAGCGTCCGCAATTCCATGGAACTGAAAGTATCTTCGTATCCTTTCTCCACCACCAGCCGGTACTGAAAAATCTCGCCCAGCCCGGTTGAAATCGGAGCCAGTTCAATCTGTGCCAGACCTTCAGGGATTACTTCCTCAGCTTCTTTTAATCTTTCGGTCAACTGTTGCCGTGCCCAGTAAATATCCACATCATCTTTAAACACGATGGTGACAACTGACAGTCCCAAACGGGAAATGGAACGCAGCTCAATAATATCAGGAATGTTGGCAACTGCAACTTCGATGGGCGACGTTATCAGGCCCTCGACTTCCTGAGTAGCCAGGGACGGAGCAAGTGAGATAACCTGAACCTGGTTGTTGGTAATGTCAGGGATGGCATCAATGGGTAACCGAGTAAGCGAATATACCCCCCATCCTGTCAGGGCCAGGATAAACAACCCGACTATAAATTTATTCCTGATGGAAAAGCGAATGATATGTTCAATCATATAAAAGGTACAATAAGATGTTGGGATAGCAAATGAGAGCAAAAGAATTAACCGGTGTTACGGTTCATCAAATGACACTGGCGGGCGGTAAGTCCGAAGCCGGTGGCGCCCTCAGGAGGGGAAGGGATGGTAAAGGAACGTGAAGTACAGGATGGTTGGGTAAAAGAATATTTGTGACCTCTGATTCAGACCTGGTCAGAGCATTTATCAATGCCTCTGCCTGAAAGTCAGGTTTGTCAGGTATTAACCGGTTAATCCCGTTCAGTAACTTATGTTCTATAAAAACCACCTGACTGTATGGCTGGCAATACCAGGGCTCCCTGGCAGACTTTCCATGATGATCTTCTGAAGTTTTACAGTCACTATATATTTTTATCCGGAACGATTTGTCATAATGCTGATGGGGAATAATGCCATGGGCCAGCACCATGATTATGGCAAAAAGAAAAAGCAGGGATATACAGTGTTTATTATTCATGGTCACCACTTCATGCGCATGCAAATATAAGAAAAGGAAAATTCATTGCTCAGGCCATTTATTTATTTCAGTAATCAACCATTAAAGTTGTAATTTATAAGCATTCTAAATTCCTGTCCGACATTGTATAACATATAAAATCCTTATAATTTTAACCCAAGTTAATCCTGAGTTATGAATATTGAAGCCTATTTTAAAATATCCTACGGATTATATGTGGTAAGTTCGGTTTCGGACGATAAACTTAACGGATATATTTCCAACACTGTATTCCAGGTAACAGCCGAACCGGCAAGGTTTGCTATTGCCTGCAGCAAGAACAACTATACAAATGAGATGATTCAGCACAGTCAGGTTTTCAGCATATCGGTTTTGCAAAAGGACACGCGGGCTGAAATCATCGGAGCCTTCGGATACCGTTCAGGGAAGGATATTGACAAGTTTTCGAAATTCAGTTACAAGAAAGGACAGACCGGTGCTCCCATTTTACTGGATGATACCCTTGCCTGGTTTGAATGTGAAGTTGTTGATTCTCTGGATACCGGAACACATGTACTTTTCATTGGTAATGTGGTGGATGGAGATTTACTGAATGCAACCGGCGAACCCCTCACATATGACTATTACAGGGAGGTCAAGAAGGGCAAGGCCCCAAAAAACGCACCTACCTATATTGATGCAGAAAAGTTTAAACAACAGGTTCCTGCGGCAGCATCCGCCAGGTATTACTGTACAGCTTGCGGGTATGTTTATGATCCTTTGACAGGTGATCCAGAACATGGTATTCCACCCGGAACCGGGTTTGAAGACCTGCCGGAAACCTGGGTATGCCCTGCCTGTGGTACTGAGAAAATTGATTTTGTAAAAAAACAGCAAGGATAACCAGGCTATTCACTAAGGACAAAGAGCCAAAGGCTGAAGGCATCATTTTTTATTGTAACAATTAATTATAAACATAAAACAAATGAATATGGAAAAGAGTGTGAAAGGAACAAAGACAGAGCAGAATCTGTTAAAAGCATTTGCGGGGGAATCTCAGGCAAGGAACAGGTATGAGTTTTTTGCTTCAAAGGCCAAAAAAGAAGGACTGGAACAAATTGCAGCTATTTTCCAGGAGACGTCTTATCATGAAAAAGAACATGCCAAACGCTTTTTTAGCTTTCTCGAAGGCGGTATGACGGAGATCACTGCCAGTTATCCTGCCGGCAAGGTGGGTACCACAAAGGAAAATTTAAAGGCAGCCGCGGAAGGAGAAAATGAAGAGTGGACCAAATTATATCCCATGTTTGCTGAAATAGCCCGGGAAGAAGGTTTTCCAGAGGTTGCCACAGCATTTAAGATGATTGCCAAGGTTGAGGCACAACATGAACGCCGTTACCTGAAACTCATGCAAAATATTTACGAAGATATCGTATTCATGAGAAACGGCAAAGTATGGTGGAAGTGCCTCAACTGCGGGTATGTTTATGAATCCGAAAAAGCGATGGAGAATTGTCCGGCCTGCCAGCATCCCAGGGCATATATGCAGCTACTGGAAGAGAATTACTAGGTTGGCCCGTTCGATAGCCCTCCTGCACAAAAAGTTTAACGGCAGCCAGTTCATTGGCACCGTTTTTTTATAAGGCATGAAAAACTTCCGCAAATTAATGGGTCACATTCAACCGGTTTCAGAAATATACTAATTTTATGCAATTAATTCAGAACCGGATGAACAACTACCTTCAGAAATTAATTCTGACTATCCGGGATAAATGGGTGCTTTTTGGCGGTATAAGCCTGGGCCTCTTCCTGTTTATACTCTTTTTTCAACCCCTTCCCAATAGGTTTCAGGATTTGGACAACATCTTGATTTTCAACGCGGGGTTCGGTGTCATCGTAATGATTCTGCTTTATATCAGCCATTTGTTCTCGAAGGTTTTCGGACAACAGGATAAAGTGGTTTTATCCTATTTTAACGGTTTTATTTTTTTTCTTTTGTGTTCAGTTGCCTTCTCATTCTATCTTCGATTTGTAGGCGGCTCAATCATTACATATTATTCGGTACTGAAAATAATCCTGCTTTGCCTTACCCCGCCTGTTGTGCTAAGAATTTATCGTGTTATCTATGACCTCAGGCTGGAAAATGAATTGCTCCTTAAGGATAATACATCCATGCATAAACGGCTTCAAAGTATATCAACCATGAACTTACCCGTTACGATTGAGTTTCAGTCAACCGATAATGCCTCTGAAGCATCGAAATTCAACCTTTCAGATATAATTCTGTTCAATTCGGCCGATAATTACGTGGAGATATGTTACACGGAAAAAAATATTATCAGAAAGAAACTCGTCAGGCATACATTAACAAGTATTGAACACCTGCTTAAACCTCATGACCGGTTTATTCGGTGCCACAGAACCCGTATAATCAACACCACGTATATCGAGAAAGTTCACTTTAAAGTTAACTCCAGTTATGTTTTGGTCAAAGATCTGAAAGAGCACATTCCTGTTTCCAGGCAGTATATGTTAAAGCTAAAAGAAGCACTATCTGCCCAGCAGGGGTGAATTGCATTTACCCTTGCTTTATTCACCTGCCCTGGTTTTTGTACATTCACCACTTAATTCGGGTATTCATCCCAATTTTCTACTTACCAGACTGCATACGGATAAATTTGGATCCGAAATCCAAATTCCTGGTAAGCATGAAAATACTTTTGGTAAATCCACAATATCCAATCACTTACTGGAGCTTCAAACATGCTTTGAAATTCGTATCCAAACAGGCCGCGCATATACCGCTGGGACTCATCACTGTGGCTTCTATGTTGCCCCGTGACTGGGAAAAACGACTGATCGATCTGAATACCACCGCGCTCTATGATTCGGATATTACTTGGGCTGACTATGTTTTCATAAGCGCAATGACAGTGCAGAGGGACTCTGTAAATGCCATCTTGCAACGCTGCATCCGGCTGCACAAAAAAACCGTTGCTGGTGGTCCGTTATTTACAGAGGAGTTTGAACAATTTGACCAGGTAGATCACCTGGTGCTTAATGAAGCAGAAATCACTCTTCCCCCCTTTCTGGATGACCTGCGGAAAGGAAGGCCGGGAAAAATATACCGGTCGGATTTATTTGCTGATATATCGGCCACACCATTACCCGATTATTCCCTTCTTGCCTTAAAAAAATATACGAACGCTTCGATCCAGTATTCCAGAGGATGTCCTTTCAATTGTGAATTCTGTGATATCACGGCACTATATGGTCAACAGGTACGTACCAAAACACCCGAACAGGTAATCGGGGAATTAAATGCGCTATTGTTCCTGGGATGGAAAGGCGGAGTCTTTTTTGTTGATGATAATTTTATAGGTCATCGGGCCAGACTGAAAAAAGAATTGCTGCCAGTTATCATCCAATGGATGGAAGCCAACCGGTATCCCTTTGTATTCACAACTGAGGCTTCCATAAATCTGGCCGATGATCGCGAACTGATGCATTTGATGGTTAAGGCAGGTTTCAGCCAGGTTTTCATAGGTATTGAAACTCCTGAAGAAAGCAGCCTCACGGCCTGTAACAAACTGCAGAACAAAAAACGGGATCTGATGCATTGTGTCAGAATCATTCAACAATCCGGTATGGAAGTTTCTGCCGGTTTTATTGTGGGCTTTGACACCGATCCACCGAACATTTTTCAGCGTCAGGTGGATTTCATTCAGCAAAGCGGCATAGTAACAGCCATGGTTGGATTGCTTAACGCACCCCGGTTGTCAAATCTGTATAAACGTCTGGAGGCTGAAGGAAGGATACTCAGTTCATGCAGCGGAGATAATACTGATTTTTCCATGAACTTTAAACCGGTTATGGATATGAAGGTATTAATGGATGGTTACCGGAAAATCATTCAGGATATATACTCCGGTAAATCTTACTACAAAAGAGCCCTTATATTTCTTAAAAACTACAATCTGCCTGAAACCATCAGGAGACAGATGACATTCAACAAATTTATAGCCGTCGTTAAATCGATCGTATATTTTGGATTCATTAAAACCAACAGAAGATACTATTGGAACCTGATTCTATGGAGCCTGTTCAATAAGCCAAGGTTATTACCGCTGGCCGTCACCTATAGCATTTACGGATATCACTTCAGGAAAGTATTCGATCTGAAGTCCTGATTGTACAATTTCCTGATCAGTAAAGTTTTTTACTTAATATGTTTTACACGGACGGCCTTAGGTCCCCGCTCTCCCTGTTCAATTTCAAAGGTAACCCTGAAGTTCTCACCCAGGGTATCTTCCATATCATTAACATGAACAAAAATACTCCTTTGATTTTCCAGATCCCTGATAAATCCGAATCCCTTTGACTCATTATAGAATGTTAATATTCCTTTGCGGATGTTTCCTCCGGTGGCTTCCTGAAGCCGTCTGGGAACACTGATCTCAATATCTTCGATCTTAACCTTGGTTTTCCTAACCGGATCAGGAGGTTCTGAGGTTATTCTTCCGTTTTCATCCACATATGCAATCATATTATCAAGAAGGTTACCATCTCTGGCATTGGCTTTTCTCTCGAGCCTTTTCTGCTCTTTTTCTTTCCGTTTCTTTTCCTTTTTGTTTCTGACTTCCTTTTTATTATAGGTTTCCTGTGATCTGGCCATAATAGTAATTTTGATAAAATAATATGTGTCTGTTAATCTGATCCTTATAACTTCTGCCGGCGTTTGCATTACTAATGCACAAGTTACCTGCTCGACGAAGGTATTACATGGTGTAAAGGATTTAAAAGGTGAGCCGGAAAGGACCAACTTCAGGAGGTCATCAGTCAGAAAAAGCGCAAGTCTTAAATCTTTTATTGCGGCAAAGATACAACTATATCCAGTACGTTTACATCTGCCATGTGAATTAACCGGTTTATTTCAGCAAACGGATAATCCGTTCCAGCTTTTCTGTGACTTCCTGTGCCAATGGCTCCAGGGTCGTATTCTGAACGGCCATCATAGAGGCTGAGGGATTGACTGCTATCACCTCGGTGGAACCATTTTCTTTATCAATGATTACAATATTGCAGGGCATCATGGCACCGATTTTTTCTTCAGCCTGCAATGCTTTGTAGGCAAATGCCGGATTACAGGCACCCAGTATTTTGTACTTCTTAAAATCAACTCCCAGCTTTTCTTTAAGTTTGGCCTGCATATCAATTTCGGATACAATGCCAAATCCTTCGGTTTTCAGTGCTTCAGTTATTTTGACAATGGCAGTGTCGAAATCTGTTTTCAGGATTTTATTGAAATAGTATTTCATTCAATTTATTTTATTTGATGAATATATTTATTTCACTCTGTTATTTTTTTCTGATACTCCGAGGGCAGTAGTCCGAACTTATCCTTAAAGCATTTGGCAAAGTAAGAAAGGTTGTTAAAGCCGACTTCATAGGTTACCTCTGCCACATTGCCGTAATTATGTTTTAAGAGCTGGGCTGCACGCTGAAGTCTCAGGTTACGGATGAGTTCGTTCGGTGTTTGATTCACAAGGGCTTTCATTTTTCTGAATAACTGCATCCGGCTCATTCCCATTTCCGGATAGAAACTGTTCACATCGAAATTGCAGTCGCTTATGTTTTTTTCAATAATCTTGCGGGCCCGTTCCAGAAACTTTTCATCGATAGAATCAACTTTCGCTTCTTCAACATCCAGGGAAATCTGACCTGCATATTTGTCTCTCAGTTTTTTTCTCTGGTCAATCAGGTTTTTTACCCGTGCAGCCAGTTCTCTGTTATTAAATGGTTTGGTAACATAATCATCTGCTCCCGTTTCAAGTCCCGCCAGCTTATCCTCCACTTCTGCCTTTGCCGTAAGCAGGATTACGGGCACATGGCTAATCCGCTCATCCGTTTTCAGGTTTGTACACAATTCGAGACCGTCCATTTCCGGCATCATGAGGTCCGTTATTACCAGGTCAGGAACAACAGCTATGGCTTTTTCCAGTCCCTCTTTCCCGTTTACGGCTTCTTTGATGATGAAATCCCTGGCAAGTGATTCCCTGATGTGCTTTCTTATATCCTGATTGTCATCAATAATTAACACCATTGGCCGGTCACCGTTCCCGGTGATTTCATATGTCTCGTCACTGCCTTTTTTATAATTGTCCGTTAAACAATATCTTAATGCCAGAGATTGCCCGTCATCCTCTTCAGGTTTGGCAATATTATACTCCTGCGGTTTCAGATGATCCTTGCCAAGGGGAAGATTCACCGTAAAACTGCTGCCGTTTGTTACATCGCTCTCCACACGGATCTCACCATGGTGCAGAGCGGCCAGTTCCCTTACCAGTGAAAGACCGATTCCGGTTCCGCTGGTTTCCTTTTTCCAGCCATTCTCTACCTGGTAGAACCGGTCGAAGATCTTCTCCAGTAACTCTGCCGGTATACCGGGTCCGGTGTCTTTCACAGTCAGTTCAATATCCCTGACATCATCCCCTCTTTTACTGTCTTTACTGGTTACAAAACAGTGGATTTCGCCTTTCTCCGGGGTAAACTTGAAGGCATTGGAAAGCAGGTTAACCAGGATCTTTTCCATTTTATCCCGGTCAAAGAAGCAGTTAAATGTTTCTTCAGGAATTGATACAAAGAATTTTATTTTTTTCCTTTCAGCCAGTGGAATAAAACTTCTTCCGATCTGCCTCAGTACTTTATTAAGATCGTAGTATACAAGATTAAGTTTCATGCTGCCCGCATCAATTTTCGAGAGGTCAAGCAATTGGTTTACCAGTCCCAGCAATCTGACAGCATTCCTGTGCATCATTTCCATTGTATCCTTCTTATGAGCCGGTATTTCCCTGTCCACCAAAAAATCTTCCAGCGGACTTAAGATAAGGGTAAGCGGTGTGCGGAATTCATGGGAAATATTTGAAAAGAAACGGGTTTTCATCTGGTCCATCTCCATGATCTTCACGTTTTTCCTTTCCAGTTCGGCTGTCCTTTCCTTTACTATGTTCTCAAGATTCTGCCGGAGGTTCTCAAGCCGGGTGATTGTATCATAGGATCTCAATGAAGCCAGGGTTACGGTAAACAATTTAAATGTAGTGAGTTCGGTTTTTGTTTTATAATCATTGATTTCATACATGGCTATCACCTCACGTTCAGGTGCCTGTCCCGGATAGCCGGTGCGCAACACGATCTGGGTAAAGTGATTTTTCAAAGTATCCCGGATGTACTTAACCAGGTCCAGGCCTGCATGATTGGTTTCCATTACCACATCCAGAAAAATCAAGGCAATATCCTTATGTTTCGACAACAGTTGCTTTGCCTCACTTCCTGAATAAGCATGCAAAAACTTTATTTCCTTGCCCTGGTAGCTGAATCCTTTTAACGCCATCCTGGTCACGCTGTGAATATCTTCTTCATCGTCTACCAGAAGAACCTTCCAGGTCTCGGATAAATCAACTGGTTTTACTGTTTTCTCTTTAGGCTGCTCTTCAGTGCTGTCCTTAAAAAGTTTGCTTTCCGGTTCTGTTTCTTTCAGAACCTCCGGTTCAAAAAGTCTTTCTTTATAATTGTCCTCCATAGGTTTGGATTTAAAATTTTATGGGCGTTTCAATCTTAAACAGCACCCCTTCACCTGTTCTGCTGTCACAGGATATACTCCCCTGCAATTTCTGCTTCACCAGGTTATATACAATATTCAATCCCAGTCCGGTACCCCTGTGCTGATCCGACGTATAAAAGGGTTCAAAAATATGCGGCAGGTCCTTTTTAGTGATCCCTGTTCCATCATCCCGGTATTCGATATTAAGCCTGTTATCCTTTTGGGAGACATGAATTGCAATAGTTCCCTTTTGCTTATCATGAAAACCATGTGTTATTGTGTTCAGCAGGAGGTTGGTGAAAACCTGGGCATAAACTCCCGGAAAGGAATTCAATTCCAGTTTATTATCACATTCAATGTTGAACGTAATTTCTTTATGTCTGAATTTCGGCGACAAACTACGGATGATATCATTAAGATATGACTTTAAATTAAACACACGCTGCTGTTCCGATACCTGATCCACAGAAACCTGTTTAAAGCTCTGAATAAGCTCTGCCGTACGTTCAAGGTTTTTTTGAATAAGCAGGGCTGCATCGCTGGCTGATTGAAGAAATTCTTTAAAATCCTTGCGGCTGATCTCATCCTTCTTATATAATGCCGCCATTTTCTGAATTTCCTCGTGTAAGTTGCTAACTGCTGTCACCCCAATTCCCACCGGTGTATTGATCTCATGGGCAACACCGGCGACCAGTCCGCCCAAAGCAGCCATTTTTTCTGATTCAATAAGCTGTTCCTGGGTTTTCTGAAGGTTTTCAAGGGTTGATAGCAATTCCTCCTGATGTTTTTCAAGTTGTGAATTGGCAGTTTTTAATTCTGAGGTCCTTTCAGAAACCTGTTTCTCCAGTATAATTTTCTCTTTTCTGAGCCGCCTTGTCCGCCAGTAAATATAGCCCCTGAGAAGCAACAGGAAAATGACAGCATAAACAATATATGCCAGCTTTGTCTTCCAAAACGGAGGATGGATAACGATGTTAATGAAGGTGCCCTCCTCATTCCAAACTCCGTCATTATTTGATCCTTTGACCCGGAAAGTATAAGTACCGGGGTCCAGGTTTGTATACGTTGCCAAACGGTTACTTGCATCGGTCTGAATCCATTCATCCTGGTATCCTTCCAGTTTGTGGGCATATTTGTTCTTTAAGGGCTGATTATAATCCAGTGCAGAAAATTCGAAGGTTAGGTCATTCTGGTTATACCTAAGTTCAATGGACCTTGTATAGGATATGTTTTTTGTTAAAATTGCCGTGCTTGTTGTGTCAATTTTAACAGATTTGTTGAATAACCTGAAATCAGTAATAACAATCGGGGGAATGGAATCATTTGTTCTGAGGCTGTCGGGATGGAAGCTGTAAAAACCTCCAAGGCCGCCAAAATACAATCTGCCTCCTTTATCTTTATATACCGAATTCTGACCATGTGCTAAAATGGGCACACCATCGTTTTTTTCAAATACTTTCACCTTTCCGGTTTCCGTATTAAACCGGCATAAGCCGCTATGGGTTCCCAGCCAGAGATTGTTATGATCATCTTCTGCAATGGACCATACCTCCGGAAATTCGATGTTTTCGAATAAGCGGTAGTTTTTCACTTCACCGGTCTTTCGATTGATCCGATGTATTCCCGTATAATTTGCGATCCACAGAAATCCTTTGCTGTCTTCAAAAAGCCTGTACCGAAATGAGATATTAATGCCATTATCATTTAGTACCTTTTCTGTATAAAGGGATCGGAGGGATAAACTGCCGCTTTGGGAACTGAAATCAACTTTATTTACACCATGATCTATCGTGCCTGCCCATATCTCTCCATTCTTCATTTTAATTAATGCCACAACCGTGTTGGAAAAATCAGGTGAAGAAGTAAATGAAAACTGATAGAGTTCTTTATTTAGAATATTGTATACAAACAAACCAAAGGTTGTTGCTATATATAAATGATCCCCGTCTTTTAACAGATCCCATACCATTACATTCCTTAAGTTATTTGCGATTCTTGTGTCAGGCAAAGGATCACGAAACTTTCCACTATTGGCATTGAATTCAAGGATTCCTGTTGACGAGCCAATCCAGAAAAATCCGCGGGATGATTCCTGCAAACAAATAATGAAATTTTTTGTCAGACCAGGATCATATCGGGTCACCGTATTACTTTCCTGTTGAATTTTGTACAACCCTCCGCCATAGGTGCCAATCCATAAATTGTTCTGATTATCTAAATAAACAGGATTAATGTCAATGCTGCTGAAATAATGGGATATTAAGTCTTTATAAATGGTAAACTGCGAATGGACCATATTGAACTTCGATACTCCGAAGTAATCCTGTGCCGACCATAGCAGGCCTGTCCGGTCTTCAAAAATATCTGCTACTGTGTAACCATATCCGGCAAACTCCGGATCCATCCGACTTTGGCTTACTCGTCCAAAGGTAGCTTTACCAGTTTTATTATCGTATTCTACTTTGTAGATATCATCTTCTGCACCCAACAGAAAATTCTTATTTCTGTCAACTGACAATGAATAAATCGCCTGTTCCCCTATCATTGGCTTCAGTGAAAAATGAAGCAATGAATTATCAGGAGCGCTGTCACGAAGGGCCATTTTTACATTCGTCAGCAAGTAAAGGCCTTTTGCTGCTGCTATCCAGTATGCATTTTCATCTATCTGCAGTATCGCATTGATATTTTGAACTTCCAGCTGGGTTCCCTTATTAGCTCCTTTATCCAGCCTCACAAATGTGTGATTTCCCTGTCTCAGAACATAAAGGCCATCTGCACAGCCTGCCCAGATGTTTCCCTGATCATCCTCCATCAGAGACAAAACACTATTATCTGGCCTGTATTTATGAGTCGAAAGCTGAATGGGTTCAATTTTAAAAATACTGTTTGCAGCATGTGTGAAAATTGTCTCCCTGGTAACCGGCATTTCAATATTTTCCTGATAGGATAATTTTACCAGCCCTGTCTGACAGGAAGCCCAAATATTGCCGCCGGAGTCCCGCAGCATCCTGAAATTCACATAAACGTCCCCATGTGCAGGGTCCCACAAAAAAGGGTACACCAATATTGACCTTTCATTTTCCGGGTCAAAAAGTGTTATGCCGGTCGTTGAATATATCCAAAGCAATCCCAGGTCATCCTCGAGAATCGCGACAACGTTTTTAAAGGGTGGACAATTCCTGCAACCTGGCGGGCCCTTTAAAAATGTGAAATCATATCCATTGTGTTTGTAAAGGCCATTAATACCTCCTATCCACATAAATCCGGTATGATCCTGCATAATGCAAATGATTTCATGATCTGGCAGGTCTTGCTGAACCGAGAGATGCTCAAAATGTATTTCGGGATGCTGACAAAAGATGCTGAGAACAACCGGCTGAAATAAAATCAGAAGCAAAAACTTTTTCATGTCAGGTGGCTTTGGGTGCTAACGCTTGTGGAAAGGCAATTTCTCTGAAAAGATACGAAATTAAACCGGCACCTCAATAAGAAACAGCACTCCTTTTCCGGGTTCGCTTTCACAGGATATGTTCCCTTGAAGTATCCGCTTAACGAGGTTATAAACGATATTCAATCCCAATCCGGTGCCAAGTTGTTTTTCTGAAGTATAGAACGGTTCAAAAATATGAGGCAGGTCTTTTTTGCTGATGCCGATGCCATCATCCAGGTATTCGATCCTGAGCGTGTCGTTTTTTTGCTTTGCACGAATGGTAATTGTGCCTTGTTTCTTGTCATGAAAACCATGTGTAATCGTGTTCAGCAAGAGGTTGGTGAAAACCTGGGCATAAACTCCCGGATAGGAATTCAGATCAAGGCTGTCATCGCAGTCAATGTCAAATACAATTTCTTTATGATTTATTTTCGGGGAAAGGCCACGTATGATATCATCCAGGTAGCACCTGAGATTAAACACACGCTTCTGTTCTGAAAGCTGGTCCACCGAAATCAGCTTAAAGCTCTGAATAATATCTGCCGTACGTTCCAGGTTTTTCTGGATGAGTTCTCCGGCATCATATGTTGACTTCATGAATCCATTAAAATCCTGTTTGCTGATTTCATCCTTCTTAAAGAGTCCTTCGATTTTTTTAACATCTTCCAGTAAAAGGCTTATTGCTGTCACACCAATTCCGACAGGTGTATTGATTTCGTGTGATACACCGGCCACCAGTGTGCCCAGGGCCGCCATCTTCTCTGATTCGATTAGCTGTTCCTGTGTATTTTGAAGATTTTCAAGCGCGGACTGCAATTCTTCTTTTTGATTCAACAATTCAGTTTTCTGTCGTTCAATCAGATGTGTTCTTTCAGAAACCTGTTTCTCAAGCATAATTTTCTCTTTTTTAAATTGCCATATCCGCCAGATAATATATGCCCTGAGAAGTAAAAGAAAAATGCAGCCATATACAACATGTGCCAGGGTTGTCTTCCAGAAGGGCGGATGGATAATGACGTCAATATATGTTCCTTCTTCATTCCAGGTACCATGGTGATTAGATCCTTTCACCCTGAAAACATATTTCCCGGGATTAAGGTTGGTGTATGTAGCTATGCGGTTACTGGCATCTGTTTCAATCCATTCATCCTGGTAACCATCCAGCATATAGGCATATTTGTTCCTTATTGGATCATTATAGTCCAGCGCCGCGAATGTAAAGGAAAGGTTATTCTGGTTCCAGTCAAGTTCAATTCCCCGGGTATAGGAAATATTTCTGGTCAGGATTGCCTCTTCGGCTGTATCAACCTTTACTGTCTTACCGAACAATTTAAAGTCCGTAATAACAACAGGAGGTATGAACTTATTGTAACTTATCCCGGAAGGATTGAAACTGTAAAGACTGCCCCACCCGCCAAAGTACAGCAGGCCCTTGCTGTCCTTCAACCTGCAATAGCCGCTGTGTCTCAGTTCCGGTAAACCGTCATGTATGTCTAAATTCCTGATTTTTCCGGTTGCAGGGTCCAGCACAGATAAAACATAATCACCTGCCAGCCACAAATTACCATCGTTGTCTTCTTCAACAGAGACTATATTATATCTTGACAATCCAAATAATCCTTCACTTACGGTCCATTTCCGGATATCACCTTTATTTGGGTCAAGTTCAATCAGTAATCCGGGTGAGTACATCCATAAATTGCCTTTCTTATCTTCGTATATAATAGTAACAGCTCCTTTTCCCTTAAGTGCTTGTTGAACCTTTGAGGCAACAGACTCAGGAAGACGTCTGGAACTGAATTCTCCGGTTATCTGATTAATACTTATTTTTACGAGTCCCCGATTTTCTTTCATAAACCATATTTCTCCTCTGTCTGTAATCTGATTTCCAGAAATAGAACTGAATTTAATATCCATCAGTCCGAGTATTTCGGTCAGACAGTTCACTAATTCATTAGTATTCATATTATACAACCACATACCCACATTATCCGTGTTGAAACCATTAATAAGTATGAAGTCCCCAACCTTAATTATTCTGTCTGTCATGCCATTAATTTTAGTCGCAAAAAGCTTTTGCCATTTTCCGGTATGGGTATCAAGCTGCCATATTCCAACAGATGTTCCAACCCAGAATATTCCCTTTTTAATTTCCAGAAGTGATACAGTCTGATTAGCTAAGGTATCCTTTGAAATATGATTTATGAAATTGCTTACTTTTCCATCCCTGGTAATTTTAAAAAGTCCGGTTCCCCAGGTGCAGATCCAAAGATTCTCATCCTCATCCTCGTACAGCTGATTGAAATCGTACCTTACCCTAAAGTTTTTTTCAATTCTTCTTTGTAAGGTTGTAAATATGTTATTTCCTGGACGAATTCTCTTGATCATGGGATATGCATGACCAATCCACAATAATCCTGTACGGTCTTCCATGATCGACCTCACATCGTTAAATTCAAAATTTCTTGGATCTTGTAATTCCTTATACACCTCCTGAAATTCAACTTTTTGATTATCTTCAAATTTTATTCTGACTAAACCATTCAAGTGGGTTCCGGTCCAGAAATTGTGCTGACTGTCAAAAAAGAACTGGAGAAAAGGTCCCTGGTTTTGAGCCCATCTGTAATGATCCGGATAAAGGTTTATCTCAAGATTTAACTTTTTAATTTCATTATTGTAGAAAACCTCTTTTAAATTTGATAGCCTGGCAATTCCTCCGTTTGTTCCTACCCACAACACTTCAGGATTTTCTTCGCGCAGGGTATGCACAGCCTGATTAATTAGCCTAGTTTTCCCGGTTGCATCAACATCCATACGAATGAATTCATTGGTCCTTGGCTGGAAAATATAAAGCCCCATTGGACTTCCTATCCATAAAACGTTCCTGCTGTCTTTGCAGATTTCCCAAATCTGATTTGCTCCAGCTGTATTTCCATTTTCATTTAGTTTATATAAGGAGACATTAAACACCGATGCAATCCCTTTAGTAAAGATAAGATCGTTTATATGAACCTCTTTTTCACTTTTTCGTTCCAACTTTAACAAACCGTTTGAGGTAGCGCACCAGATAATTCCATTCATATCTTCTATAACTCTGTAGACAGTAATAAAAGTCGAATCTGGTAAATAATGTATAAATTTTTCATTTTCCGGATTAAACAGGTAAATTCCATTTAGGGTGCTAATCCACAATATACCATTTCTGTCCTCGATAATATTAAAAACATTTATAAAATTAAGCTGATCATTATAGACAGTAAATTCATAACCATCATATCGCTGTAAACCGTCACTACCTGCAATCCAGATGAATCCCTTACGGTCCTGGTATACAACCAGACTATAATTATTCACCGGATCTAAACCATTTTTGTAAGTTAACTCATCGGTGTATATGAATGGAGGCTGACCATATAAAACAGTCATGCCGGTGATAAGGAAAACCAGAATTATTGTGGTGTATTTCAATGCTTTAACATAGTTTGTTGTTTTGGGAACTAGTAAATGATTGATTTTGATACTGGTATCCAATCAATATACAAACCCGAAACAACATAAAAGACCGGAAATCTGTGGTATTTACCCGATTTCCGGTTCTCCGGCAGGTATGTATTTTGGAACAATTTCACCAAGCAAACTGACATTCACTAAATATAACAATATTGACTATCAGTTTGTTCATAACTGGTCTGTTCAGGATCATCCATCAAAGTATTAAAAGGTGAATTGTTTATATAAATAATTCTGCGCTGAAATTTACCTTATGAATTTCTGAAGCAAACGTACAAAGTTATTCTTCCTTATCAACCAATATAGTTCTTCCTTTTATAAACCATGATACCCCGAAAGCGCAGATTGCCACCGATTCCAGCCAGAATATCATGTTATGTTTTTTTAAGCTTTGAGAGAAGTCGCTGTTACTATAAACCAAGACAATACACAGAATAATACATAATGACATTAAAATACCTGTTACTCTGTACAACGTATTTCTCCTGTCTTTCATAATGTTTGTCTCATTTTTGTTTTTTATGGTAAACAAAAAAAACGAGAAACACGCCAGTACAATCAAAAATCCCGCAGAACTCACGTTGTGAATGATGCCGATAATGTGATTATCAATTGGATCAGGGATGCACCCGGTTAAATGGTCCTTCACGGAAGTAGGGAAGAAGGCTGCACCCAGGGCAAACACACCGGCCAGGTTTCCGGCAATATCATCGGCTATATCGTAACCTCTGTAGGAAATAAGGAAGAATGCAATAACGCAGAGGATCCCGACAAAAATGTTTTGCATGTTGGTATGGTAATATGCGCTTATTGAACTCTGTATCTCAAGGCAGCCAGTGCAAATTATCGAACCAATTACCATAATAAAAGGAAAGGTAATACCAAGGATTCCTACAGCCCTTCTTAAGGCTATAAAAGTAATAAGCTCAGGTTGTGTTCGTTTAGAAGCATGTGGTTCCAAGGTTAAAATATTTATGTGGTTAGTGTCCTTTTTTGGAAATACTTGTTATTTCTCCGGAATCTCAATTAAAAAAAGCACTCCTTTCCCTGATTCACTTTTACAGGAAATGTTGCCATGCAATTTCTGTTTAATGAGGTTGTACACAATATATAATCCCAAACCGGTACCATGGTGTTTTTCTGAGGAATAAAAGGGTTCAAAAATGCGTGGGAGATCCTTTTTGCTGATCCCGATACCATCATCGATGTATTCAATGCCGAGTATGTTGGTTTTCCGGGAAACACGAATGGTAACCGTACCCTGCTGCCTGTCATAAAAGCCATGGCCCAGACTGTTGAGTAAAAGGTTTGTAAATACCTGGGCATAGGCTCCCGGATAGGAATTAATGTCCAGCCTGTCATCTACGTCAATGTTAAACACAATTTCCTTATCCTTGAATTTAGGGGTCAGGCTGTGTATTATATCATCGAGGTAACACCTGAAATTGAATACACGCTGCTGCTCCGAAAGCTGTTCAACCGAAACCTGCTTGAAGCTCTGGATAAGCTCTGCCGTTCGTGCCAGGTTCTTTTGAATAAGCAATGCAGCATTTTCGGCTGTCTCCAGGAATTCTTTAAAATCTTTACGGCTGAGCTCATCATTCTTATATAAAACAGACATTTTCTGAATTTCATCCTGTAAGTTGCTGATAGCTGTTACCCCAATTCCAACTGGTGTATTGATTTCGTGGGCAACCCCGGCAACCAGTCCGCCCAGTGCTGCCAACTTTTCCGATTCGATGAGCTGTGCCTGGGTTTTGCGCAGATAATCAAGGGTTGTTTGAAGTTCCTCTTTCTGTTGTCTCAATTCCTCATTTTTATCTTCAATCTCCATGGTACGTTCTTTTACTTTTTTCTCCAGGCTTTCCTGTGCCTTCTGACGCACCAGGTTGATTTCCTGCTGTGCCTTATCTTTTTCAAGAATGCTCAGCTTATAATTGTCCGTCAGTGCCAGGGAAAGAAAGATCCAGTTTAACATGGAGCCGATTTCCATTCCATGTGTGGTAAACAGGTTTCTTGGCAAAATGCCGATCGTCATCAGGCTCATGGCCACTGCACCCAATAAAAACAAAGTGAACGCCAGAACATAAATCCGTGCTGCCCGGTTTCCTTTTACCAGACAGATAATTCCGCTTAATAAACACAATAAAATATAAACCAAAGCAGATTGTGTTGTAATTCTGGCACTTACATTATAATTGGTAAAGAATACGGAAACCATTGAAATCAAAGCTATAATGAGAAACCATGTAAGGATCCGATTTAGCATCACTGAATATTTTTTAATATTTAAAAAGGATTTCGCAAAAAGTATCATGCAGAATTCGGAAAAAGCTATGGAAACAGGTATCAGATTGTTACACAACTGCATTGAATTTGGTAGCAGATACTGATAAACATGCCCGTTTATTGACCCCTGAAAAAGGGTGTTGGCAAAAATTAATATTACACAGTAGAGATAAGAAATATCTCTTAATGAAAAGTATACGCTTAAATTATATAAAAAAAAGGCCAGCATAATTCCAAAGAATATTCCGTAATAGGTCTCATTTAAAGTGGCTTTTTTGAAAAAAACTTTCTCACGGTACATGTTCATTGAGAGCTGCATGGATCCTTCGGTTTTAAACCGGATATAATAGGTTTGCAAAGCTGTATCGGGATGATGAAGGGGAATAATGTAACTCCTGTAATATATTTCTCTCTGCCGGAATGGATACATATCTCCCAGTCTTTTTGTACTTAGCTCATTTTTTCCGTTTATGTTAAAGAAATCGATTGAATCGATGTGTAAATACTCAATTTCAAACAGCCAATCATCAATATCAGGTCTTATATTCCTGACACATAACTTTATCCAGTATGCTGAATTTGTAAATCCAAAATTCATTTTGTCGGATTCAGACATGGTGAATCTTTCAGAAAATTCTGGTTGGCTGACATCCTGAAAAGTCAGCTTCCTTTCAGGATCTTCCAGGTAGTAAACCGAAGAGTTTAACGAAAACCGTTCATTATCAGGAGATAATAAAACTGCCTTGCATGAGGGTACCTGACCTTGTGCAGAAGGAAACAGGCTGCAGATATAAAGGCACCAGATCAGCAGCCGGGGTATTATTTTCCTGAAATGCCGTATGTAATAATGAAGGAGCTGGCAGAAAATAAAGGATTTAATCATCAGACATCAGGGTATCAGACAAAATATACAAAATAAAATACAGGAAAACAAGTAAAACAGCTGATTTTCAGTTTTGTTTATTATGACACCTGATGAAATGCCCTGATTATGAAGTAAACATGGAATTATTCCTGATCCTGACTGACAATTTTATCAAATTACGTTTTAAAATATTAACTTTCAATAATATCTTTTGTAAATTAAGGAACATTTCAGAATGATTTCACTCCCGGGCGTATCACAGATAAACCACAATCTGCCTTACTGCCCTGTTTTTTTAAGTATACGCACTATAAAAGGACACAAATGAAAAGACTTCATATCTGTATCATCGATCTCGTTTTTATCGCGCCAAATCATGCCTGGTACCAAAGACTGATGTACGGGAATTATATGAGTATAATGCCCCAGGTTGTTGGTGTATGGTGCAGGCAAGAAGGCCACAAGGTCTCATATATATTATACGGGGGCTTTACAAACATCCTTAAGGAAATTCCTGACGGGGTCGATTTGGTATTCATCAGTGCCTTTACTTTTACGGCGCAGCTTGCATATGCCATCAGCAACTTTCTGCGATCCAGGGGAATTGTAACGGTTCTCGGAGGGCCACATGCCAGATGTTACCCTGAAGATGCAAGCAAATATTTCGATTTTGTCGTGGGATTAGCTGATAAGAAATTGATCTGCCAACTATTAACCGGTGTTTACCGGAACCGCCCGAGAGGAATCTGTCTTTCCAACAATAGCCAGCCGTTAGCATTGCCGGGAATTGAGGAACGCTGGGAATTTATTGAAAAAGCTTTTTGCAGCCCCCAGCTGATAAAGGTTGTTCCCATCATAAAGGGATTTGGGTGCCCCTATACATGTGATTTCTGTATTGATGCCAATATTCCCTATCAGCAACTTGATCTGTATCAGATCAAGGAGGATTTTAAATTTCTTCTCCGGAAAAGGAAACGACCCCGGATTTCCTGGTATGATCCGAATTTTGGAGTAGGATTGAATGCAGTTGTTGATGCCATTGAGGAAGTGGTACCACCCAACAGCATTGATTTTGTGGCAGAATGCAGTCTTTCTTTTCTCTCAGAGTCAAAAGTGAAAAGGCTCAAACATAACGGATTCAAGGTGATTATGCCGAGTATTGAAACCTGGTACGGATACGGAAGCAAAACCGGAACTGAAAGTTATTCAGGCTTGGATAAAGTTAAGCAGGTAGCTGAGCATATCAATATGATTCAGCATTACATACCCTATGTCCATGCTAATTTTCTTCTTGGTTCGGATGCTGATGAAGGTCCTGTGCCATTTGAACTTACAAAGTTATTTCTCGATTCAGCGCCCGGCGTTTGCCCTTCTTTCACCCTGTTGAATGCTTTAGGGCGGGGGGCGCCGTCAAATATTGACTATATGCGTGTTAACAGGGTGCTGCCATTTCCTTTCCATATGCTGCATTCCTCCTATACACTCAATGTCAGGCCCAGGAACTACACCTGGATTGAGTTTTACGATCATATCATTGACCTTATCAATTACAGTTTTTCTGCCAGAGTCTTATACAGGCGGTTTAAAGCAATCAAGATGACCGTTCCGCGCTGGATGAACCTGTTGATGACATTGTCAGTGGGGGGATCCGGAATTACCAGCTATCATGCTGAAGTACGCCGGCTTCTGCTTACCGATCAAAGGTTTCGAAGCTTTTTTGAACAGGAGACAAACGAAATTCCTGACTTTTTCATTGAGCGGATCCGCAAAGACCTTGGTCCGCTTTGGGCATGGCTGCCGGAAGGAGCCCTGCAACACGATCCAAATGCGCAGCTGAGGGTATTGGGAGAAAATCTGGTTCCAACGTTTAATGAAAGTTGAGAATATCGGGATCGGCTTGCAAGGTTGGTAAAAATTAAACCGGAAGTCAGGGTATGTTTCCTGCTTCCGGCTTTATAAGAAACCTTCAGGCTTGTTTTCATCAATCGTCATCATTTCCGCTTTCAACATCATTGAAACTTCTGTTACCCTCTTCGGTAAAATAAATCCTGATCTGTGCCTGTTTTTTGATATAATCAACCTTGCCAATTTCAACCCGGATAATGTTGAGTTCCGTCAGTTCCTTTAATTCCTGCAGTAACAATTGATGCCTGCTTGGCTTTAATAAATCCGGATTATTGAAGGTAATGGTTCTGCTGGAAAGCTTTTTACTGAAGAAAACCCTTTCCATAATGAACGTCAGAACAATAAGGATAATATTGGCAAAAACAATCCATTGCAGGCAGTTGCTCATCGGAAGCAATGCATTAACGGCTGAAATGCCTACAACCATAAAAAGATAGGCCATTTCTTTTACAGGAACATTTACCGTTCTGAATCTGATGATGGCAAAAATGGCAAATAATCCCAGTACAAGGCCCAGTTCAAGCTGTACCCAACGAAGCAGGGCACATATCATGAAAACAATTACTCCCGTTATTAACTGGGCAAACATGTATTCGGGATTACGGTTCCATTTGAAATACATGGCTCTGGAAATAATCAGCAGCACAACCAGGTTAACTCCGAACTGCATGAGCAATTCATAGAACTCGGCACTTGCGATATCGGGGCAGGACTGAATTCCCAACAGGACAGATGCAATTATTGTTTTCATGGTTTTGGTTTGTTAAGCGTTATAGAAAGCAGGTTTAGTGTTTACTTGCCTATTTTCTGAGTGAGGAACAAGGTGTACCAGACATCAGCGGCTTCTTCGTTCACGCTGTTTTCCCTTACAGCATATTCGATTGTACCGCCCTGTCCTTCTTCGGAAATCCGGTACCTGATTTCAGTTTCAATGTTGCTGGCCAAAGCATCAAGTCTTTCAATGGCTTCATTGAATTCAGCAGTCTCGAACGATTGGGCCACATACTTTACAGCCTCTTCGGCAGATGTCATTAAAGTCTCCAGCCTTTGCTGAGCTTCATCTGCAGCATTTACAGATGTATACGACTGAGCCGAAACGGTGGCTCCAAAAACAAATACAGTAAATATAACTGTTGCCATTTTGTTGGCGTGGTGATTGTTGTTTGTTGTTCTCATTTTTTGTCCTCCCAGGTTTTTAGTTTATTTATTGATTTGATGATTTATTGATTTGATGATTTGTTTTTTTGTTGATTTGATGATGTAAATGTAAGGCTGCGGGGAGGGTTCAATCTAACAGGATTGTAACAGGGAATGACAGATTTGTAACAAGAATGATTCAAGAAGGAAGATCAAAGAAGGAAGATCGAAGAAGGAAGATTAAAGGTCATAAAGCTGAGGGCTGGCTGGTTCAAAAAAAGAGGCATTAATCATTTTTACTGGCACAACTCAGGTCATACATCAGGTAATTTTGATGATGGAAGGTTTCATAAAAGCTGTTAATATAGGACTGTATCTCTTTTTTATAACCTTTTGAAAGGTATTCAAAGTCATTAATGGTACTCATGAATTGATTCTTCAATCCGGCAAATTCATCCATAACTGGTTTTAGTTCATCATTACCGAAACACTGGCCCTGATAATACCGTTCCCGGACATTTTCAATAAGGAGTCCTTCAGGCGGTACGGAATAATCTGTGTTCACAAAACCCGAATAATCGAAATCATAAGCAACAGGTATTGCCTTATAAGAAAGCTTTTCAGGAGTGGTCAGTATTTTAATATTGTGTGCACTTTCCACCGACCAGTCTGTATTGCCTATCATATAATTAAAAACGGCAACACGGGCCATGTCTATGGAGTTGCCGAGCATCTGCAGAACATTCATATTGTTGATGATCATCGCATGATTTCGCTCGGCCATCTTATCTTCGCTTTCAAGCAGGAAGCCATAAGCTGCATAAGCTTTCCCGGATCCGCTGATATCTACATAGTTGATTTTAACAAGCCGGGTTTTTAAACTGTAAGGAGTAACGAGGTTATATAGTTTGTATGCCAGGTATTCCTTAAATAAATAGGTTTTATATACCGGTATTTGTTTGCAGTGAGTAACAAGCTTTAATTTCCCGTTAATTTGAATCGGTTCAGCTTCATGCTCATTATCCGTAAATCTCAGCATAATAGGAGGGAAAGAGCAATAGGTTCGGCGCATTTCTCCCCTTGCCCTGAGCATGATAGTCTGTGAAATGGAATCCGTATCATTAAGTTTCACCGTTAGGATTGCATCATAATATGACAACTCGTTTTTGGTTCTAAGGAAATCCCTGATATTAAAACAAAGTGTCATTTGCAGTAATTCTTCCGAGGCAAAAAAGTCAAAGCCATTTTCAGCCTTTCCTTCAACTGCATACAGCTCATGAGCAATGGTATCCTGTAAGCCTGCAAATTCCTGACCATGAGAAAAAGTGCAGAGCATGCTGATGGTGAAAAAGATCGTGAGGTTATTTGTTGCATTCATGGCTTTTCTTTAGATGTCGTTTTTTTTTGCAGTAATGCCATTTGTGAAGCATGTTCTGCACATTAAACCACACTAATTGTGCCAGGCAACATAAACAATTATAATACTGATAAATACGATATTTTTAATGGGTAATTTCCTAATTATAACTGTTTACTTACAAAGCATAAGTGTCCGGAAACGGACATACTGGTGCAATGAATAATGCAGAAGGGAGATGCAAGATTAAAGAATACAGACCTGCCTGCATCGCCTTTTATCAATCGACTGACACAAGCTGTGCTTCCGGGACCAGGGGTGGAAGGTTCAAACGATCGATAACAGCCTGAAACCGGGGATCATCGAATAATGTTTTGTAATAGGGGTTGATCCGAAACCATGGTACGAAATCATGATGCTGCTCATAGGCAGCTTCGATCCAATGAATGGCTTTTTCCTTATCTTCAAGGGCAACATAGATGTCGGCCAGACCCCAGGTAAACCAGTAATTACCTACCTTTTCCAGTTCTGCAGCTACTTCCAAAGCCTCCTCCCTGCGTCCGGCGCGGGCATAGGCCACGCCCAGGCCACATTTATGCGCAATGCTAATTGATGCTCCTTTTTTATGTGTTTCAATGGCCTGATCATAATTCCCCAATTCAGCATAAGCAGATCCCAATACATATAACCCCATGGGATAATTGGGATCCAGATCAAGTGTCTTTCGTGCCCATGATATTGCATCCTCATAACGACCTATCCAAAGGCAAAACCAGGATAGGTAACCTGTACAAAATGGGTCAAGCGGATCAATACTTATGGCCAGTTTCATCTCTTCTACAGCCTCATCCAATTGTCCGGTAAGGCCAAGGTACCATCCCATTGTGTAGTGCAGGGAAGAGATATTCGGATTCAGCTCAATAGCCTTTTTTAAAGCGTCTTCCGTTGCAGGATAGTCCCATTGATAGTAAAGATAATCAGTAGCAAGCACTGTATAGGCTTCTGCCAGGGTGGAATCCAGCTCAAGAGCTTTGAGTGCATATGCTTTTGCCTGTTTCTGGCCTTCATCTCCGGCATCTGAGGCATGTGCTGCGTTACTGAAGCTCAGTGCCAGTCCAAGGTATGGTAACGGATCTTTAGGATCTATTGCCATGGCCTGATTCAGATATTTCAGTCCCTGCTTAAATCCTTCAGAAGTCATTTTATTCATGTAAAATATTCCCTGCAGGTAATTTCTGTACAATTCCGGATTCACAGGCCGGGGAGTGTTGAGGCGTGCTCTCTCCTGAGGAGTAATATCGGCATGTACGCCCTTTGTAATCTGTTGTGCAATTGCTCTGTAAATGTTAAAGCTATTAGCAAGATCCAGTTCATAGGTGCCGCTCCAGATCTCCTTTTCCTCGGGGGAAACCTGTATCAGCTGAATAAGCAGGCGCTGACCTTCAGCTGTACACACCAATGAATGCTTAACAATAATATTTGCGCCAAGTTCATTTGCAATCTGTTGCCCGGTTAATTCACTATTATGGTACTTTTGGGTGGCCGCGGATGATTTAACCAGTAAGCTGTTGATACTTCCCAACTCACTGATTATGGCATCGTGCATACCGGCGGAAATGTACTCCAGTTCCGGATCACACATAGAACTGGGAACCGATATTACGGCAACTGATGGTTTTTCCGTAATATCAGCGGCTCTCCCCTCACGCATACAGGAATACAAGGTAACGACCCAGAGGATCACACACATAATGGCTAAAAAAATAAACAAAGCCTTGCAGAAACCAAATATTCTCCGATAGCTTGAATTTGATTCCGTTTTCATCACATAAGGATTTGGGTTATTGATGGTAAGTTCGGGAAATTGAATGAGAAATCCAAATTTCGCAGGAAAAATATACCATCAAATATACTTGTGGTGAGGCATTCCTGCCTCCTTATCAGTTAACATGATCGAAAGGTAATTCAACCTCAAACAGCACTCCTTTTCCCTCTTCGCTATTGCAGGTAATATTTCCGTTTAGCTTCTGGCTGACCAGATTGTACACAATGTTTAATCCTAATCCTGTGCCCCTACGCTGATCTGAAGTATAGAAAGGTTCGAAAATGTGCGGCAGGTCTTTACTGCTTATCCCGTTACCGTCATCACGGAATTCGATTCTAAGTGTCTCATTGTCTGTCGTTACCCTGATGTCAATACTACCCACATCCCTCTGATGAAAGCCATGCACAAAACTATTTAGCAGGAGGTTGGTAAAAATCTGTGCATATACACCCGGGAAGGAATTTAACACAATATCATCATTACATGATACATGAAATAAAATTTTCTTTTCTTTATATTTTGGGAATAAGCTCCGGATGATATCATCCAGGTATGGCTTCAGTCTGAATACCCGCTGTTGCTCTGTAGCCTGGTCCACCGAAATTAGTTTAAAGCTTTGGACTAGTGATGCTGTACGTTCCAGGTTTTTCCGGATAAGCTCTCCGGCATCATAAGCTGTTTGAAGGAATTCTTTGAAATCTGTCCGGCTGATCTCATTTCTTTTAAAGAGTCCCGCCATTTTTTGAATATCATCCATCAATGTGGTTATGGCTGTTATACCAATCCCTACGGGTGTATTGACCTCATGGGCCACACCGGCAACCAGTCCGCCCAAAGCAGCCATTTTTTCTGATTCGATCAGCTGTTTCTGTGTTTTTTGAAGGTTTTCAAGAGAAGTTTGCAGTTCTTCGGTCCTTTCCTTTACCTGTTTTTCCAGTACAATTTTCTCCCGTCTCAGTCGTCTGGTTCGCCAGTAAATATAACTCCTGAGCAGCACCAGGAAAAGAATGGCATATGCAAGATATGCCAGGGTTGTCCTCCAGAAAGGAGGTTTAATGATAATACTAATTGATGTGCCGTCTTCATTCCAGATTCCGTCGCTGTTAGTTCCCTTTAACCTGAAGACATACTTCCCGGGATTCAGATTGGTGTATGTGGCAATCCGGTTATTTGCACCTGTTTGGATCCATTCATCCTGGTATCGATCCAACCTGTAGGCATATCTATTTTGAGCAGGATCAGTATAATCAAGAGCTGCAAAAGTAAATGACAGATCATGCTGGTTATGGGCAAGGATTATTATCCTGGTATAGGCAATATTATTGTATAAAACAGCTCTTCCGGTTAAGTCAACTTTTACGGATTTGTTAAACAATCTGAAATCTGTTATGACAACAGGGGGAATTAGATCACTTGTTTGTATGCTATCCGGATGAAAGCTATAAAAGCCACCTATTCCGCCAAAATAAAGGAAGCCTTTCCTGTCCCTGAATGACGAATGATGAGCATGTATCACAATGGGTAGTCCATTGTTTTTATTGAATATCTTAAGCTTACCTGTTTCAGGATTTAGCCATGATAAGCCATTTGTTGTGCCCAACCACAGATTTCCCCTGTCATCTTCTTCAATGGAATGTATAACATCGGATGATAATCCATCCTTTCCCGTCCACAGCCGTGTTTCTCCTGTTCTGATGTCCAGCTTTAGCAATCCTTTGTCCGTGCCACACCATAGAATACCATCCTTGTCCTCATGAAGCTCGTTAATCGATCCGAGACCAACAAATGCAGCCTTTGAAAATGGAACAGGCAAAAAAGCGATTTCACCTGTTGTTGTATTGAAATTAATCCTGCTTAATCCGCGGCTTCCGCCAATGTATACTTCGCCGTTCCTCATCGGGCAGATGGAATAGTTTATATTGGATCTTAAACCTGTTGAATCGTTCCGGATGAATTTGTAATGTCTGAGTTCCTCGGTGGACAGATTGTAAATGAACACGCCTTCTTCCCACAACGAAAACAAAACATAATTTCCGATCCTCTGCATATCATATATATGATCATTGAGTTCTCCATACCTGGTTCTGGTAAACAGTTTCCGGGATTTTCCTGTCCTGGTATTGAACTGCCATATTCCATTAACCGCACCAATCCAGAAGTTGTCATCGGTAATTTTTAATATCGATATCACGCCATTTCCAAATCTGTCTGGAACGGCATCATCTATAATGTGGTATCTGGTAACTTTTCCTACCTTGCTGATTTTCTGCAATCCATCACCATATGTACCAACCCAGAGATTATCATCGGTGTCTTTGGTGATGGGATAAAGATCATAATTTGTGAAATTCAGCCTGATTAATTCATCATAAGAGGTAAAACTATTGCCTGCCGGATCAAATTTCCGGATTCCGCCGTACTGATGTCCTGCCCATATCAAACCTGTCCGGTCTTTCATTAAAGAAAAAACGGTTCTGATGCCTTCACCCTCAGGTTCGTATAATTCGTAATAAACTTCTTTGAATTGCGGTTTCCGGTTTCTGTCATATTGCATCTCGACCAAACCGTTCATGTATGTTCCGATCCACAATTTATGCTGATTATCCAGCAATAAATCCGTTATTAGCTTCATTCCCAGGTAATGATTAAACTCAAGAATGGTTTTATTTATACCGGATTTTGAAAATGCCTTTTCAATATTGGAAATTCTGCAGAGACCATTGCCGGTACCAATCCAGAAAACATCAGGGTTTTCTTCAATGATAGCAGTGATAAACGGATCACCGAGTTTTGAGCGATTGCCGGCATCGTCATCAATCCGCATAAAATTATTGGTCTCCGGGCTGTATATATATAGGCAACCTGTTCCGCCTGCCCAAATTCGTCCATGACTGTCCTGATAAATATCACTGATCAGATTTATACCATTAGCAGTATCATCCTGATGGATTCTAAAAGCATGAATATTGAAAATGGATTCAATACTTTTTTTAAAAATGTTTTCAATAAACCTGGAATCGTTCGGTTCAGTTCTCGGGACCAGTTTCAATATCCCATCGGCGGTGGCACACCAGATAGTGCCACTTCTATCCTCAATGATTTTCGTTATGTTATTAAGGTTGAGGCGGCGTTTTGCAGTAACAGGAAACGGGAGGAAAAGCAATGATTTTTCATTTTCAGGATTGAACAGGGTAATACCTGAAGATGTACCCAACCACAATAAGCCTTTACTGTCTTCGCAGATTGAATTGAAAAAACCAGAAGAATCGAGGAAACTTACAAATTCATAACCGTCATATCTTTGAATACCTTGATTACCGGCAGTTCTGAACCATACAAATCCATTATGATCCTGGATCAGGCTAAAAACGTTATACAATTCACCATCACTTTTTTGTATCTGGTTAAAGATGACTTCCCTGGTTTGACCGCAAATATAGATTCCTGCCAGGGACAAAATGAAAGATAAGACTGTTCTTTTCATTAACCTGAAGATAGTATTCTGGTTTCCCAGCCCTTTATCCTATTTCCTACCTACAAGATACAATATAATATGCAAGAAATCAAATACCCTGACATAAGCATATCCTTTCTGAAAGTCCGGACTATAATACTGAACAGACCTCAAAACCGTTTGCAGGTGCGATTCAGGTCACTCAACAGGTACTTTTGATTCTTGTATAGCTTATAAAAACTATTGATAAAGGATTCTACCTGCTTTTTATCACCCTTTGAAAGGTATTCAAAATTGTCAATGGTGCCCAGAATCTGTTCCTGTTTTCCTGCGAATTCCTCAATGACAGGCTGTAATTCCTCATCGCTGAAACAGAGGCCCTGATAATAACGTTCCGTGACGATTTTAATGGGAAGTTCCTCACATGGCGTTGAATAAACCGTATTGACAAGTCCGGAATAATCAAAATCGTACGCAACAGGTATTCCTCTGTCAGAAGGCACTTCAAGGGTTTTCATTATTTTAATATTGTGTTGGGACGGTACTGCCCAGTCTGTGTTGCCAATCATGTAATTAAAAACGGCGACACGTGCCATATCTTCGGTGTTCATCTGTTTCTGTGTAAGGGCAGTATTGTTGAGTATTACAGCATTGTTTCTTCCGGCCAGCTGATCTTCATTTTCAATCAGGAACCCATAGGCTGTAAAAGCATTTTTGGCTTTATTGATATCCACATAATTGATTTTAACAAGCCTGGTTTTGAAACTGTAAGGAGTAACCAGATTAAACAGCCTGTAGGTAAGGTATTCTTTAAAAAGATAACTTTCAAACATGTCCGACGGATTACAGTGCGTGACAAGTTTCAGCGTGCCCTTGCCCAATGTCATCTCCGATTCATTATCATCACCTTTAAATTTTAACATGACGGGTGGAAAGTAGCAATACTCACGGCGCATTTCTCCCCTTGCCTTGAGCTTAATATCCTGCGTTATGGAATCACTTTCATTTATCCTTATTGTAATCCTTGCATCACAATATTCCGGGTTGTATTTGGATTTAATAAATTCCCTGATATCAAAACAAAGCGTCATTTCTAACAGTTCTTCCGAAGCAAAGAAATCATATTTATTTGCCGGACGTTCTGTTGTATCAGATTTATAGGCGCTGGTATCCGGTATCCCTGCAATCGGCTGACCGTTGGAAAAAGTACCCAACATGCTGATGATGAGCAGTACCGTTAGTTTATATGTTGATTTCATGGTTTTGGTTATTTATTGGTTTTTTTTAACTCCAGTTATGGTTTCTTTTGTAAGTCAGATTTCTGAAGTAAAAATAAGACAACACTAAGGCCTGTTTCTAACAGTCTTGTAACAGAAGATAACAAAATTGTAACACTGAAAAAAGAAACGGTTCCGGACAGGCATTAAAAACTCTTACAGGAGTTGTTTATGGTGTTTATCAGCGTTTTCTGGTTTTTATACATTTTATAAAAACTATTGATATAGGATTCCGCCTGTTTCCTGGAATCCTCCGGTAGAAAATCAAAGGTGCCAATGGTTGTCAAAAATTGCCCTTTTAAGGTGCCGAATTCATCCACAACTTTAGCCACCACTTCCTTAGGCGCACAGATACCTAAGTAATACCTTTCGGTAACCAGGTCAATGGGAAGTTCCTGGGCAGGTATAGCATAATTTGTACTGACAAAGCCTGAGTAATCAAAATCATAGACCACAGGTATGGCTTTATCAGTAAGTAATTCCATGGACTTCAATATTCTGACATTGTGCTGATTGGACACTCCCCAATCGGTATTCCCGATCATATATTGAAATAATGCAGTACGTACCATTTCAACAGGGACCATGTGCTTTTGTGTAAGATTCAGATTATCGTAAGGAACAGCCTTTATTCGTTCGGCCATGGCATCTTCATCTTCGATCAGGAATCCATAGGTCGAAAAGGCTCTGTCGGGTTTATTGATATCAACATAATTAATCTCGGCAAGCCTTGTCCTGAAGCTATACGGTGTTACCTGATTATAAAGCCTGTAAACAAGATATTCTTTCAGAACATATTTTTCATGTAGCGATGATAATTTACAGTGTGTAACCAGTTTGAATTTTCTGTTACCCAAAATTCGTTCCGGCTCATTATCATCTTCTTTAAACTTCAGCAAGATCGGTGGAAAGTCACAGTATTCACGGCGCATTTCTCCCCTTGCCTTAAGTTTAATATTTCTGGTAATAGAAGTCGAATCATCTGATTTGATTGTAATGGTTGCATCAAAATACTCCGGTGTGCTTTTGGTGTTGAGAAATTTCCGGATATCGAAAGTAAGTGTGATTTGTAATGGTTCTTCTGCACCAAACAGGTTAAAACCCTTCCCAACCTTTAGTGCCATGGTGTCCCGATCGGCCTCGTCAGTCCCCGATATCTCATCAGCACCGTGAATGGCTGTGGGTCTGCATATTATGCTGATAAACAGGAAGATCGTATATATGTAAGGTACTTTCATGAGATTTTCATTTTAAGCATTCTTTATTCAAATCATTATCCGTTATTATTTCCGACTGGTGATAATCTTTCTATTATCATGACCCTTATCCGTTCCATTCTCCCTAAAATGAATTCCATTATCTTTCAGGGAAAGTACCGGTCCTTCCTCCATGGTCCTGTCCCATATCATTACGGCAAGCAATGCAGCCAATCTGCCTAGGTTTCTGTTGTTATTGAATGATTTCATCCTGATATCCTCCGGATTATTTTTTAAAGGTTTGACATATCAATCATCATCATTTCCGTTTTCATCCTCATTGAAACTTGCATTGTCCCCGTCGGAAAAATATATCCTGATTTGTGCATTTCCTTTGATATAATCAACTTTACCAATTTCAAAACGGACGATGTTCAGTTCCGTCAGGTCCTTTAACTCCTGCAGCAACAGTTTATGCTTGCTTGGTTTTAACAAATCCGTTTTATTGAATGTTATCGTCCTGCGTGAAAGGATATTATCGAAAAAAACCTTTTCCATAATGAAAGTCAGAACAATAAGAATCAGATTGACAAAAATGATCCACTGCAGGCACTGGCTGAGCTGAAGCAATGCATTTATGGCTGAAATGCCTACAACCATGAAAAGGTAGGCCATATCCTTTATGGGAACATTGAGTGTCCTGAATCTGATAATGGCAAATATGGCAAACAATCCCAGCACAAGTCCCAGTTCAAGCTGCACCCAGCGAAGCATGGCACAAATTAAAAATACAATCACGCCTGTTATCAACTGAGCAAACATATATTCGGGGTTGCGGTTCCATCTGTAATACATCGCTCTGGATATGATCAGGAGCACTACCAGGTTAAGACCGAACTGCATGAGCAGTTCATAGAAATCAGCACTTGCCACAGGGGGACAAAACTGAATCTTCATCAGTACGGAGGTGATTATGGTTTCCATCGCATTCGTTTTACTGGTCTTGAATACTTAAATGCAGTAATCGTGCCAAATCTTATATATTATTGTATATCTGATATTTACAATAATATATCAAAGTATTTTTGTTTTAAAACTGTTTACTTTTATTCAATATTGTCCGAAAACGGACAGATTGAGTTTCTTCCTATATTATTTTGGTGAAATAATAGGTTAAGTAAACGCGGGCATGGGTTTCCGTGCTTTGGTCGGCGACCATCCGTTCGGCTTCAATTACCGGCTCTTCAGCCGGGGCTCTGTACCGGATTTCGTTTTGTGTGCAATCGGCCAGTAATTCCAGACTTTCCCAGGTCGACCGGATATCGTCGTATACTTCTGCAGGTGCTGCATATCTGACAGTCCGTTCAACAGTAATCATTAATGCATCGAGCCTTTCAAACGCTTTCCGGATTTCATTATCATTGTATACATCCGGAAGGGGCTGTGCCCAAACAGAGGTACCAACAAATAATGCAGCACATAAGGCTGTTGCCATTTTACAGGCGCATTTGATGTTGATTGTAGTTTTCATTTTTTTGTCCTCCCAGGTTTTAGTTTATTTATTGATTTGTTGATTTGTTGATTTGATGATTTGATGATGTAAATGTACTGTCGTTGGGGGGCAGGAATCTAACAGGAATGTAACGGGGAATGACAGATTTGTATCAGAAAAAGGGACCAGGGACGAGGGACAAGTATGGAATAACATTTTAGTGGTAATCTTTTGCTATTGCCATCAGATTTTATACTTTTGTCGAACTCTGAAAAAAGCATCCGGTCGTACTTTGGAGAGATGGGTGAGTGGCTGAAACCAACAGTTTGCTAAACTGTCGTACTGGGTAACTGGTACCGGGGGTTCGAATCCCCCTCTCTCCGCAAAAGAAATTCAATCCCTGGCGAACGCCTGGGATTTTATATTTAAAGGGGACTCAAGCTTGCTTGAAGTCCCCTTTAAATATAAAAGACCCCCGACGCGTAGCGGCGGAGGGATTGAATTTCTTTTGCAGCGTCCCCCGAAAGGGATCACGAAGTAATCCCGAAAGGGATCATGAAGTAATCCCGAAAGGGATCACGAAGTAACCCCGTAATTCATACTTACCGGGGACAGTCCATTTGTATATCCTTCCACTAAAAAAAAGTATCTATAAAATCGTACAGATTAATTATTAAATTCGCAGCGGAAAATAGTTAACTTTTATTGCATAAAAATTAAGAATACATGTTTGATTTCGAGAAACTTGATGTATATCAGGTAATTAAGGGCAATAATTCAAAGATTCTAAAGTTCATTTTCAGTCATCCTACCCTAGATCTATATATTAAGGATCAGTGGAAAAGAGCAAATCTTAGTATCATTTTAAACTTAGCAGAGGGAACAGGCCGGATGACCAGTTCTGACAAGAAACATTTCCTTACTATTGCCCGTGGTAGTGTTTTTGAATCAGTAGCGATTCTTGAAACAGTAAAGGAGTTATCGTTGATTGAGGAAGATTTATTCAAGGAATTTTACGACAGTTACGAGCAAATCTCCAAAATGCTTTTAGGTATGATTCGCTCTTATTCTACATAGATTCTTATTGTTGTCGGGCATGCTCATCTCAAAATGCTCTTGACCATTCACACCCACACCCACACCCACACTCACATCCAAGTCCGGGGTGTAGCGCAGTTGGTTAGCGTACCTGCTTTGGGAGCAGGTGGTCGCCAGTTCGAGTCTGGCCACCCCGACTTCGCCCGCCATAGCTCCGG
>Ga0299915_10000171_pt1 | contig 49240 bp, 77 predicted proteins | sample RVTome_13_FD_200263 | JGI IMG/M metagenome (GOLD analysis project Ga0299915, IMG submission 200263) | Soil microbial communities from uranium-contaminated site in the Upper Colorado River Basin, Wyoming, United States - RVT92D227 (version 2) ...
AGCGAGGAGTCCGGCTGGATGTTTTGGTGAGGACGCGCGAGCCGAAGGTTCAGACACTTGAGGGGAGGCGTTCTCAGGGTGATCTCGACCGGTTCCTGCGGATACTGGAGAGGGTAGAGCAGGGGATCGGGCATGAGATATTCTACCCGAGCGAGACGGCCTTTTGTTCCGCATGTGGATACAGAGAGAGGTGTTCAGAATGGTAGGCTGGTTGATATTCGGATTGTTGATCGGCGCGGGCCTGGTATGTCTGGGGGTCTGGCTGCGGGCACGGTATGGCGAATGGATGAGGTGGTGAGAATGACAGTGCTCGGCATTGACCCCAGCAGCACCTTCATCGGCCTGGCGCTCCTGACCCCTGGTCAGAATCCATATGCCCGTATTCACACCATTAACGTGTCCAAACCGAGGGTGCCCCTCCCCAGACTGTCCGCAAGGGCGCTCGAGGAGGTTGTTGCCTGGGTAGGGTTCGTGCCTGACCTGGTGGCAATCGAGGAGCCGTTCAGCCGATGGGCGACGGCGACCCTTCGGATAGCCTACGTTGCGGGGGGGCTGGGGACTTACTTTGCGACAGTAACAGAGGTAGTGCTTGTGCCCCATAAATCCTGGAAGCGTGCCCTGACCGGCAGCGGCAATGCCTCCCCGGAACAAGTCATGCGGATGGCGCAGGCGCAGGGATACGACTGTCCAGACGAACATACCGCCAGCGCGCTCGGATGTGCTCTTTGGGCCGTGAACCATCATCGGCCTGAGAGTGGTAGTTGAATGAGCAAGGAGGGATAGCAAATGAGTCTCCAAGATGAACGGTTCGCAGTTATCCACAAGGACTATGATGAACAGGGTTTCCTACCCGACCACGACGATCATCGTTGGCTGATTGAGAAACTGACGGTTGCATGGGCCGAGGTGAAGCGGTTACGGGAGGAGAACACGGTGTTGAGGGAGCGCTCTTGCGGAACTGTTACTGCGGATTTTGCTCAGAACCCCTACGACAATATCCGATGATGACGGCGGAAAGGTTGGCGGAGTTGAAAGACCTACTCAAACATTCTGGGTTCGGAGAAGAACTCATCGCCGAGGTGGAGCGGTTGCGGAGCCAGAGAGATGAGATGGCCCTAAACCTGCTAACCCTTATTGCGCGGGAAGACGTCTCCGGTGTTAGCGTTGCCCAGCAGTTGAAGGCAGCGATGAAGCGACAATGAGCGGCAGGCGCTTCCTCCAGGAAGCCTAATTGGTGCAACCCATGCCTGGATTCAACTTGACCTGGTCAGCGGGACCCTTGGGAACGGTTGCCGCGCACCGATCTACTGCCTCCCCACCTGTGGCACGGGCGAGGAGCAACGGTTGGTTGGCTCTGTTCAAGACCGAATCCAGCCTGGAGGCTGGCCTTCCACCCGCATTCACACCGAGTTTGGTGGATCCTAGTTTTTGTTTGAACGACTCCCCCGATTGTGGGGCCGCAGGAAAAGCAGATGATGAGTTGATCCCAAGATTAGACTCGTCGTGTGCTGACCAGTTCTTGGGTTCGGAGCAGCCCTGCGGCCCCACATGAAAGGAGAAGGAAGATGGACATTGAAGAAGCACGGACGCATTGCAAGCAAGAGATTGAGAGTGTAGAGGCAATTCTACAGTCGGCTCGCATCTTGACATTCAGCGAGATGGCGCGGTTGGGAATTGAGTACACAGTGGCGGCCCTCGGATTGGTTTGGCTGGACAGGCTGGAGGCGGGGGATAGGGCTGCGATGACCGCAAACATCCGTGTCAGTCCAGGGTATCCCCCAACCGTGTCAGCAGACAACCCCCAGAACTGGCAGGCCGAGCCGGGGGAACAGACAGGATGACCGCCTCACCTGGCCCGAGTGGGGCGTCTTCTTAAAGCAAGGAGAACATCATGACAAAAGCAGCAGAGGATTATACGTACGCGAGGGATTTCATAGACGCGGAGTTCAAGGATTGGTTTGAGGAAGTGGAACTTGCGCTGCGCTACAGCGAACGGGAGCGCATAGAGCGCGGTTTCAATGCTGGTTTTTTTAGAGGCTTGACCTGGGCAAGGGTTGAGGCTGAAAGGGCGTCTGCCAAGCCAAAGAAAGTCAAGATACAGCCGTGCGAAGATTAACCACCCCCCAGCGCCTCACCCTGCTCACCTTCCTCATCATCGCGGCGGTGGGGATAGCGAAAGGACAGAAGGTCGAAGACCCTGAGCAGGGTCGAAGGGAGGAGAAGATGACAGACACTGATATGGACAAGAGCCAGGGCAGACCGGCAGGTTACGGAGATGTCGAAGACCCTGAGCAGGGTCGAAGGGTGGTGTGCGATAGGCCATACCTTGAACTCCAGCGCGACGCCGCCCTGTGGCGGGAGCAGGGGTGGCGGGCGGAGGCACACCTGGTTAGGCTCTATATTGAGTCCAAGACGAGTAGGTGCAATGGGTTCAACTTCACGGATGGGAAGAGTCCGGAGTTGCCCTACACCGAATACCTGGCCCGCGCCTTCGTGCGGGCTGCCCGGGAATTCAAACTGCGCCTGTGGATTGCGGTGGCGATTGCGCAGAAGGAAAGCAACTTCGACAACTCGGCGGTAGGCAAGCAGGGTGAGCGGACGCTGATGCAGATATTTCCCTTGCCTGGACAGGAGCAGGTCATCAAGGACGGCCTGGCCGACCCCGCAAAGGCGATAAAGTGGGCGGGTCAATACTTGGCCGATGGTTTGCGGCTGCACGGCAACCTAGAGGAAGCCCTGGGCAGATACAACGGGGGGCCTGGTGCGAGGAACACCAAACCAGCGAAACGGTACGCTGCCGATGTCATGGCCCTGGGCGCAGCGATGGTGGAGGCAAATGCCCTCTGGGGACTGGTGCCGGAATGAACCCTATAAGCCTAAAAGATACTGTGGAGCGGCCTCAGTTAGCTTGGCATGTCCACCACGATGTGCTCGTGGAACTGCTCACAGAGGACGCTGAGACGAGACGGCAATACATCCGAGACTATAAACCCATCGAGGAACAACCGCTTCGCCTACGGTTGTTCAAAATAGTCGTCGGTCACTTGCCGCGCGAAGTTGTGCAGACACGGCAAGCCTACGACCAGGCATGGCAAGCCCACGTCCAGGCACTGCAAGCCTACGACCAGGCACTGCAAGCCTGCAACGAGGCATGGCAAGCCTACGACCAGGCATTCACCGACCACAAGGAAGAAGTCGAGGCGCTCCACCGAATCGAGTGTCCCGATTGTCCCTGGAACGGCAGGAGTATCTTTGAGGAGATGCCGGAATGACAGTCAAAGAGATAGTGCGGGATTACCTGACGGCGAACGGGTACGATGGTCTATGGAGTGATAGCGGACGATGTGGGTGCGAAGTGGACGACCTTTTTCCATGCCTAGACAGCTGGGGTAACTGCCAGCCTGGATACAAGCAGCCCTGCGACTGCGGGGAAGGATGCCGCTTTCATATTGGGCCGAGGGAGGTGCCGGTGTGAATCCTTTGCCACGGGACGGGGCGATTGGGTGGGCTGACTTCTCGTGGGGCATAGCGTCAGGATGTAGGACGGGGTGTGGTTACTGTTACGCCAGGGTCATCGCCAACAGGTTTAAGCCAAAGGGCACGGTGCTGTGGTCGTCGCAGGAGGCAGGGAACGGCAAGTGCTACACGGCGGGGAAGGGTGATGTCTTCCCCTACGGCTTTGCCCCGACCTTCTACCCTCATCGCTTGGACGAACCCCTCAAGGTCAAGAAGCCCAGCATGATTTTCGTTTGCAGCATGGGGGAGTTGTTCGGCCCGTGGGTGCCGCTAGACTGGGTAAAGGCCATTTATGATGTGATGACTGCGTGTGTGGACCATACCTTCATCGTGCTGACGAAATGGCCGGGAGGAATAAGAGACAAACTTCATGGGTTCGAGCCAGATAAACGGTGGCCTCTTTTCAACTCAAGAGAATCCTACCCGAACATCTGGCACCTGACCAGCGTGGAGGATCAGGCCACCTGGGACAAGCGGGTGCCCGAGATCCTGAAACTACGGGAACACGGCTGGCCGGTGCTGGGGGTCAGCGTGGAGCCGATGCTGGGGCCGATAGAGCCCCATAGGATAGAGGAACTCGACTGGGTGATTGTGGGCGGGCAGAGTCCAGCGAGCGCACGGCAACCTGAACATGAATGGGTAATGCCAATCATAGAACAGTGCGGGGTTGAGGGAATACCCTTGTTTCTCAAGAACAATCTCAAGCCGACGATCAACGGGTCATTGATACAGCAATGGCCGAAAGGGGCACCGGAATGAACAAAATAGATGAACTGATTGACGAACTCCGATGCGAGCGCGACCGCCTCAAGGCAGAGGTCAAGACGCTGACGGACGGGGGTGGGATGACCCTCCTAGCAATGGTGAAGGGGATGAAGCGGGGGCATGAGTGGAAAGAGGTAAGTTATAATAGGCACAAGGATAGACTTCCTGGGAGGGAATGGATAATCTTTTGGCTGTATCGAGAGACGAAATCGTCCTGGCGATGGAACCACCGGAGGAGCGGCGTAATACAGGAAGGCACTGCCGAGCAAGCCGCGGCAGCCCTTGAGAAGTTCCTGGAGAGGAGGTGATGGCATATGGCTCGAAGCACTTTGGAAAGCGTCGAGACTCGTCTGCGCGAGATCGCAACCCATATTGAGGCAGACACGAAGGACATCGAGGAGGGGTCTGGACTATCTCTCGACGACTCCATTTATTATGTCAGAGAGATTAGGTGGGTGGCGGACGAACTTTGCACCGTGCGAGGCCGCCTTGCGGACAACACAGGTTAGGAGGTGATGCCCGATGAATCCGAAGCATAATCCGCATGATGCGTTATACTGCAACTGCCGTGAATGCAAGGAGAGCCGCATAACACCAAGCACCTGAAAGGAGGTGATGCCCAAATGCCGAAGCATGGAGCCAACTGCACCTGTTGGGCCTGTGTCAACGCGCACGCGATAACACCGTCGGGAGGGCTGCCCGGAGAGAAGATTGAGGGAGGGCAGGGGGCGCCTGGAATCTGGGAACGTGAGCGGTGCGCAAAGTGTGAGAAACTAGCACTCTGTTTCCTCGGCGTCTGTCCTAAGTGCTGGCCCAAAGAAACAAGTAAGGGAGGGCAGGAGGTAGTCTTTCGGAGCACGGAACAGTTGAACGAGACATACTGCCCCAAAGCGGCCAACCAAGAGAGGGAGCAACGGAGGCAAAGATTGTTGCGGGAGAGGCTGGAAAAGATACCTAGGAAGTGGGAGGGGCGATGAGCCAGGTAATCCAGGGCGACGCACTGGCGGTGCTCAAGGGACTTCCCACTGAGTCGGTGAATCTGTGCGCCACGAGCCCGCCATACTTCGCCAAGCGAAAATACGGCTGCCCGATGACCTTTGAGGATGGCTGGGTGGGAGAGTTCGGCCTTGAACCCACCATCGAATCCTACCTGTCGCACCTGTGGGCGGTGTTCGATGAGGTTTGGAGGGTGCTGAGGAAGGATGGGGTGATTTTCTGTAATTTGGGAGATTCCTATAACTCACATGCTAGCACGGGCAATAACTCACATGCTAGCACGGGCAACAAGTTCGACCACAGTTGGCGTTCGGAAGGTAGAAGTGCTGCGGATGCTGCTCAAATGAGTCGGCAACCCAACTTGATGCCAGTGCCTGACAAGTCCCTCCTCCTCATCCCGGAACGGTTCATCCTGGGCATGACCGACCCTAGCCTGCGGCCCGCCTTGTCGAAGGGGCTTGCCCTTGCCGTTGAGCATGCGTGGATTGCGAGGAACTTTATCGTCTGGCACAAGCCGAACCCGATGCCAGAGAGTGTCAGGGATAGGTTTTCCTGTACCTGGGAGCCGGTCTTCTACTTCGCCAAGAGCCAGAAGGTCTGGTTTGACCTCGACGCGGTGCGGAGGCCATTCTCTGGAGGCACAGCAACGCCCTCACGGAAGTATGCCGACGCCACAATATTCAGCGAACAAAACAGCCAAACCGCAATGGGACAAAGGCGAGAATATCCTAGCCCCGCCCGCGCCAAGACCGCCGATGAGGGGCTGTTCAAGCCAACCACCAAGATACCGGCGGAGATATCTGAAAGCATGGGGAGTCCCCGAGCAAGGGAGCATCGGGATAAGACCCGCTATGAAGACAAGTTCAAGCCACCTGGTGCCGGCCGCAACCCACCTGAACCCGGGGTGGAAGGCCCCTTCCTCCCCCTCGGAGCGAACCCAGGAGACTTCTTCATTGACGGCGATGACGACTGGTGGGAGATTGCTACCCAGGCTAGGAGTGAAACGGCAAGATTCCGAGGCCGACCCGACTATGTGCAAGTGAGTGGCACGACCTACAAAGTGTCAAGAGATTGTCCAGTGCATGGGCATCTTTCTTTGACTGGCACTCCGAATACGGTTTCAGGTGATGGACAACCAGAGGCTTCCGAGCATGACAGCGCCAGCAATGCCAACGATCGCGATCAAGCGCTTGGATGCGAATCCCCTTCCATTCATTCCCACGCCCCACAGAAAGAAGCCCCTGGTAGTGCTCGCGGTTCCAATCCTGATGGCACTGACGGGAACAAAACTTCTGCGACTTTGCCAGATACACCCACCGAGGTTCAAAGGCATCATGGCACTGAAGGCACTCCAAAAGAGGGCGTTCCTTATGGATTGGATTCGCTTCCCCAACAATATGCTCATGTTGCCATAGACCATAGCAGCGAAACGAGCAAAACGGCCCCCTCTCTTGCGACCATTCCTTCATGTAAGCCTTCCGCCGAAACTGCTTATGGCATTGAACACAGACAAGACTTACGAGCGTCCGTTGAGCCTCATGCGAGCAAGCCCTTGAGCAATAGCGAGGCTGATAAGTCCGCTTCCAGTGGCGAGTCTGAAAGTCCTTCCCGCATTTCTGACACACAAAGTCTCGAAGCCGCTGAATCCCCATGCCGTCAGGATAACACACCTAAATGCACTTGTCAAGTGGCTACAACTGAACACTTTGCCACCTTCCCCGATGAACTTGCCAGGCGGATGATCCTGGTGGGCTGCCCGGAGTGGGTGTGCCGGAAGTGCGGGATGGCAAGGGTGAGGATAAGCCGTCAACAGAAGGATTACCACTACTTGAGGACTGATACAGGGAAGCCAAGAAATGTTGCCTTATTAGAAAAGGGTGGTAAGTCGGCATTGCCATCAGGGCAAGAGCACGGCAGACAATACAAAGAAGGATATGTAAATGTGCATGAGACCACTGGCTGGACGACCTGCTCCTGCGTGGACGAGGAGGGGAAACATCCGGGATTCAGGCCAGGGGTGGTGCTCGATCCGTTCGCGGGCCGTGGCACGGTTGGTATCATCGCCAAACGCTATGGCAGGGAGAGCATCCTTGTGGAGATTAAGGAGGAGTATTGTCAGATGATAGAGGCGAACCTTGCCGCGGAGCCGGAGCCGCTGAGGATGGAGGAATGACATGAAGAAGGAGCAACCGAAACTCACAATTACCATCACCATGAAGGACGGCGGCCCCGTGCCAGCGAAGTTGCTCTGCAAGGTTGTCAAGAACGCGGTGAAGGCGCTTGAGGCCATCGAGGAGTCCAAGACGGGCAAGAAGGCGGAGCTCGAATGGGTTCTCACCAGCGTCAAGGAGACACGCGAGGACAAGGACGAAGGCCATGCCGCGCCGCCAGAGAGAGAGTAACGTGGTCACCTATCTCCCAAACGCCCGAACCAGTAGCGGGCCAGGTGTGCGGCGTCAAAGGGCTGCCAGGACTGCTTTGCGGGCCGGAATAAGGCAGCCCCAGGCATGGCCTTGGGGTAGAATAACATGCGGATATTCAGCCTGTTCGCTGGTATAGGAGGTTTTGAATTTGGACTGCAAGGATGGGGAGAGTGCGTTGGCTACTCCGAAATCGACAAGTGGGCGACCGGCATCCACGACTACCACTGGCCTGGAGTCCCAAACTTCAGCGACGCCACTACAATCAACCCAGATGATCTTCCAGAGTTTGATCTGCTCTGCGCTGGATTCCCATGCCAATCATTTAGCATTGCGGGCCGGCGTGAAGGATTTCGGGATGTTAGGGGAACTCTTTTCTTTGAGATCGCCCGAATCGCTGGGGCTGCGAGACCCGATTATCTTCTCCTTGAAAACGTCAAAGGGCTTCTCGGCCATGATGGAGGAGACACGTTTGCCCAAATCCTTGAGACGCTTTCAAACGTGGGGTATGACCTGCAATGGCAATGTCTTAACAGCAAGGACTTCGGCGTCCCGCAAAATAGGGAGCGGGTCTTCATTATCGGACATTCTCGAACCGTCGCCCGCCCCCAAGTATTTCCTCTCGGAAGCGATGGTGCAGTTGCTCCTCAAAAGAGCAAAGAAGTACGGGTGGGATGCCTTAGTGATAGACAAGGAAGAATGCGGAACAGAGAGTTGATACTCCACACGAACAAGGCCAACATGGTGACTCCTCACGAAGAAGCGCAGGCCCTACGAAGTGGAGCAAGCCACAATTATCAGACGGTGGCTAATTGCATTCGCCCCGTCGCCAACAGAAGCGCCATGAATTACGGTTTGCGGCAGGGCGATTCCATCCGCCGTTTGACGCCGTTGGAGTGCGAACGGCTTCAAGGGTTCCCTGACGGTTGGACTCGGTGGGCTTTGATTGACGGCAAGAAGGTTGAGGTGTCTGACACGCAGCGTTACAAGTGTCTGGGGAATGCAGTTACGGTGAACGTGGTGGCGGCGATATGCCTGCCCCTCAGTAGCCCCAGGCATGGCCTAGAAAGGAGATGACGGGATGAAGTGGCCCGAACACTGCGGAGTTCCGATGGTCTATCTGGGCGACCAGGATGCGTTCCTGGAGCACAAGCCCAAGACCCCGCGACCAACCCCAGAGACGGAGGCCCACTATTACTGCGAGGATTGTCGTGGGCACTTCCGGCAGGAGTTCTCAATTCGCAACCCAGATGAGCGCACAAAATCGTCTGAGAGCCGCTAAGCGCGGTGTAGATTCATATGGCAAGTAGCGCATACAGTAATAACGTCACGCAGAGAACCAAGGCTAGACTGCCCACCATGCTTTAGATGATGAACTTGCAGATTCACAGTCTCATGACACAGAACGCATCTCTGTGCATCCCGTTCTCGCGCCTGAACGGTAAGTTGCGTCCATTCCGTCACAGGATATTCTCTGTTAGACCACCGACCCCTATTGGAGTCCTTGTTTGCTGCCAGGTGGCAGAGCCGGGAGCAATGTTTCCGATAGGTGACCTGACTCGGCGATACCATAAACAGGAGACCACAATACTTACATATAATCTCGGCACGTTCAACGAACCTATGTCGGTAGCGATTTCCACAAGTGCGCGAGCAACACTCTTGTTTGTGCTGGCCATGTGAGGCAGGATAGAAGGCCTTACCACATTGAAGACAGGACTGGGGTGGATGTTCATGAGGTGGCCTGCCTAAGCGCAAAACTATATCTTGATGGCATGATGCTGTCATAATGAAAGATGATATACCAACACCAATGCCATGTCAAGTCGCGATATAAGCCCCAGGAGCGAAAGTTAGGGCGTTTGCGGTCAATCATGTCAAAAGGCCGAATCGGACGCCCTACGGGGCTAGAATCGCTTCTTGACAGATGCAGGGGGAAGTAGTAAGGTGAAGGTGGCCGTCCAGGGAGTCGAGAGACCACCCGGTGCGCCTGCATGGCTCGGAGTGCCAACCCATTCCGGCGGCGGCCACAAACTATCTGGTTGGAGGTAGAAGATGGGACACGAAGACTCACCAATGAACGCCGCCAGGTTGGATGGGGATAAGGCGGCAGTGCCAGCAAAGAGCCTGCGGGATGAGGAGTGGCATCGGCAGGTTCTTTTCGCAGCGATTCCGCTCCCCGTGCTTCTAGACCCCGGATTATCACCAGGGGCAGTCCGTCTATATGGGTATCTGCGAGTGCGGCGTGGTGGGAACTCTGAAACCTGGGTTGGTCAGGAGCGGATTCAGGCAGATTTGGGTATTGGTAGCAACCGGACGATTCAAGGACAGTTGAGGGAACTGAAAGGGGCGGGTTATCTCGAAAGCAAGCGGCGGGGCATTGGTGATACCAATCTATACCGGCTGCCCCGGATAGAAGATGCCATGAAGGTAATGCCAGATGAATACAAGGCTGCCCTCGTGGAGAAACTCAGTGCCTATGGAATATCAGAGGAGGATATTCGCTTGCTCGATGGTGCAGAAAGCGCACTGGCGGATAGTGCACAAAAGGGACATTCAAGAAAGTGCAGAAACAGCACTACTAATAAGAGACAAGAAGAAGTAGATACAAGACATAACAAGACCCCCCCCTCCCCCCCGTCGGGGGGAGATGAGATTCCTGAACCTACAAACATCGCGGAGGAAAAGCCAACGGAGTGGGCTAACCGCAAACTCCAGGAGTTCTGCACGGCAGCCCTTAACCGGTATGGCACACCGCTCCGCCTGAGTTTCGCCCGCTCCAACAAGGCATTATGCCAACGGGTGAAGTCTGGAGCGACACGACTTGAGGTCGGGACGGTCCTGGCCGAGGTGCTCTACGAGACGGATGATGCTTTTGTGGCTGCGCTGCGGGGAGACATTCCGAGGGCCATGAGTGACTACTGGTTCAATCGGTTATTGACGCGGGCAATGGAACGAGAGCGGAATGGAGCCTAGTTGTGCGTAAAGCCGCGCCACCCTCCTCCGACCTTCTCCCCCCCCACGATGATGAAGCCGAGCAGTGCACCCTCGGTTCAATGCTGCTGGACGTGGAGGCCGCGGATGTGGCGATTGATCTACTGACCGCGCCCGACTTCTACCGGGAAGCGAATCAAACCATCTTTACCGCCATCTCCGACCTTCGGGCAAAGGCGGAGGTGCCTGATCTAGTTACGGCCACCTTCGCCCTTCGAGACGCCAAACAGGAGGATAGGGTTGGCGGGTCCGCCTATCTCTCCGCACTTATCTCACGGGTTCCCTCGGCGAAGAACATCAATCGCTACGCCCAGGAACTGAAACGACGCAGCCTGGAGCGTCAATTGCTTCTCGCGGGCAACAATATCATGGCGTTGGCCCACGAGCCAGAGGGCGTGTTCGGCGCCAAATACAGCAAGGCCCTGGGTATGCTCTACAACCTAGAGGCCGGGGCTGACCAGGGGTTCCGGCCTCTCCAACCTGCGATGAGGGAGCATTGGGAGGCGCTCTGTCAGGTCCGTGAGGGGCAGGCCGAACTTGTAGGGCTGCCGACCCCGTTTCCCAAACTCAACGAATTGTCTGGCGGGCTACGACCTGGGACCATGACGGTGCTTGGTGGAGACCCTGGGGAGGGTAAGACCCAGTTCGCCATTCAGATCATCGAGCATCTCGTAAAACAGATGCCGGAGATCGGCGTTGCGGTTTTCACGCTGGAGATGCTTGACCGCCAGTATGCCGCCCGTCTCCTGACGTCACTGACCAAACTCGACCTCCGTACACTAGAGCGGCGGCGGGATGATCCGAAGGCCGTGAGCGATGAGGAATGGAAGTGGGCGTTTGAGAGGAGCGAGGAGTTGGGGCGGAAGCGCGTGTGGATTGACGACTCATTCCCCCGGTTCGAGCAGTGCCGCGCCAGGTTATTCAGGTTGATACGGCGGGAGCGGATTGATCTTGTGGTGGCAGACTACGTTCAGCTGATTCGTAGCGAGGCTCAATTTGACCGTGAGGATCAAGAGATTGCGATGATTTCGGTTCAATTCGCGGAATTGGCGAAAACGCTCCCCTGCCATGTGATCCTGATTAGCCAACTCCGCCGCCCGATGGCGATGGGGAAACGGCCCAAGCCGACGCTACGTGATTTCAAGGGGAGTTCGGGCCTTGAACAGGCGGCGAGTCTAGGTTTGTTGCTGTGGCGGCCAGACGGCGGCGAGCGGGCCGACCTCATCCTCACCAAGAATCGCTACGGCCCTGCCGGGGAGATTGAATTGTCGTGGGAGGCCGACCGGGGTTTGTTCAGCGGGGGTTTGGAGTTTTGGAAAGGGGAGAAAGACAAGGAGGAGCAACCAGATGTATTCAGTCCGGCCTAGCGAGGAGCGCCGGGTATGCGCCCTCCCTGGTTGTAGCAAGCTCCTCAAATATGGGCAAGAGAGATACTGTGGCAGAGGACATCAAGGTATGGGCAGACGCCGCGGCCGTTGGCTTGAATGTGCCCGTAACGGCTGCCAGATCAAGTTCTACTTATCCTCAAGCGCCGAGAAGAAAGGTGGTCTGCATTACTGCTCGCAGCGCTGTAAAGGCATCGGTCAAAGGGTGCCTCAGGTCCAGTTCCAGTGTCCTGTCTGCAGGGGGCTAGTCATGCGGCCAAGACACAAAGCGCGTCAGTTGAGGTTGACTGGTTCACATCCTTGTTGTTCAAGGGCTTGTGTTGGAGTTTACGCTGTGCTCCGACAGGAGTTCAAACAGCATGGAACCGAGGGAATCCGGGACAGTTTCGCGCAGGCTGTGTCGCTCTGGATCGCGGGGAACCCCATTGACAGCAAAGCGGCGGGCGGAGCTTATGCTTTCGCCCGCCACCTTGCAGATCGCGCCGTTCAGTTGGCGACTTTGCCAGTAGCCATCGTTGATGACCAGGTTCAGGTTGTGGTCCGCCGCGAACCAGGTTAGTTCTGGGTGCTTCGCAGGAACGCCTCCACGTCCTCCAAGCGGTAGCGCCTATCTCCCCGGACTCCTGGCCGGATGAACGGCGGCCCCTGCTTCCACTTTGCCCACCAGTCGAGCAAGGTTTGGCGGGTGATGCCCAGCATGGTGGCGGTCTGGGTGCTGGTTAGCCAAAGGGTTCCGTCCCTGCCCACGTTAGCCGTGCCCGCCCTCCCTGGGGAACAGTCCGGGCACAGTCCATTCTCCAGATTGGGCCTCGGTTGCCCGCAAAGGCGGCAGGTTGGGGTCAGCTCATCCTTCCTCATCGGTTCGCCTCCGTAGTTTGATGTAGGTTGTCGCCGCATCCTTCAACTCATCGAAGGCCCGATAGTAACGGACAGTCGTGGAGAGATCCGCGTGCCCTAAATCGTGGCTTGTCCTGTGGACTGGTGAACCCCCTTCAATTGCAAGCGTGGTGAACGTGGCCCGCAAGCAATGGGGGCTGATCCGTTTACCGTTGAGTCCCGCCTGGTTAGCGTACTGCTTGACCAACTGCCAAATTGCGGTTCCACTCAAGGCACGTGGGGGTTGGGAAAGCCGTCCCCTGCCCTTCCCATCCCAGGCGGGGAATATCGGATCGGCGGCAGTTAGCCCTGCGATCTGCGCCCAGCGCAGGACCGGGTCTAGGGCGTCCGGCATTATCCTGATCCGCCGTTCCTTGCCGCCTTTGCCCTTGACCGCCAAGACTGCCATTCCGTTGTCCTCCGAGAGGTCGCCGCACAGCAGGCTTGCCGCTTCCCGCCGCCGGAGTCCCGTCCTCACAAGTAGGCTCAGGAGGGCATAGTCGCGCCAGCCCTTTGACGTTTCGAGATTCGGTTGGGCGAGAAGCGCTTCTGCCTCGGTTTGGGTGAGGGCAGGGGTTTTCCCCTCCTGCGACACAGGTTGACTCCGAACATCCTCTGCCGGCGATTGCCCGATGATCCCCTGCCGGTTGCGCCATCCGAAGAAACGGCGGGCGACAGACAACCGGCGGGCGATGGTGGAGGGCGCGAGGCCCTCCCCCATCATCTTGTCGCGCCACGCGATCACGTCCGCCCGGGTTGGGAACCGTTGCCCCGTGAACGCCAGCAGGTTGGAGAAGTCCTGCCAATAGGCGCGGCGAGTCTCCTCGCTCACGTACGCGAGGACAAACTCGTGGGCCAGTTCCGCGATCTGGTTGCCTGGTATTGCCAGGTTGGTTTCAGGCATGGTGTCCAACCTCCCAGTCCTTGAAGAATTCGCCGCTTGCGGGCCAGCGAAACAGGATATAGGGCCAGACCCACCCGCCATTCCACAACCAGCGCAGACACACGGGGCTAATTCCGCGAAGGATTTCAACGTCCAGCCCGCCATCATCCGCAATTCCCACGCTCAATTCGAGGTGAATCCGACCGAGCGGCCTGTTACGTTTCCTCCACCAACCGAGAAGTGATTGTTTCAATAGGTTCATGGTTTCCCTGCTCCTCATTAACCGCAGCAGCCTATCAGGGCCGCGCAGCCCATAATCAGGAATGGCAAGGCCGCCAGGATCAGGATAAGTCCGAAGCAGCCGGTTATCCCCGCTGAGGCTTGCGCTTGCCGCGCCAGCATGATGCGCTTCAGTTCCTCGTCAAGGTTGTTGGACATGGTTCACCCCCTCCCCGTTGTTACTACGCCCCAACACAAAGGGCCGTCCGGCCTCGGTTTTCTGCCCCAGCAGGCCGCGCACTTGCTCAATGCTGGGGCCTCCCTGCCACCTCACGTTGATATAGGTTCCCACGTCTTCAATCTCAAACGTCCAGCGGATCAGGTCGAGCCGCCGCTGGATTATGCGTTTCTCTCCTTTGCTCATCGTCTATCCTTCCCTTTTCCTTGCCAGGTGTCGCGCCGCCAGTTCTCCGGCCAGACAGTAAAGTTGTATCCGCGCCATCCGCACATTCGGATAGCGGCGGCAAAGCCGTTTCCACCAGATTGCCTGCCAGAACTCCCAGGTTCGTCTATCGCCCATTCGCCATCACCGCCTGTTGGTAACGCTTCACCCAGTAACGCCGTAGGCGCTTGAGCCCCTTCCGGGTTGTGCCGTAGCATCCGGGGTAACTTCGGCCTTGCCTACAAGCCCGGATTATCGCATCCCATCCAATAATCCCCTCCAGGCAAGTGCGCTTGTGAACTTTCGGGTCAACTTGATACATGGTTCACCTCTTTGTCCTCCTCTACCATTGCCGCTGAGTTGAGCGAACCCCCACCAAGACCTCTTCCCACACGAGCATCACCCAGGGCGGATTGCTGGGATTGAAAAGGTTGCTCATCGTCATGCTGATTCTCCAGTAACCATTCCCCACCGGAGACGTTGGACTGTGAACTTCTACCTCGCATCCCAACTCACTCAGGACTTGTGCGCCTAGCCTTGCTTCTGCTCTGGTCATCGTATCCTCCTATCCCTCAAAGTGCTTTCTTGCCTCACGGATGAGGTTGGTTAGGTTTTCCCGCGCCAACTCCATTTTCCGAATAGTGATCCCGACCTCCCCTTGCCACAGTTCCTCGTGAAACGACTGCTGGTTGTTATCCCAGACGGTTGCCGCGATCTCCTCCAGGTGTTTGATGACCTTATCCAGTTTCTGCCCGTTGCCCTTGCTCACGCCATTCTTGGGCGTTGGCAGTTGCCCTTCCCCGAAAAGCGGGTTGGCCGCCGCTAGGTTCCTCAAAGGTTGGGCGGTTGCTTCTACCGTCTCGAGGCGGCGGGTTCTGGCGTAGATGTCGGCCAGTTTGAAGTGGTGGACAGGCGCGACTCCCCGGAGACAGTTCACAAAGCCGACCGGTAGGGCCCCCTTGTCTATGCCTTGTTGAAGGTTAGGGTGAAGGTTCAAGATCGCCAGACGCAGTTGAACGTAGGGCAGCGACTTCCCGATCTTGTTGGCAATAGATTCCTCAGTCGCGCCCCGCCGCCGGAACTCAAGAAAGCCATTCGCTTCCTCGAGGGGCGTCAGATCCGCGCGTTGAAGGTTCTCAATGACGGTCAGTAGGTGGGCCTGCCCCTCGTCCATTGTCTCCACCAGGGCCGGAACCTTCGCCCAGTTGAGTCGCTTGACGGCCCTCAGCCGCCGTTCGCCTGCCACCAACTCATACCGCCCGTTTACCTGCCGGACGGTCAATGGTTGGAGCAGGCCGTTTTGCCCTATGGACTGCGCGAGTTCAGTTAGGGCCTCCTCCCCGAAGTATTGCCGGGGTTGATGGGGGGAGGGGTCTATCCTCCCCACCTCGATCTCAAGAAGTTGTGGTGTCATGCTTTCACTCTCCCTTTGCCGCCGGTTAGTGCCAAACCTGTCGCAGCCAACAATCGTGTGCTATGATGATGTGGTTGTCTCCATCACGGTTAACCAGTGGTAGCCACTGACATGGTTCCTCCAGGATACGATACATGCGATCTCCCAGTTGCTGTAGGATGGTTCCGTTCCTGCGGCAGGCTATCCTGACGCGTTCACCTATGATACATTCGCGGCCCGTCTCCGGATCGCCTCCGAACAAGTCAAAGTCTTTTGCTGCCATGTTACTCTCCCTTTGCCGCCCGCTTGCGCCCCCGGCCCCGCCCGTAGGTTGGCTAATAATCTGGCCAAATGGTGAGTATAAGTTCACGCGCGCTTTCAATCGAATGGCCCCAGCATATCAACTGTCCCTTGATCTGGGTGTGGTCGGTAACGCCTAAATCTAGGGCAACTTGGCGTACGAGCCGTTTCTGGATTTCACGGTCGGGGCGGTCGCGCCCCGAAACGATCAATCGAGCAACTTTCTTGATGTTGGCATTATATGCCATTCTCTTCACTCTCCCTTTGCCGCCCGCCTTACCTCGGCCACTTCACCGTAAAGAGGGTCGTTGGGATAGAAACATGCGTGGCTTGCTTGCCACCGTTCCGCCAGGTTGTGGTTGTTGATCAGTTCCGCTCGCACCAGTGCAGGGAGTTCTAGGACCATAGCCTCGCAGTCTCGCCTGACCACCATGCCCGCGTCCCACAGTTCCAGCAGAGAATCGAAGGCGGCTTTGTTGTTATAGAAGAGATGGTGATTCAATGGGATGGAGCCGGAATAGATTGGGCCGCTTTGGATGTACTGGTTAACGAAGAACTGGTAGATTTCCTCTTTGGTCATGTTTTCACTCTCCCTTTGCCGCCCGCTTGCGCCCCCGGCCCCGCCCGTAGGTTGGTTATATCTCAATTTGTTCGCCCAATATCCGTATCGCCAACATCAAGGCGCCATCCTCCTCAAGGAACTCTCTCCGAATTGCGAGATCAGTGTCGGTGGGAGGATTGGATTGACGGGCGAAACGGACCCGTTCATGCATGGCTTGTCGTTTCCGCCGCCGCGCCAATGTGGCGATAGCCTGTTCATACCGTTCGTTAGTCATCCCGTTCACTCTCCTTGTTTCCGATTGCCGGGTCTAGGCCCGGGGGCTGCCCTCCGGGTAGAGGGCAGGGACCCGGGGCTAGGCTAGGCCGATGAATGCCCAGGTATCAGCCTACGTCAGTATCCGAGAAATCGCCGATATGCGCCGCGGCCGCCGCGAGCCGCGCGAATTTCGGCCTGCATGTCCTCCACATCTGGGCCTACGTCTGCCTCCTCATACCCAATGTTCGGGCCGTCCGCTGCTGGGCCAGTATCTGGGCCAGTATCTGGGCACTCCTGCCGTCGCCGAATGCCCTCCTGTAGCTCTCGCGCCGTGTCTCGTCCAAAGTTTATCCGCATTCGTTACCATCTCCTGCGATTCGATTGCCGGGGTTCTAGGCCCGGGGTTTCGAGAGAACGCCGAGATACGTGAAAATCTGCTGCCGAATTGCCCGGAGCTGGTTCAAACCCAGGTCGTTCAATGCCTCTGGGCAGTCAAACCGTACGCGCGGGTCACGCCGGGCTAGTTTACGCAACTGCCGCCGAATAGCGATTCGTTTCAAGGTTGCCGCCATTGTCTTTTCGTCTCCCTTGTTAGTTTGCCGGGGGTCTAATCCCGGGGGCTGGGCAGCCTTGCAACTGCCCAGGGACCCGAGGCTAGTAGATACATACGACCTCGACGGCGAACATCCGTTCGACCTTGCGCTGGGCATGCAACTTGCTCGTGGCGTCAACCCAGAACTGGCCGTAGTGCCAGAGGCGTTCGATAGTCCATACCCGCCAGCAAACTGTATATCGGTGCACCATTTCTTCTCATCTCCTGTTTCGTGTCTGCCGGGGCTAGGCCCCGTATGGTAACCAGTACTATACCGCCAGTCGCAATGCCTGTCAAGCGCCAGTTTCTTGACATAACAATCTGCCACCAAACCCACGAAACCCGCTGGCAGTGCGACCCCGTGCCCTCCCCAACTTGACATAATAGTTGGGCAACTCCAAAACCCGTTTGATACACGTTTGCAGAAACCGACCCCTCCAGCGCATCCCGAAATACCACTGATCCCTACAATCCCCTTCCGCCGCACGCCACGATCGCCGCCGGCCACGCTCTACCCCTAGGGGAGGGTAGGGAGGGGTAACGGGTCCCTCCAGTCATGTACCTAACGTCAGTGCATATACCGAGAGAAGCCTGGGTTCATTCCCCCCCTAACCAAGAGAAGTACTCGGGGGGTATATGAAGAGCCTTGTAGTGGTACACATTAAGGGTATGGGAAGTAAGGGTGAAGAGGGGATAGAGGGGTGTAGTACCGCGTGCCATTGAACATGCGCACTAGGGCACTACAACTGCGTCTGGTGGAACCCTAGGGGTGGATGTGAAGGGATGGAACTATGGACTGTAACGTGCCACCATCGGCGGACTGGAGGGAGTCCTAGGTTGGGCAGGATGCACAGAATCTTGTCAGCAAAGTGCACAGGTGGGGAGATCGGGGCGTGGAGGGGGAGCCACCAGGGGGGTATGGATGGCTTGCGGTATATCGGGTTTACGTAACCTGTCGCGCAGCCGGGGGAAGGCAGGGCAGGCCTCCACCCCCCTTGCGGCAAACGGTTGTTCGCTAGAGTAAGACGAGGTGGTCAGATGCTGCGTTCGCGTGCGGGAGCCGTATGAATGGGTCAGATAACCCGAGAAGTAAATTGAGGTGCCACAGTGAAGTGCCAGACCCACCGACCTCTTTCCGTTGTGGTCTTACCATGACACTGCACACAAAGGGTAACGAGATTTTCAGGGCGATTATCCTTCTTGTGATAGTTGATGTGGTGGACGGAATGCGCCCTGCCGTTCTGCGTAAATCCACATATCTGGCAAGTATAGTTATCCCGACGCCGAATCTGTTCCCTCAAACTATCATCGAACTCCAGGCCATAAGGCTCAAAGGAGATACCGCCCATCCAGGTCGGATTATTGCCTCCACGAGAACCTTTGGACTGGCACTGCTTCGAGCAAAACCGTTGTGGGCGTTTAGGGCGGGTTCTGAAGCCGGTTCCACAAAAATCACAGTTCACCAAGACCCGTGTGTCTCGATGGGCGCCGCAGCAAGCCGCAGAACAAAACCGACCGTGTCCACGCTTCAGAAAGGATGGTTCGACCCTGAATCTTCTGCCACAATGTTCACATGTTGTCTCGACTTGTCCGTCCTGTCTGGGACGTTTCGGCGGCGAATAGGAGGTGCGACAGTAATCCGAACAGAACCGTTGGCTACTAGGCGTCGAGGTCTTGAACGTGATTCCGCAGGCGAGGCAGGTTTGCTCCTTTACGGGGCGTGTCCACCCAAACATCCAAGCGCAATCGTGTGAGCAGAACCGCCCACCTCCCCTTTTCACTTCAAACGGTCTGGTCTCGAACTCCTTGCCGCAGGATTCGCAGATTCGTTTAGAGCGGTGTCTGGGGGGCCTGGGAGATTGACGCCCCCAGTGCCTGCCGGAACAGATCAGGGAACAGAACCAACCTCCTCCTCGCCGATTAGCCCTGGGGGAAGGAGTAAAGGACTCGGCGCACTCCTGGCAGATTTCTTCTGGCATCTCATTCTCCTGGATAGAATGTGGGGCTAGGGTTGGACGATCCAGGCATCCTTCCCATTGCCCGAAGTCATTCTAGGTTACTCGCGAGGGATTGTCAAGTCTTGTATGAGGCGACGGCATGATATACTGGGGGGGATGAGAGGAACGAGGTCAAAGACGGTAGAAGAGCAGCGGTTGGTGGCGCGGCATCCGAGGAGGCCCTACGAGGAGGGGATGGAGCGGAAGTTGACGGCTGTGCAACTGATTCTGACTGGCAGTTCGCTTGTGCAGACGGCGAAGGCGATAGGGATCAGCGAAACAGCGATACACAAATGGTTAAAGGACGAGCGGTTCCAGGGATTACTGAAGGACGGATGGGAGAGGTTAGCGCAGGAGATATTCGGGTCGGTATTTCGGGAGGCGAAGAAGATATTAGATGACCCGGAGGCAGAGCCGAAGGTAAAGGCGATGGTGGTGAATGAGGGGCTGAGGCAGTGGGGGAACCTCGAGAGGGTGAGGATGCAGCGGATCAAGGCGCCGAGGCAGCAGATAACAGTGGGGTTTGAGGCGGCGGATGGGCGGCGGGTAGCGGTACAGGTAGGCGGGGAGACGAGGGCATTACCGGTGGGCGAGGATGACAGCGGCACCGACACTGACGATTAGGCACCAGGATCACCCTGGGCAGGCATTGGTAACTGCGAGTGGGGCGCGGACGCGGGTGATTGCGGCTGGGCGGCGTTGGGGGAAGACGCGGCTGGCGGTTTGCGAATTGATGCGGGAGCATGGGCGGCGGATGGCCATAAGGAGTGAGCCGCCCTTTCGGGCATGGTGTGTAGCGCCGACCTTCAGTCTGTCCTACGAGACCTGGAACCAGTTTCACGAGTTGATCCCTCCGGAGATCATGGCCTCGATCAGTAAAGAGCATCACCGAGTCGAGTTTGTGGACGGGAGCATGGTCGAGTGGAAGAGCGCGGATGACGAGAAGCAGTTGCGGGGCGCGGGGCTTGACTTTCTGGTAGTGGACGAGGCGGCGCGGGTATCGAGGGATGCTTGGGTGGCGATGAGGCCGGCGGTGATGGACAGGGAGGGGCGGATACTCCTGATCTCCACGCCGAAGGGGATGAACTGGTTCTACGACCAATGGGTGAAGGGAAACGACAGGGCGAATGTCCGGATGCAGACTCACGAGAGTTGGCAATCGGCTTCGAGCATCAATCCTTATCTGAACCGAATTGAGTTGGATGAGGTGGTCAAGGAACTCGATGACAAATCCACACAGCAGGAGATCGCGGCGATGTTCATGGAGGACATGGGGCAGGTGTTCAGGGGTATAATGGCATGTGCGGATGGGAAACTGATGCCGCCGGCGATGGGGCAATGCGTGCTGGGGCTGGACATAGCCAAGAGCAACGACTTCACGGTGTGCTGCGTGGTGGACATTCCGAAACGAAGTGTGGTGGCCTTCGACCGATTCGGGCGTGTGCCCTGGCCGAGCATGGTGACCAGGGTGGCGAACCTGGCGCGGAAGTATAATGCCCTCATCGAAGCCGACGCTACTGGGTTGGGGGAGCCGATAGTCGAGCAGATTCGGGCGCAGTGGCCGAGGATACGAGGGCATGTATTCACCAACCAAAACAAGGCGGAATATGTCACCAACCTATCTCTTTTGATGGAGCAGGAGCAGATTCACTTCCCCCCGATAGCGGAGCTTCTGACGGAACTCAAGGATTACGGGAGCGAGACCTTGCCGGGGGGAGGCATCGCATACCATGCGCCGGAGGGGAAAACGGACGACTGTGTGGTGGCCCTGATGCTGGCGGCTGGGGCGATCCGAAAGCCCGGCAGAAGGGCGATCACGATGAGCAAAACACGGAGGCTGGCATGAAACTGAAGTTTTGGCGGAAGAAGCAGGCAGAAACACTTTCGCCTGCGGCACAGCGGACGAGGCACATCTGGGAGACACCCGGCCAACTCACGACCTTGTCCAGCATTGCCCAGGCGCCACGAGTTGATTTTGCCCTGTACGACGCCCTACGGGAAGGCATACCGTTGATAGACGCCGCGATCAGCCATCTGGTCAGGCTGGTGGGGACCCCGAAGATCGTGGGCGACAAGAAGGTGGTGGATCACCTCAACCAGTTCTTCTCCTCGCTTCGGGTGCTCGGTTACAACCAGGTGGGACTAGACAACTTCATGCGGCTTCACTTGGACACCCTATTGATGTATGGGAAGTCGGCGGCGGAGATCGTGCTGACAAATGCGAGGACTGGAGTTTATGGCCTGAAGCCAATACCAGTTGAAACGGTGCTCCTGAAGCCGGCCGCTGATGGGAAGGTGGAAATCCGGCAACGTCAGGCGGATAACATGGAGGGTGTGCTGGTGCCCTCCGAACTCCTCTTCTACTCCGTCAATCGGCCCAGGGTGAAGTATCCGCATGGGAGTAGCCTGTTGGCGAGCCTGCCATTTGTGGCGGATATTTGGCTCAACATGGCGTGGAGTTTGGGGCAGACCTGGCAACGCTTCGGGATACCCCGGTACAATGTGAACATCGAAGAGCCGGAGGACTTCTCGTTGGGCGAGCCCGAACGTTTGGCAAGGCTGGAGGAGACTGCCGCCCAATTCACGGCGACAGCCGAAGCGCGAAGGGATATGGAGAGCATCAACGACTTTTTCTCGATGGGGAAAACAACGGTGAGCATCATCGGGGCGGAAGGCCAGAACCTCCAGTTTCAGGTTCCCCACCGGGCCTTGATGGAGCAGATGGTGATGGTGACGGGATTGCCCCCCGCCTGGTTGGGGCTGTCCTGGTCGGCGAGCGAACGATTGGGGAGCGAGCAGGCGATACATGCCACCGACCTGATCATGGGCTGGCGAACGGAACTGGACCCCGACATGACCAATCTGGGCAACATGGAGCTGGCATTGGCGGGCATAGGTGGAACGTGGGGCCTGGAATGGGATAAGGTCAATCTGACCGACCGGACGGTCAGCGCCCAGGCGGACATGATGGAGGCGCAAGCGCAGGCCATCACCCAGAAGACCGAGATCGAGGCGTGGAGACAGGGATGGAAGACCCAGATTGAGGCAGCGCAGGCGGTCTATCACGACCTTCAGACGGTTGCGGTAGTGAAACCCATACCTGAAAGTGCATCGGCCCTGCCGTTTGGCGGAGGTGATGGAGACAATGGAAAGGCAATGCTCGAGGACTTTGCGGACGATGGTGGTGGTATAATCAAGGTGCGATATGGAAGACAAACTGGTCAAGACATTCGACGTTCCTGAGTGGAAGGGCGTCTCCATAGATGACGAGGTTCTGGCCGAGGTCAACAAGTTCGCATTGAAGTCTCTATCCTCCGAAGAGATTTGGGCGCGAAGGATGGTACTGGCAGGAGACGCACTGGATCGGGATTACGAGCGATTTTCCCCTGGGGTGTTGCGTCAATTCGCGGAGACATTGCCTGGGAAATCCTTTCTGGTAGGCCACGCGCATGATACCGCTGGCATTGCCCGTTACTTCAAAGCGGCAGTCAAGGGTAACAAGGCGGGCGAGAGGCGCCTAGAAGCCTATATTTACGGACTGCGCGGTGGCAATGGCATCGAGGCGAATATAGATGCTGGCATTTACCACTCCGTCAGCATCGGCTTTAAGGCCGAAAAGTTGCTATGCGACATCTGCGGCGCGAACATGCGCGAGACAATCTGCGAGCACTACCCTGGCAAAGAATACGATGGCAAGGTGGCGACTGGCACTTGGGAGGGGAAGGCAGAAGCCCTTGAAGGCAGTCTTGTTTTCCTCGGTTCGCAGACCGGAGCGCAGTTCGTCAAGGTCGCCTACCGCGAGACTGAACAGGGGGTCAACGACTACGGCGAGAAAATCTGGGAAGAGACTGATGACTGGGTGCACCACCAGTTGAAGCCACCGGATTCTTTTGTGCGGCTCCGCTCTATGTGGTTATCTGCGAAAGACCGCATCCAGGCCAGGGTCGGTCCAGTCAAGAGCGATCCGGATGGCGGCACGAAGGTTCAGTCGCTGTTGTTCGAGAAGCCAAAATGGACGATAGAGAAGGCGAAAGCATGGATGCGCGAGCATCCTGAGGTTGGGAAGGCATTTAGGGACTCTATGCGAGTGGCGATGGCGGGGGTATTGGGGGCCCGGAGTGGAGTTCGGGGGCCACAGTCAGTGTATGACGAGTTGGCCGCTCAATATCGTGAGTTCGGCGAGACACCGCCAGAGTGGGGAGTCTATACTCAAAATACGCTGCGTAAGCGCTTTGATGACGTATGGGCGACCGTGAAATCGGTGTGCGATAATAAGGACGGTGAGGATGTGGAAAAGATTGAGGAACTAGAGGGCAAGGTCGGCGAGTTGGAGGCCCAACTGAAAACTGCCACTGAGGAAGTGGGCAAGTTCAAGAGTGCCGCTGCGGAAGCGGAAGTGCTACGGGGCAGACTGATCGCCGAGATTATTGGCAAACTGACGGTTCTCGGATTGGAGAGCCTCTATGACGCAGCGACCTTGAATGGTCTGCCCGCCGAACGCCTGCTGAAAATATCCGAGGACATGAGCAAGAAGGTGGATGAGAGGTTCCCCCCGCCTGGCATAGTTCCGACGGCGGATCCGAAGAAGCAGCCCGCAAAAGACCTGCGGGCTTATCAACTGAGTTGAGGTGATGTGAGATGGCAAGCAGAGTTTTGAGTGGCGGGCCAGTATCCGGCCCGACGATGAGTGTGAGCGCAAAGTCCACCTGGACGGATGCGGCAGTAGGCGACCTGGTGATTTTTGATACCGCCGCGAATTACAACGTGGACGAGTGCGCGGATGGGGAATTGCCCAACGGCAAAGTGACAGCCGTAGGCAAAGATGGCATGACCCTAACCATTGAACGGTTTGTGCCAGGCTCCATTGCGCGCCTCCTGCACGATACGGTGGCGCTTGGCGACGCGGTGAGCGCCGACAGGACAGCTGGGGCCGGCAAGGTGGACACCGATGCCGGTGGAATCGGAACCGTTGTGGCGATCAACATCGTGTCGGGTTACGCCGACATCGCGTGGTAGTGGGGTGTGAGATGAACATCAAAAAACTGAAACTCGAAAAGGAAATGTACCAGGAGGCCTGCAACAAGGGTCAGACCTTCGGGCAACTTCTGGAGGGAATGGACCCAAGCGAAGAATATGGGGATGGGCCACTGAGCAAATTGACTGCCGTTGAGCGACAGTTGGCGGCCCACGACATCCAGGTGAAGGGGCCAAGTGCGGATATCCTGCAGAAGTTCTTCGCCACAACCTCCTCGACGGTGCTCTTCCCTGACTACGTTGCGGCCCAAGTCCATGCAGGCATGATGGCTGCCAGTATTCTGCCAAGCCTTGTCGCCACGACCACCAACATAGACTCCCATACCTACAAGAAACTCAAGATGGCCGAGTCGGAAGCGCAGCGGCAGATGCACATCATGGGAGAGGGCGCAGTCATACCGACTACGAGCCTCACTCCTGCCGACCATGCAGTGAATCTCGTCAAGTTCGGGCGGATGCTTGAGGCTTCCTACGAGGCCCTCCGCCTGCAACGCATCAACGTGGTCTCGGTTTTCTTGCAGCGGCTAGGGGCACAGATCGGCCTTGACGAGTCCGATTGGGCGATTGCCACCATCATCAACGGCGACGGCAACAGCAACGCGCTGGTGGACATCGACTCCGAGGTTTCGGGCACTCTCGATTACGACGAGTTGGTGCGCCTCTGGATCGCGTTCGCCAACGGCTACAAACTTAACACCATCGTTGTCGGCGATGCTCTTCTGCGGATGCTACTGAACATGAACGAGTTCAAGGACCCGGATGCAGGATTCTCCTTCCAGCGCACGGGCGAATTGGTATCGCCGCTGGGGGCGAGCCTTGTTCAGTGGAGTTCCACCGCAGTCCTGCCAACCGATTACGTGCTCGGGGTGGACAGACGCTTCGGGCTCGAGCAGATCACCGAGCAGGAAGTGACGACCGAGGTTGACCGTCTCATTGACCGGCAGTTGGAGCGGACGGCAGTTACAAAGTGGACCGGCTTCGCCAAGCTCCACGACGCCGCGTTCCAGGCGATTGATGTAACGCATTAAGGCAGTGGGCCAGATACGGATCAGAGCAATTCGATCCACTCTGTCTGAACCTGGAGGGGCGCAGGTTGATGAGACGCCCCAACAGGTGGCAGACAGCGCGTTCTGGCGCGACATGATACGGCAGGGGCTCGCCGAAGAGATTCCGGTCGGCGAGTTCCTGACCGAACAGCGGAAAAAGGCGAAAGACGGGAACGACAAAATGGCAAAAGTGGCCGAGGATAAAGGCGGGTGAGATAGATGGGCGTCTATACATTTCTGACTCAAATCGTGCAGGCGATTGGCGATGCTACGATCCCTGGGGCGAAGCTGGCAAACGGCGCAATCAAGACGAAACTAACCGCGGAGGCTGACGGGAACAAACTCACGACTGCGGAGATGGCTGCGGCGGCGGCCATAACGAACGCACAGTTGGCAGGCAGCATCGCGGCAACAAAATTGGCAGGCAGTATCCCGGACAGCAAACTGACCCAGATAGTAACCGCAAGCAAGGTTTCGGGGGCAGCCCTGACGGAATTGGCCAGCGTCCCTGCTGGGGCGGGCATCCTACCGGTGGCCAATTTGGGAACCACCCCTGGGGCTGGGAAGTTCTTGGACGGCACCGGTGCGTTCAGCACTCCGGCGACTGATTTCGACACGGAGAAAGGTCTGCGGGGGTTTGTTGCTGACCAGATTCTATTACACGGGCGGACGGCATTAGGCGGGCAGTTGACCACATGGATCGGTTTCGCAAGCGCGTCGCGGTCGAAAATCTACGGCACTGCCGATTGCTCCGGCGGGAAAGACCTGGGTGGCGGGGCTGACACGATTATCGCCAATGCCGACGCCTTCGGTAACGAGACAGTCACCTTCGGCGCTGGGGCGGCGGGCACGGCGACGAGCGGAGCCGCATTGAACACGGGGCGGTTCCTGATCGTTCTCGGCGACAATGACACATTGCCACTCGTCGAGGATACTGCCGGGCCAGTTGACGTTGTGGTGCTAGCGGGATTCTATGCGACAGGGAATGCCCTTGCTGCCGCGATCGCCACCGCGCTCACAAACAATGCCACCTTGAACGGGATTTATGGGTGCGACTATGTAGAGGCAACGAACAAGTTCACCATTACTGCGGACATGACCTTCGCGATCCCCTGGACAACGGCGGATGGAGACGAGATAAGCGCTACGCTCGGGTTCACGGCGGATGACGCGGCGGCGGCGACTTATACGGCAGACGTGGCCGTTGTGTCCAACACCATCACGGGCGCCAATGATACTTTCACGATTGCCAAGAACGGCGGGGCAGGGACACTATGCACAGTTGCGGCGGGGAACCATGTTTCGCTTGCGGCAGTTGATACGGCAATCGAAACAGCGCTGACCGGCGCAGGCTTCACCGGCGTTGGGATTACCGTTGCGGGGAACAAGATCATCTTCACTTCGACGCAACTCGGCAGCGGTTCCGCTGTGCTACTGACCGCTGGGGCGACAGATTTCCTGCGGATGATTGATTGCCAGGCAGGGTCGGTGGCATATGTCGCCGGCACTGGCTGGGCAGCCAACGTAGCGGCAGCGAGTCTGGCGGAGATCATCGCCGAGATCAACCTTCAGCAAGTGGCTGGCCATTGGGATGCCGAGGCGGATGGAAACTATGTGCGGTTGGCATCAAAAACGACTGGCGCGACTTCGACTCTTGTAATGGGGAACGGCGCGGCAAACGCCGACCTCGGTTTCACCAACACCGAAGGGGCGATTGGCAGAGCATCTGCCGGCCTCGAGGCGATGGGTGATGCAAACTACCATGTCTTCCTGACGAGTCTGCATACCAGGGGCGGAACTTCGCCCGGGGCGATGCAGGTGTCCCAACAGGGCTTGCTCAATTCCGGCTTCGGGATACGGGTAACGACCGCGGCCAGTATTGAGAACGTGGACTGGATTGTCGTGGGGGCAGGCGCGTAGTGGCACTGACAACGGCAGCCGTAGTGATTTCGGAAGCCGCCCTGTGCAAAGAGCAGTTCCCTCTCACCCAGGCATTGGCGCGGACACAGGGGGAGTTCGAGGCGCTTGTGGCGGCACGAGTTGTCGAGGCTGCCGGCGAATTGAAACGCAGGGTTGGGGACACCAACTATGGGACGACCGACGCTGAGGACCTGATTGTGCTGACGACTGCCGAGACATGTCTGGCAACGGGCAAACTGTTCAACACGATGACGAATATCATCGCTGCCTGGGATGCGGAAGTGCTCCCAAGCGAGTTGGTTGACGGCGACCGGATCGCTGCGCAGCGGGATTGGTATTTTCAACGCTACAACGAATTGTCCGCTGACTTTGCGGTGGCTGATTCCGGCAGGGGCAACATGCCGATTCTGATTGCGCGGGGGGCGCTGGTGGAGGTGGGGGCGTAATGAATATCGGGCCGCATGGCGCTGGTTACCTTCGCAGACATGGCAGTCGTTCTGAGCGGATGGGCGGGGCTGGTGCCCTGACTGAGAAGTTTCAGAAGCGGGCGGCGAGGATACCAGCGGCAGCGAAGAAGGCATTGGATGAGGCGGCGGCGAAGTATTACGGCTTCTGTCTGGCCGCCCTAGAGATGGGCGGTGTCGGCGGGGCTGTCTATGCCAATCCAGTGCCTCTGAGTAAGTCTGGCAGACCATTGTGGGACAGGACGGGCAAACTTCTAGAGAAGGAAATGCCGCCGGAAGAGGAATCGCCCTATGTGCGGAAGATCGTCAATGACGCAAGGCATGGGATTGTGCGCCATCGGATGCCAGAATCCCTCCATGAGCAGGGAAAGAAGTGGAAGCATGGCGACCGCACCGACCATTGGCGATTGATTGCCGAAGAGAAGTTCAAGAAGGCTGGTGGACTTGTGGGGCCAGTGCAGATTCAGATACGACATCTTTTTCAGACAACTTAGGTGGTGGTGAAGAATGAGATGGACCGGGAAACATGGAGTTGTTAATATCGGCGGATACACTTTCGGTGATCTTCAGGATTGGGAATTGACGCTCACTGAACGCCAGGCAGACGTCACAGCACTTGAGGATTTCTATACACACCGAGCAGGTCTCGATAGAGATTGTAAGGTTACGGTGCGCAAGTTTGTCTCCAACAACTTCGCGATATTGCAGGGCGTCTTGGCATACGCTTATGGGCCTTTCCTGGTTCAACTGAGCTTTGGTCTCGGCACACCTATCTTCTTTGAAGCCAACATGTTTTTCGATAACTCGACATTCTCCAATCCTGACGGTGCAACCAACGAGAATGTCAGTTTTGTCTTGGCGGAAGACCCAACGATTATACCTGCGCCAAACATCTAAGGGAGGTGACGACAAATGCCAATCATAAGCGATTACAGACAGATGGGGATTGCCGACCGCTTGGCGAAACTGATTGACGACCGGGATGCTCCTGGCGGAACCGACTTTGAGACCCGGGCCAGTCTATCAAACGACAACCAGGTGGAGAAATACTTCATCGGGTTGTCTGCTGGCAACGTCGCGAAACTTTTGGATGATGACATAACGGCTGGCGCTATGCCGACGAGTATGGGGACGCTGCTGACTAGGCTCCAACAGCATTACTCCGAGATCGGTGGGACAGGATATGCGAGTCTGGCGGCTGCGCTGGCAACACGAGGGACGCGCTGGCATCGCAAGTTGGCAGCGGTGGCCTCCTCGTATGCGCTACCTGCAAAGTGGCAGTTTGATGATGAGGTGTCCCTGGGAACCTTTGCTTTTGGCGGGTCATTCGCGGCGGGCAGCAATCTTGATGCGGCAGTCGAAGCGGCGCGGGTGGTCTGTGAGGTCGGGCCTGGCGGGATAGGTGGCGGCGCCCCCTGGGTTCTCACCGTAACGGGGGTGTTGGGCGAACCTGCGAGCACACTGTCCGCGGCCATCACAGATGTCATCACCAGCATTGCGTTGAGCAGCGCGACCAGTTTCCCGTCCAGCGGGTGCATCCAGATCGAGTCGGAGCAGATTGACTACACCGGCAAGACAGGGGACACGCTGACGGGTTGCACGCGGGGAGCGAACGGCACGGCTAACGTGGCGCACTCTTCGGGGGTTGCGGTCTATGGGGTCGAGGATGTGGCAGTGAGTATGACGAACGGCTTGCTCGAAGGTGACCAGGTTGCTGTCAGCGGTCTTGGAGTAACGGGTCGTAGTCTGGAGGGGCAGGCGGTTGTGTTGATGAGTTCCACGACCGGATATGCCGCTGGGCAGGAAGTTTTGATCGTGGACAACGAATATGGGGTCAAGGTAGCGGCAGAGGCGGCCTCGGCGCAGGCGGACATCACCGTTGCGGAAGCGGATGCCTACATTCCTGGGGACACGATCACGATTCGGGATTCTGCCGCAACCGAAAACCTGACCATCCTGCGGATCAACTACGAGACGGACGTAATCACCTGCACAACGAATCTGGTCAACACTTACACGCTCGCGCAGGGGGCGATGATCTACCGACAGACGGGCGCGGGCGTGGGATGGACGGAGAAGGGCACGATCCTCAGCGTGTCGGCGGGGGTGAGCATCACGCTGACCGCTGCCTTGAAGCACAGTTACTACGACAACGCAGACGTCTATCGGCTGTACCGTGATGTGACGGCAGTGGCAACGGCTTCGGGCGGAACCGCTGGGGATGACGTAATCGTCTATGCCGAACCGGATAGGGTGATAGCCTTATGAGACAAGGACCAATATCGGGAGTGAGAGGATCTACCTACAAAGGGAGCGTGGACTCGCCTTCGGTCAACCCTTATGGTGCCAAGATTGCAGCCAGTGGGGGATATGGCGCTGGAATGGCCGTGCAGACAGTTGCTGCGCGTGTGGCCCCGCCATTGCGTCCATCTGACATAGTGAAACCGGGTTGGATTAAGAACACGGGCCACAAGACGGTGAACGTGGAAGGTGTTGTCATCAAACCTGGTGAGGTTGCAGAACTTCCCACGACCAGGACTTTCGATGCCGCATTGAAACACCAAGACATAGAGCAGGCGACACCCGAGGAGTTACAGGGACAAGAGGCAGTTCGCAAAAACAAAGAGAAGGCCATCGAGAAACCTGCGCCCATGTTGGAGGAACCGATTGAGATAGCCTGAAGAGCAGTTCGGGGCGATGGCTCTGGGGGGCGGGGGCTGGGGTGGCAAATCCGGGCTTTCGCCCTTTTGATTATAGGAGGAAAATCAAATGACCGAGGGAACAGAAAACATGGAGGAGATCAAGGAAGTGGCTGAGGAGCCCAAGTGGGAGATATTCACCCGGGAGGATATTAAAGCGGTGAAAGTTCAATCGGTGCTGGTGCCCTTGTGGAATGGGAAATATGCCTGGGCACATGAGCCGACCATGAAACAGAAGGCCGATTGGACGATGGCGGCGGCCCGCGGTGATGGCCGGTTGGATTTTGGCAAGTTCAACCTCGAAGCCTTTGTGGATATCATCAGGGATGGCCCAGGCGTGGAGGCGGAGCCGATATTCGACCGGCTGAAGGATTGGGGCTGGTTGGAGAAACAGAGCGCGGCTGTCATTGAGAACGCAGTTCAGGCGGCGCATGCGCTCGGAGTTCCCAACGAGAAGGCGCTTGAGGCGATGCGGGATTTTTTCGGCGAGACCCTCAAGGAGTTGAAGAGCGAGTCCTGAACGAGTTCTGCCTGGAGCGGCTTCATCGTCTGCCCTGTGAGGTGAACGTGGCGAGTTCGCAGGTGTTCCGGGCAATCATAGCGAGCAGCGTGCATTCAGAAGAGGCGGAGAAGGCTAGAGAGACACACTGATGGCTGCGGGGAAGACATACACAGAAAGACTGACGACCTGGCTATCCCTTGAGGGTGTACCTGCCTATGTCTCTGGGATGGGTAGCGCTGCGGCTGCTACGAAGGGCATGGCCTACCAACAGATGATGCTCTACATGGCGCAGCAGCGGTATGCCCAGCAGATGGTAATGACTGGCGCGGCGATTTTGGGTGTCGGCGTGCTGGCACTCAAGGCAGCCTCTGATTTCGAGCAGTACCGTGCCATGATCTACGCAGTTACGCGGGACCAGGGAGAGGCTAATCGGGTCTTCGAGGATGCCATAGACATCGGTATGCGGATGCCTGGGAGCACCAAAGAGGTCATCCGGGCGGGGGCGGAATTCGCCAACTACGCCGAGATCACAGGCATGGCTACCCTTGCGCAAAAGTCGTTCATGCAGGGGGCGGTTGACCTGGCGACCGTGTTTCGCGGGGCGGAGATGAACATTGACCCGCACCGGATGTCAATGGCGATCATCTCGTTTCTGGGTGGTCGAGTGGAGATGCTCCGCAGATTGGGACTGTCGTTGTCCGTGCTCCAGCAGTTCGGCTACAAGACCGACATGGGGCCAGCGGAGAGGCTGAATGTCATCCTGCGGGTGATGGAGAAGTATAGCGGGGCTGCCGGGTTGCAGATGAAGACGCTGGCGGGGGCCATGTCGAACTTCTGGGATGTAACGCAGCAAGTGGCCGCGAGTTTGATGTCTCCGTTGTTGCCCGCCTTCACGACTGCTGTGCGGGTGGCGGAATCATTCGGGAAAGCCATCATGTGGCTACCTGGGCCGGTGAAGGCGTTGATTGGGGCGACCGGGTTGCTGGCTGGGAGCACGGCGGTTCTGACTGGCACGATCATCGCGCTGCGGGCTGCCTATCATATCGCGCTCCAAGAGATGACGTTATGGACGGCGGCGACGGGGGCGGCCACGGGGGCGCAGGCGGGCCTTGCGGGGGCGACGGGGATCGGAGGCATAGCGGCGGCGGGTGCAGCAACCTCACGGAACATCGGTCTTGGGGCCGGACTGATGAGGGTGACGGGATTGGATTGGTTGCTGACAAGGGCTAAGGCGGCAGGCAAATTCGCGGCGCATGAGCCACTGCATTTATTCAGTAGGCGCGGACTTCCAGGTGTTGCCTCGGGGCAAGCCGGGTGGCTTGCCCAAGAAGCCGCGATTGCGGCTCGTGCATCACAATTGAGTGGGTTCCCACTGGCCGGGAGGATCAGTGGGTTTGAACGCGCAATCGGAGGTGGACCTGGGCGAACAAGTTTGGCAATGAGCCAGATGGGGATGATTCTACCGGGTATGCAGGCAGCGCCAGCGGCAGGGAAAGCGACTGTTGGCATCCTTTCGAGTATCTATGGTTTCCTCGGCCCCTATGGTCTGCTGGCAATCGGAGTAGGGGCGGTTGGGATTGGTTTCTTGAAGTGGCGCGAGAATATAGAGAAGGCCCGCCTGAAGATCGAAGAAACGGCACAGGCCGCTTTCAAGATGGCTCGTGAGGCAGGGGCTGCCTTCCGCCAGGTCATGCAAGGGACGATTGGAGCCGGGGAATACGGCGCACAGTTAAAGAAATTGGCCGACCGCGGTGAGGCTTTACGGGTGGCTCGCGAGCAGGAGGCCACATTCGCAGAAATAGGGATACGTACAGCGGCAGGCAACGCGGCAGTAAGGGCCTGGGCCAAGGAGCAGGGCGAGATCTACTTAGGAGGTGCGACGATTAAGACAGCCGAGGCCGGTTATCGGCAGGCTCTGCATTGGCGAACGATGGCAGCCCAGGAGAACGTCCGTGCCGAAGAGATTCGGACCGAGGAGATGCGCCAAAAGTATCTGAAAGGAGGGGCGACAGGTGGTGGCGATGATCTGTTTTCCAAACTGGCCCGCAAGGTCATCGGGGGCGGGAGCGAGTTTGAGCGGGCGATAAGTCCGCTGGCGGCGTTCAAAGCGACAGGGGTTCTACCCTGGGCACAACCGAAGAAGGCTGTGGTGATCAAGATTGAGTTGAGTCCCGAACTGGTGGGGAAAACGATAGATGATGCTGGCCAGTTCGCAATTCAGTTTGTGCAGCAGGCGGTGCAGGGTTAGTATCCGGAGCGGATGAAATATGGGAAAGATAGGTTGGCATCCAACTGAGGAAATGCGGAGTAAGATGCGAGAAACACATAGGGGCAAACCTCGTCCTCTGGAAGTGAGGGAGAAAATCCGGGCAACCCTGAAAGGCAATATGCCCTGGAACAAGGGCAAGACTGGCCTACCGCCACTTTCTGAGGAGCATAAACGGAAGATAGGGAGGGCGCTCCTGGGGGAACGGAATCCGAATTTCGGCAAGCCAATCAATCTTGGCAAACGCCTTTCCGAGGAAACCAAGACAAAGATAAGCGAAAGTCATAAGGGCGCAGGGAACCCCAACTTTGGGAAGTTTGCCTCTGAAGAAACCAACAGGAGGAGAAGCACTGCCCTGCGGGGCCAAACTCGGTCGGAAGAGACCAAACGGAAAATGAGTGAAATCGCCAAGGTGAGATATAGAGATAAGTCGAACCATCCCAGGTGGAAGGGAGGGCGGTCTTTTATCTATTATCCGCCTGAGTTCGACGAGACCATGAGGCGAGCGGTCAGAAAACGCGATAATTCTATTTGCCAATGTTGCGGGGCAGTGCCCGCCAAGATCGTTCATCATATTGATTATGATAGGCAGAATAACACGGCTGGGAATCTGGTCACGCTTTGTGCATCTTGCCATTCCAGAACGAATGCAAGGCGGGCTTTTTGGACTGGTTTCTTCATCGGCCTCATGGCCGCGCGTGTGCAATCGGCGGTGAGCGGATGAGCGTGCCGGTCATCGGATTGGACGTGGCGGAAGTTCAGTTGGCGTTGCCCGGGCAATCGGCCTGGCACGGAATGAAGGGGTCATGGGGGAGTCTGACCAAGACAGGGGTCTATCTGGAGCCGAACACCGGGCTGGCGATGCTGGAACCAGGAATCATGGGATGGCGCGGTTTGGCTGGGGATTGGGAGGCGGGGGAAACACTCTTCGAGATTGCACCTTGGGAAGCTGGTTCGTATCTAGGTGGATATGGTGCGGGATCATCGATCCCGGATGATGACACGCCTGGGTGGGATACATCTTGGAGTTGGGCAAACCAGTTATTTTGGTTTCAGTACCGCGCTAGGTCTGCCACCCCACTGGTCGGAATTGGCACAAAACGCGATCCAGTGGATGGGGGTGCAACATCACGCTTCTCTCTAGGCGAGGGAGAAGGATTTGCTCTGCGATTGTTTTGCTGGCCAGGCCAGACGATGAGCCAAACCGTCTCCTACATTCTGGTGAAGTTTGGTGGAAGATATGGCCTTCTTTTGCAGCCGCCAGCGCATGATGTCGGACACACTTCGGGCCGCCTCATTCGGTATTCGGGACCCACATGGGCTAATGGTTTGAATGATTATTCTGGCGGAGGTGTCTATGTTGCCAGCAGCGATAGAATAATGCCAGGGGGGGCCAGTCGGGATCTGTGTGTGGATATTATGGTGCTTCCGTTTCCTGGTAGTTTGGTGATAATGACGCCATCGGGTTCCTTGATTTACCATGAGACAGACCTAGACCCCGAGACGGGCCAAGCGGTGCTCCCGGCAAGGGTTGTTCTGGACAGTGAAGGTTCGGTGATTTATTGGGCTTTCAGTCAGGTCGGTTTTGTCTCTGGCACGATAACAAGCCCAGTGTATGCGCTGGGAGACTCCTACACATTTGCGCCAACACTGGAAGGGATTACGCCGGTTCTTTCGCCTGACGTAGGGATTGCGGTGGCTGGCACAAAGGGGGATGGGACGCCGTTCGCGGATGGCGATATTCGGGATTACAAGTATGAACTGACGTTGACCCCCTCGCCGGATGGCAAGCGGACGCCATACGTGTGGGGGGTGCAGGTGGACTTCGCGCCAACACACCAGATCATTCCCGGGTCGGCGTATAACTTCGCCTCGATGACGCGGCGGATGACACTGACCGAGCGGAAGGACAATCCCCTGCGCGAACTGACCATCAACCTCCACAACAAAGAGGCGAATCTGGACACCTACCGCGACCAGGTCAACCTGCCGGTGCAGGTGTGGGTAGATGGGCAGAGCGTGTTTGTTGGGCAGACGGAGATGCCCAGCACGGAGATGGGGAAGGCGGAGTTTGTGGAATTGCGAGTGCCTGACCGGTGGAGGAGATTGCAGAGGGCGATTCTGCACAGCGGGACGGTCTATGACGGATTGAAGCATGGGGATGCGGTGAAGGATGTGCTGCACCGGGCCGGCTTTTCGGATGAATATCTGAATATCGCCGAGGACCCGTATGTGCTACCGAGCAGCCTGGATACGACCGGCGACCCATTGTTTCGACCCGATGACGGCCAGAGCGCGGCGGACTTCCTGGAATACATCCGCGATGCCTTTTCGGGTTGGGAGATGGGGTTCAGTAAGGGAGGGATTTTCTACTACTGGCCGACCGCCCTGACCGCAAGCGCGGGCTACTTCTTCTCCACCACACAGGCTGCGAACGATGCGGGAGGGGCGGCTGGGCATTGCTACCCATACTTCAAGCTCACGAAGAGCGTTGACGATAGCCTATTCAGGAACGAGATATGGGTGTTTGGGATTGACCCAGTGAAGTGGGAACAAGCGGCAGCGGGGCAGATAGCAGAGGAAGAGGCCGTGCTGGGGTGCTCCTGGATAGACTACGACAGTTTCGACAATCCCTCAACGCCATACTATGTTTATGGCGAACGGCGGCTGTTGATATGGCTTGACGGAAGCCTTTCGACACAAGCGGCGGTGAACTGGGTGTGTCGCACCTTGGGCGAGAAGTTTGACAGGTTCATCGTCAAGCGGACATGGGAGGGGCCGTATTACCCAGGTGTGTCTCCGGGGGCATTGGTGGAAGTGGATGGAATTGTCCACCGGCTGACAGGAATGACGACCAACTGGGAGAGCGCCGTGCCCAGGGCCACTTATGAGGGGGAGGTAGCGTAGGATGGGGGTCAGAATACAGGACACAGGATACAGGGGGGAGAGAGCGTGAGATTGGAGCGGATAGGGCCAGAAGTGCGGTTGAGGGAAAGCCTGCGGCAGTTGATACGCCGGACGACGGGGATGGCGGTGTATGAGCCGAAGATAATGGGGGCGCAGCGGAAGCACATCGGGGACATGAAGCGGATCATCGAACATCCGACTGCAGGGACGGTGATGATGGTGGACCCGATTACGCGTCATCATGCCTTCATGGTAGGGAAGGATGCAGTAGGCGACCCACAAGCAACTTTAGGGGGTATCTGATGCCCACAAAAGACATTCCGTCCTACAATCATTGGGTGGACGGTTTCACTCCGCATGGGGCGGATTTCAACGAGGATTTCGACCAGACAGAGACGCAGTTACAGGGCATTGAGGACAGGCTGGAGGAGAGCCTGACCGCGCTCCATATTGATGGGGTGATATGGAAGCGGCCAGGGGACGTAGTTGACCTGCTTGTGAGCGCTGGGGCTGGGTTATCGGTGAACGTGTCGGCTGGCGAGGCGCTGGTGGGATATCGTCTTGAGGTAACGGCCAAGACGAATGACGGGGGAACTGGCGGGACAATTGCCGATGCCTCCACAAACTACTGCTATCTGATGCAGGACATGACGCTGTTCTTCAACGTAACGGGAGTAGCGCCGACGACACAGCGGAATATCCTGCTGGCAACCGTAACGACTGCCGGCGGGGTGGTAACGGCGGTCAACAACTACGCGGTCGGGGTAGTGAGGGGAGTGGGGCAGCCGAGTCTCAGGTCATTTACCTGTACCGCAACCGAGGCGGTTCGGGATGCGGTTTACATCTCGGCTGCCAATACAGTGAGTCAGGCGGAGTCGGATGATGCCAACCCAGCGAAGGCGAGAGTGGTGGGGATCATACTGGCGAAGGAGAGCGCGACCAGTTGTGTGGTGGGGGTAGATGGGGCAATCGTGGGTGGCTACACGGGGTTAAGTTCCGGCTCCGCCTATTATCTTCAGACGGTTGCGGGGACGTTAGGAACTGGCAAGCCCACTGCGCCCGACCCGATAGTGCCGGTAGGAATAGCGGTATCCACGACGGCGATGCTGGTGAAGGTATTCGTGGACGAGGCGGCATTGGGTGGGCCGGGGGACTCGCTTCCCGATCTGACGGACGTGGACGATGCTTTGGCATACACGGCGGGCCATGTGCTGCGGGCGGACGGAGCGCAATACACGGATGCAGCGCTTGCTCATGCCGACCTTGCGGACGACAACGAACTGGTTCACACCAGCGGAAACGAGACGATTGCGGGGCTGAAGACCTTCTCCACGCTGCCGCAATCGAGCGTGGTTCCAGCCACTGGCGACGACCTGGTGAACAAAACCTATGCAGACGCATTTGCACAGGGATTGACGCCGAAGGAAGCCTGCCGGGTGGCAAGCACAGCCAACCTGACCTTATCGGGTGAGCAGACGATAGATGGGATTGCGGCTGTGTCCGGAGATCGCGTGCTGGCAAAAGACCAGACGACAGGGACCGAGAACGGCATCTATGTGTGCGCGGCCGGGGCATGGTCGCGGGCGACAGACTATGACGCCAGCGCCGAGGTGCAGGAGGGAACCTTCTGCTACGTTGCCGAGGGGACAGCCAACGGTGGGAAGGAGTTCGTGCAGATCACAGTTGATCCGGTGTTGGATACCGACCCGCTGGTGTTCGTGTGGTTGAGCAACCCGAACCTCTACAGTGGGTCGAACGGCGTCAAACTGGTGGCGCAGGATTTTCAGATTGACCTTTCGGACACCAACCCATCCCTCGAAGTGGCGGATGGGGGAGTGCGGGCAAAGGTTGACGCCCTCACGATTGACCGGTCGGCAAGCGGGCTAGAGGTCATTGGTGTGAGCGGGGATTTGTTGAGCGACCTGCCCTCGGTTGCAGCGGGGGCGAACAAATTGCCGACGGCAAACCTGGGAAGCGGGGTGGCGGATGCGACAACGTTCCTCCGGGGAGACCAGGCATGGGCGACCCCGGTTGGGGTGGGTGCCGGGGTGATCGCACTCAACTACACGAAGGCGATGGAAACGGATGTTACCCAGACCACCATTGTTAACGATGCCACTGAGCAGACACTCTACAGTTATACCGTCCCTGGTGGGACTCTCGGAATGGACAAGATACTGCGGCTGATGATCGCTGGCAGGTATCTACATAATTCCGGCGGCAACAAGACGCTCAGGGTGAAGATGAAGTATGGAGGTTCCGAGGTAACGGCCAAGACCTCCGGTGCTATTACGACCAACGCGGCATATGGCAACTTCCACTTCGAGTTGATCCTGGCGGCGAAGGGCCTGACGGATGCACAACAGGGTTACATGCTTTGCAGTTGCGAGTCCGGCGCGAACATCTCGGTGAACTGGGACGACAGGGGATTTGTGGCGGTGGACAGCACTGTTGACCAGGCCCTCCTCATCACGGTTCAGCACAGTGCGGCAGACCCGAACCTGAGCATCAGCACCAGGATACAGCACATCGAACTCCTGAACGCGGAGGACACGATTGGAGCGCCTACGGACGCGGCCTACGTTACCCTGCTCAGCAATGGAAATCTGACTGCCGAACGGATCCTGACGGGAACAGAGAACCAGATCATCATAACCGACAACGGGCCTGGGGCGGCAGTGGTGGTTTCCACTCCGCAAGACATCCACACTGAGGCGGCGCCGATATTCGCTGGACTGACCGTTGCCGCATTGGAGGGCGTTCTGTTAGGGACTGCTGGGGTTGTATCCGCCGAGGCCGAAGCGAACTTTGAGCGGACTGCCAACAAGGATGCCGCGAGCGGTTATGCCGGCCTGGATGGGGCCTCTAAGGTTGACACGAGCGAACTCACGCTGCCCTACATCCGCAACGAGATAATCGTGGTAGTGGCGGGGGAATTGACGGCGGACGCTGCCGTGCCAAAGGTCGGATACATGAAGGCTCCTGCTGCCCTCACGATAGAGGAGATAGTCTGTGAGGTGGACACTGCGCCAACTGGGGCTGCTCTCATCGTGGACATCCACAAGATACCGGTGGCTGACATAGAAACGGACTTCACGGGAACCACGATTTACACAACGCAGGGGAACCGTCCCACCCTTGCGATCAGCGACAGGCACGTGGTGGCGACCTTGCCGGACGTGACGGCGATAGCGCAGGGGGACGTGTTGAGGGTCTATGTGGACCAGGTGGGTAGCACGGTGGCAGGAAGCGACTTAACCGTGGCAATACGGGTGAAGCAGCAGGCGGCGTGGAGTTGATGACATGAAAATCACCCTCCTCCTCCGGCCTGGCGGTCCTGGGTGCGACCACGCGCTCATCAAGGACAGTGCGGGCAAGCAGATATTGGAGGTGTCCACCATCAAGGAGTTGAAGACTGCCGACCCTGCGACCCTCTCTGGTCTGGCATTGCAGGCGCGGGTGCTCCTGATGAACGTGTCCGCCACGACCGTTGATTCTGATGCCAAACTGAAGGCATACCTGGAGGCACGGGAGTTCGGGGCGGTTGCGGTTGGGGAGGTGAGTCCGTAATGGCGCTGACCTCGCTCGGGATGCTGCTGGAGATGCCGCCGATACCACTCATTTCAGAGAGTGCCTCTGGCACGATGGTCATAGACGCTGCTGGTGAACTGGCGGCGGGCGTATTCCAGATTCCGCAGGCAGGCGACGTAACTGGTGTTTTCCTTCGCACGGGACCGGTTACGACTTCAACGCCCCTTAGTGTCGGACTGCAAACTGTAAGCGCGGTTACCGGCGACCCTGATGGTGGTGCCTACAAGGGGAGTGCGGTTGGCACGATCGCTGCTCCAGCATCGAATACAAACTATGAGGTTACCCTGGGGACACAAGCGACGGCTGCGGTGCAGGGGGATGTGGTTGCCCTTGTTGTTGGATTTACAGCGGCTGTAGGAAACCTTGCGATTTTCAGGCAAGCCAACGTATTCTTTGTGAACGGGTTTGACTTTCCTTATACCGATGGGTATGTCGGTGTGGGTCCAGCCTGGTCACAAAGCGGACGTGTGCCTAGTTTTGCCTTGAAATACTCCGATGGTTCCTATGTGCCTATCCCTGGCCTTTTTCCACAGCCCAGTACATCCTCCATGGCCTTCGCTAGTGGTTCGACCCCTGATGAGCGAGGCAACAAGTTCCAATTACCGTTCGGCTGTCGTGTCGTAGGTTACTGGGTCAATCTCGGCGCAGCCATACCTGCGACTGGTCTTTCGGTTGTCCTCTACGACAGCGATGGTTCCACCCCTCTCTTCACGAGCACACCCGACCCGGAGCAGGAGAGGGGCGGAGCTGGTCTCTTTACCCTGATGTTGGCTTCTCCCGTTACCCTCCTCGCTTCCACCTGGTATCGGCTGACGGTTCTCCCTGGCGCCTCCAACGTTACCATCTACGACTGGACATGGCCGTCCGCTGCGATGCTGGGGGCGTTACCCCTGGGTGCGAACTGCCAGCAGTGCCAGCGGACGAACGCTGGGGCCTGGACGGATACCAACACGGCCAGCAGGGTGCTGATGGGGCTGCTGATTGACCAGATAGATGTTTCGGCGGGCGGTGGTGGGGGAGTAATGCTGGGGATGCCTAACTTGATGCCGACGGGGGCTGATATACGATGAGATTCGGGATTGCCGAGACGGACCAGTACCTCATAGTTGGATTCTACGATGACAGCACCCCGCCAGATAGGGTGGGCGGATTGTCCCCGACCTGCCAGATGAAGCGGCTGACGGACGATTGGTTCTGGAACCCTGCTGCGGGGCCTCCGGCGGCATGGCAGGCGGCAACCTATGCGATTGCGATGACTGCCGTTGATGCTGTGAACATGATCGGTTTGTACAAGGTAGCGAAACCGGTCGTGGCTGTCCATACGCAGATTGTTGTAGATGTTGACGCTGGCACGGATACGGTCGCGTTCCGTCAACCGTTCACCGTTTTTGAGATTGACCCGAAGGTGGACAACCTGGACGCGGCGATAACGGCGGTGCAGACGGACATCGGGAACCTGAATGACCTATCGGGGGCGGACGTGAACGCTCAAGCGGACTTGGCATTGAGCGATTATGATCCACCAACAAAAACGGAACTGGACGCCGGGTTCGCGGCTCTCAATGATCTCTCGGCGGCGGCAGTCAACACCGAGGTTGACACCGCCCTGTCTGACTATGATCCTCCGACAAAAACGGAGATGGATAATGCATTTGCGGCGCTCAACGACCTGTCAGCGGCAGAAGTGAATACAGAGGTGGACTCCGCCCTGAATACCGCCATACCAGGGAGCCCTACGGCCAACAGCATCAACGAGCGCGTGGCGGCCATAGACGACAAACTTCCCACTGGGACGATCAGCGATGTTACCACCGCCCAAGTCAACACCGAGGCGGACACGGCTTTGGCGGACTATGATGGGCCGACGAAAGCGGAGATGGATGTGAACCTGGACGCGAAGGTGAGCACGCGAGCGGCGGCGTCCACCGCGCTCACGAACGCAACTTGGACTGATGGGAAGGCAGCGTTCCTGGACGCATCCATCGCTGGAGTTGCCGCAGGCGTGTGGGCAGTGGGGACGCGGACGCTCAGTTCATTCGGGACGCTCGTGGCAGACGTGGCAACGGCTGTCTGGGGGGCCGTAGCGCGAACATTGACATCAGGCCTGGCTAACCTGGACGTGGCCGTGAGCAGCCGCGCACCCGAGGCGGCGGGGAACGTGGCAGCGATCAAGGCAAAGACGGACAACCTGCCGGGTGATCCCGCATCCGAGGCGACCCTGACGGCTCTCAGCGCAGTTGCGGCACGGGCATTGGGATTGAGTTTCGAGAACTCTGGAGAGCGAGAAGTGGTGTGGGACGCAGACCACCGCCTGACCAGTTCCAAGACCTACCTATATGACTCGGCGGCACATGCCAGCGTGAATGATGGGATTACGGGTGTGATTGCGGCATATCAGATGACCATTTCCTACGGTGTTGGGGGATTTCGGGATGGTTGGAAGGTTGTGAAAATCACATGATCTGGCAGGGGGAGGCAATAGGCATCAAGGGGCGGGGTGAAGGACAAGAAAGCATCCTATCCCTGAAGGGGCGGATAGACGTGTCGCCGACTCCAGGGGAAGCGCATGGGCCGGAGATACCGCAATCCTATCTGGATTGGAACCGGAAGAAGTGGGGGCAGACAACGGACGGATTGGTTCGTCGAGGCAGTCTGGGGGACTGGTAGAATGGCATTTCCACAGGTTGAGAGTAGCGCGACGACCTTTGGGGTTCTGGACGTGAGCAGCAATGTGAACTATCCGGCGACAGTGAGCGCGGGGGCGCTGCTGGTGTGTGTGATGCGGTGCGGCGTTGACGGGGTGATAGGGTGGCCTGCCGGATGGAACGAACTGGTTGAGAGCACAGTAGATGCCTCAGACGACTACATGGCTATCGCCTGGCGGGAGGCGGTGGGGAACGAGGATGGAACAACGTTTGCCGTAACTCATGGAAACGGGAAATCCTGTTACATCGTCTATTCAATCACGGGGGCGGAAGACCCAGATACACAACCGCCCGAACTCTCGACTGTTGCCTTTGGCATTTCCACGACACCTGATCCAAGTTCCCTCACTCCCACAGGTGGGGCGAAAGACTACCTCTGGCTGTGGCTGGGGGGCTGGCAGGGCACACAAACATCGCCGCCGACTGGCAACCCTACTAACTATAACAACCCCCTAGGGGCGGATACGCTGGCTGGTAGCACGATCATGAGCAACTGTCGGGTGGCTGCGGCGCGGCGTGAACTCAATGCGGCATCGGAAGACCCTGGGTCCTGGACAATCTCGGTATCCGATAACTGGATGGTGTGGGTAATGGCGGTTCATCCCGCTGGGGCACCTCCGCCAGCCGGAGGGCACTTTGCGGTGATGGTGTGAGATGGGGAAGCCGACGGCTTTTCAGTGGGCGACCATGTGCTTCGCGCTGTTCGCATTGGGCTTGGCATTGGGCTACATGATCGGGGAGATATGGGGGCTCAAACCGACCATCAACATCTATCAACTCGGGGGCCCTAGCAAAGGGGTAATCCCCTGGGGATTGTGAGGCGAGAGGAATGGACACGTTAATTGACAGGATAGCCGACTACGGGGTACTCGGAGCGATCTGTGCTTTTCTACTTTGGATTGGGTATAGCAAAGTGCTCCCTTTGTGGAAGGACACCGTCATCGCGCTGCAGAAGGCTCTGGAGTTACTGGGGGAACACCTAGAATGGGCAAGGAAGCGGAACGGAAAAGACTGAGCGAGCCGATGGCTGAGTGCCCGGCGTGCAGGGCGCGCTTTGCCATATCCGAGAGTGGGGCAGAGGACGGCGAGGACGAGTGCCCAAAGTGCGGCGAGAAGGCGCTGATTTACGACCTGGGGGACGATGAGAGGCCGGATAGGGTAAAGACACCAGGGGAGGGCTAACTTTCGCACCACGGGCTTGTACGGGCTTCTGGTGAAGGATTGTGAGGGACTTGCCAAATGCCGATAGATGAGGGGCCACGGAGTAAGCCGTTGGTGGTGGTGGAGTGCGGGGCGGAGGACATCTGGTTCACCGGTTTTGGCGACCAACACTGGGGACATTCCGGCTGCTGGAAGGCGGGAGTGCGGGAGGCGATAGAGGAGATACGAGAGAGTGGGGCCTGGTGGGTGGGCATGGGGAACATGCTGAACTGCGGCTGGGCGATGGCGAAAAAGGAGGCGGCGATGGAAGAGGAAATGCTGGTTGATGAGCAGTTTATCCAATTCAGGGAATTGCTGCGGCCGATCGCGCCGACCTGCGTGGGGCTGATAGGCAGCCAGTGCCATGAGGGGTGGATGGAAAGCGCGGCGGGGTTCCGGTTGCTCAAACTCCTGGCAGACAACCTGGGCGTCAGATGGCTGGGACTCAATGCCCGCTTTGTGCTCAAGGTGGCCGGGCAACGCTACCGCGTTCACGCCTGGCACGGGAAGGGCGCGGCGGCGACACTGATGGGAAAGTTTAATCCGCTACTCCGAATGAAGGAAAAGAGCGACTCCGATCTCTATCTCATGGCGCACATACACCAATGTTTGGATTATCCGACCTATTTCACGGAAGCGCGGGGCGACAGGGAGCGGCAGATGAAGCGGTTGTTTGTAGTTACCGGTCATTTTCAGGCGGAGTCAAACTACGCAGAGGGGCGCGACCTAGCATTGGGGCGGATGGGACTGATGTGGATACGGTTGTCGGCGGACAAATGGAGCGCACATGCAGGGACGATGGGGCCGCGTGCCATAGCCAGCATGATGGGAAGCCACAAGGATGTTGAAGAAGGGTAAGAAACTGTGTGTCGCGCTGCGCCGTGCCTCAGAGGAATACGGGATTCCTCCTGGGACGTTGGCGAAATGGTGCCGGGTAGGGAAGGTTGTTGCGTATCTGGCCTATGTGCCTGGTCAGGCACGGCCCACGTACATTGTGGAGAGAGGATCGCTGGAGAAGTTCTTGAAGGCGAGACGAGTAGCAGACCTGGAGGAAGTTGACACATGAAACAACCGAGCGTGGAAGTGCTTTTCGAGTCTTTGCAGCCGTTTATGGTGGGGACATTTGGGGGGAAGACAGACGAAGAGCGGGCATTGCTGGACGAGGCGAACAAGAGGTTGCTGGGGGAACCGGCAATACCGATCGCTGTGGCTCATCCCGTAGGAGGCGTCTTGGTGCAACACACGACTGGGCAATTGACTGAACCGACCGGCCTTCACAAATACGGGGGCAACCACCTCACGCCGGAGTTCGACCTCATCAAAGAGGCGCGGGAGGAGGCGCTTGACCTCATCGTGATAGCGGGGCCGATCGCCAACCAGCGGCGCGCGCTAGGCAAGGAAAAGTGGGGGCCGACGAAAACCCGCTGTATGGACACAGCGGTGAGGTTGTTCAAGAAAGGACTGGAGGCTTTGGACATGGCGGAGAAGGTGAAGGAATGATGGCGACCGAGATAACGAACCTGGCGGAATACCTGGCGGCAGGGGGCAGGGCGCAGGGGGCGGAGGGGGTTTGTCTCCACCACAGCGCGAGTCCAATGGCGGCCCAGTATAATGGCGCGGCAACGATTGATGGCATCCGCAGATACCACATGCAGACGAATGGGTGGAGGGACATTGGGTATCATTTGCTCCTGGGGCCGGATCTGCGGTTATGGGCCGGCAGGCCCTTGGCATGGACTGGAGCGCATGCGTTAGTCAGCAATGCGGCGATGCTGAAAAAGGTGGGCAACATCAACTGGGCGAACCAGAGGCTCATCGGCTTCTGCGTCATCGGGAATTATGATAGTGAGCCGGTCCCCAATCCTTTGCGGTTGAAGGTCATTGATGTGTTGGCAGAGGTGTTGGCTTTCTACGGCAGGACGGCGGACGATCTCTGGTTCCACCGCGACCTCTACAGCACGGCTTGCCCGGGGAAGAACTGGGATCGGGCGGACTTGCGGGCCGCACTGGATACCCCAGTGATACCGGCATGGGCTCAAGATGGTTGGGTCTGGGCGGAGGCGCACGGGATCATCCTGGGGAACCCAGAGGAGACGGTGAACAGGATGAGCCTTGCGACAATTCTTCAAAGATATGACAAGATGAAGGGAGGTGGATAGGATGCAGGAGATAACGAACAAGTTCTTGGGCGAGATTCTGACTGGACTCGCGGCGGTAGTGAGTGCCTACGCGGTAAATGCTTTACGCAGGTGGATGCGCCGGACGGATAAGAGCGACCTGGAGGCGGCGGCAAAGGTCGGGGTGAAGTGGGCGGCGCAGACGATGCAGGATGCGCTCGGGAAGGAAAGATTTGTCGAAGTATCTCAATCATTGGCAGGCAAGTTTCAGTGGGCTGACTACGATGACATCGAGAAGGCAATCGAGGCCGCGGTGCACGATTTGAACGCGGCGATACAGTAAGGCCGGGGTTTACTCCTTTTCCCCGGCTGGGGCCTGTGCTCGCTCCTCCCTCCGAGCCGGCGGCAAACCGCAGGAGGCATCCTGGCAGGCCCCCATATCTCATAGAAAGTTGACATGCGTGTCAAGCGATTGTCCCCGACTCCCCATGAACCCGCACCGGTATCGCATAAACCCGTTTCCAAGTGCCTTCAATGCGATAACCGTGCGGGTTTTGTATTTTTCGAGTGCATAACCGTGCGGGTTTTGTGGCATCCCGAAAACTTGACATGACTTTGAACCTTCTCTAGACTGGGGGCGTTATGGTCGGAGAGGTCAATGAAATCCTGGTCTAACATTCAACGGCTGCGTGATTTATGCGTCCTGGCAGCCTACGAAGCGACACATGCGCCAGCGGTATATCTGGGTAAGGTGTTCGGGTTGAGCGGGCGGCATATCACGCGGATACTTGCGCGGACGGAGACGAGGGTTCATCAAGGGAGACCAAAGGGGGAGACGTCATGTTCGGATATATCACCTGGGAAGCGGTGAGGGAGGCGGTAGCGCTGGGGGTGGGGGTGGGGCTAGCGACCATATTTTGGGGATGGTGGAGGCGATGAAAGGCGGGGCGGTTCGACTGAGTGCCTTGGCACGGAATCTGATTCGCATCGTTCGGGAGGTAGGCGTGTCTATGGACAACGTGGCAGTGGCCTTCAATGATCTGAGGCGGGGACTTCTGGCCGCGGCGATCTGTATGGCACTCCCCGGAAGTGTAGAGGAGATACAGGGGAGACTGAGGCGCAACCCGTTCCACGTGAAGGTTGACCGCCTTGACCTGGGGGCGATGCTGACACAAATGGCATGGGCGGGGTTGGTGGAGTGGAGAGACGGAGAATGGCGGGCGAAGGCAAGGAGGAGTACCAATGAAGGAGTTCAGGATTGTTGATAGGAGGACGTTTGACGTGCTGGCGGAGACAGAGGAGGATGCGAAAGCGATATTGGAGAACGCACTGAAGGCGGACCTGCCGGAGACCGAACGGGGAGATCGGCCGGGGATTCGATTCCTGGCGTGTGAGTTCACCAGTCTCGGGGAGATTAAGGGCAGCGATGAGTAACCTACCGCCCGGCGCCCTGCACGACAACGGACTGACGGATGAGCAGCATGAACTCGAACGGCTGGTGGTGAACCCGCAGGTGATACGCATGGCGCGGAATCGGTTGGTCGAGGGGTTGGTCAATCAGTTCGAGAAAGACATGGAGATATTGATCCATAACTACCCGGAGATTTTGGCGGAGAAGGTCGAGCAGATCGCCAGGGACATCCTGGCGGGAGAGGAGAGGATAGCAGATGAATGAGGAGCAAGGACTCGTGAAACGGTCCACAGACGCGGAATTGGGCATGGAGGAGTTCAGTCCAGAGGCGGCGCTGGAGAGAGTTGGGAAGGCGCGGCAGTTTGCGGAGGGGCTATTCGGGAGACTGAAGGACGGAGTGGACTATGGGATGATTCCGGGCGTTCCCAAACCGGTACTGTTCAAGCCGGGGGCAGAGAACATCGCCTTTGGGTTCAATGTCTCGCCCATAGTGAGAGATGGGAACAAGGGAGAGGTCTGGGATGCCAGCACAGGTCTCCGAGAGTACTCCGTCATCCTGGCATTGGTACACCGGCGGTCAGGGGTAACGTTGGCTGAGGGCGTGGGATCCGCCAGGGCGAAACGTTCCAACCTGAAGGACAAAAAAGGCACGATTGACATTGAGCGGGTGGACAATGCAAACAACACGGCGCTCAAGATGGCCTACAAGCGGGCCTATGTGTCCGCTGCCCTGAGTCTGGGAGCACTGTCGGCGCTACTCACTCAGGACGCCGACGAGGACGAACATGGCCGCGGACAGGCCGGCCCAACCGGAAAGCCAACTGAACCTGGGAAGGATGAACCTACCGCGAAACATACCCTCAGCGAGATGTTCAAGCAGGTTGCGTTGGGCCCTAACGAGGCGTGGTCGGTAGTGAAACAGGTGGCCGCCTTCACTGATGAGGAAGGGAAAAGCCATACCCCAGCGTCCTTTGCTGCAATGAGCGACAAGTGGGCTGGCCGGGTGATAGGGGAACTCCGAAACGTATTCCCGAAGGGCATCCCAGCGGATGTGACACCGGCGCAACTCTGGGAGATCGTGCAGCATTATCGTGAGGAACAAGGCGGCGACACGGATGGCGCAGCCTGACCACCTGTCGATCAGTCAGGCGCGGATGTATATGCGGTGTCCGCTTCAGTACTACTTCCGCTACTGTCTTGGACTCAAGATACCGCCCACCGGCGCGATGACATTGGGGCGGACTGTGCACGAGACCTTGGAGACGAACTTCGTTCAGAAGGTGGACACGCGGACCGACCTGGGGTTGGACGAAATGGTTGACACATTTTCGGACCGTTGGAGTCTGAATATACCTGATACGCAATGGCAGGAAATGGACTCGCCTGGGCAACTCAAGGATGACGGTGTGGGACTGGTGGAAACCTACCACGTGGACGTGTCCCCCATGATCCAACCGGCGGAAGTCGAACTAGAGTTCCTGGTAGAGACATCCGCCTCGAGGCCCCTCATGGGCCGGATTGACCTGGTGGATGAACATACCACCATTATTGACCACAAGATCACCAGACGGTCGTTACCCGTAGAAGCCGTGCAGACGGACATTCAGTTGACCGGGTATTCATATGCCTGGAGGGCCCTCCATCCCTTTGAGGAAGAGCGAGGAGTCCGGCTGGATGTTTTGGTGAGGACGCGCGAGCCGAAGGTTCAGACACTTGAGGGGAGGCGTTCTCAGGGTGATCTCGACCGGTTCCTGCGGATACTGGAGAGGGTAGAGCAGGGGAT
>Ga0299915_10000172_pt1 | contig 48823 bp, 34 predicted proteins | sample RVTome_13_FD_200263 | JGI IMG/M metagenome (GOLD analysis project Ga0299915, IMG submission 200263) | Soil microbial communities from uranium-contaminated site in the Upper Colorado River Basin, Wyoming, United States - RVT92D227 (version 2) ...
CGGCGTGGTGTCGTTGCCGAGCGCGGCCGGCTGCGACTGAAACGTGACGATCGGCAGGACGGTGTCGACCGTGAAGCTCGCGGTGGTCGCGGAACCGAGGTTGCCGGCGCCGTCGGTGGCGACGACGGTGATCGTGTGCGCGCCGTTGCCAACGGTCGGCGTGAACGAGCCGGTACAGCTCGCGAGCGCGCCGGCATCGATTCGGCACTGCGTGGTCGCGGTCTCGCTGACGGTGAACGTCGCGGTCGGCGTGGTGTCGTTGCTGAGCGGGAACGGCTGCGATTGGAACGTGACGATCGGCGCCGTCGTGTCGACGGTGAAGCTCGCGGTCGTGGCGGATCCGACGTTGCCGGCGCCGTCGGTGGCGACGACGGTGATCGTGTGTGCGCCGCTGCCCACGGTCGGCGTGAACGAACCGGTGCAGCTCGCGAGCGCGCCGGCGTCGACGCGGCACTGGGTGGTCGCGGTCTCGTTGACGGTGAAGGTCGCGGTCGGCGTGGGGTCGTTGGCGAGCGCGGCCGGCTGCGACTGGAACGTGACGATCGGCAGGACGGTGTCGACGGTGAAGCTCGTGGTGGTGGCCGCTCCGACGTTGCCGGCGCCGTCGGTGGCGACGACGGTGATCGCGTGCGTGCCGTTGGTGACGGTCGGCGTGAACGACCCGGCGCAGCTCACGAGCGCGCCGGCATCGACGCGGCACTGGGTGGTCGCGGGCTCGCCGACGGTGAACGTCGCGGTCGGCGTGGTGTCGTTGGCGAGCGCGGCCGGCTGCGACTGAAACGTGACTACCGGCGAGACCGTATCGACCGTGAAGCCCGCGGTCGTGGCGGTGCCGACGTTGCCGGCGGCATCGGTGGCGACCACGGTGATCGTGTGGCTGCCGTCGGTGACGGTCGCGGTGAACGAACCGGAACAATCCGCGAGCGCCCCGGCGTCGACGCGGCACTGGGTCACCGAGGGCTCGCTGGTGGTGAACGTCGCGGTCGGCGTGGCATCGTTGGCGAGCGCGGCCGGCTGCGACTGGAACGTGATCACCGGCAGGACGGTGTCGACGAGCCACGCGAACGTCGCCTCGGTCCCCGCGTTGCCGACCGTGTCGGTGGCGCGCACGCGGAACGTGCGGTTCCCGCCGGTGACAGCCGGCGAGTCGAACGGCGAGGTGCAGGCGGTGAACGCGACCACGCCGTCGACCTGGCACTCGAACGTCGCCGCCTCGGTCGAGGTGAACGTGAACCCAGGGGTGGTGTCGTTCGACGGGTTCGTCGGGGTGGTGGTGATCGTGGCCGAAGGTGCGATCGCATCGACGATCCAGGCGCGCGTGGCCGGCGAGGGATCGGCGCCGGCGGTGCCCACCGCCCGGACCGCGAAGTCGTGGGCACCGTCGGTGAGCGAGCCCAGCGCGACCGGCGAGCTGCACGCTGCGAACGTGGCCTGGTCCGTGGAGCACTCGAACGTCGCGCTTGCATCGGGCGAGCTGAACTCGAACGTCACGCTGCCGGCCGTCGTCGAGCCGGCGCTGGGGCCCGCGGTGATCGCGGTATCGGGGGTGATCGTGTTGACCGACCAATCGAGGACGGCGGGCGACGCATCGCGGTTCCCCGCGAGATCGACCGCGGCGACCGAGAACGAGTGGTTGCCGTCGAGGACCGTCGTGCCGAACGGCGACGTGCACGGCTGGGCGGGCGCGCTGTCGAGCGAGCACTCGAACGTGATCGGGCCTTCGCCGTCGCTGCCTTCGAACGTGAGCTCCGGCGTCGGATCGTTGTCGATCGGCGGCGGACCCAGCAGGAGGGTGGTGGTGGGGGCCGCGGTATCGATGCGCCAGCTGTAGGTCGCGGGCGTCTCGTCGACGTTCGCGTTGAGCCCGGCGGCTACCTCGAACGTGTGCTCGCCGTCGGCGAGATCGACGACGAGTGGCGGCACGCACACCGACGGATCCCCTTGATCGATTCGACAGAGGAACGTGTTCGAGTTGCCGAGCGAGCGAAACGAGAAGGTCGCGCGCGCGACGTTCGTGAGCGCCGGCGGCTGGCTGTCGATCTGCGTATCCGGCGTCTGATCGCCGCCACCCTCACCACACGCGACCAACCCCAGGACACCGAGCACGAACAGGCGCTTCATAGAAGGCCTGATACCAGAGGCCTATTTTGATTTCACGATGAATTCTACGTAGTCAGGACTACGGCGATTCCATCGCGAAGGCTTCTCGGGTCACTCCCAGGCGATGTCCATGTGCTCGTCGTCGCCGATCGCCTTCTCGAGCAGCGCCAGGAGCTCCGGGTCCGCGCCGTTGTCGGACATCAGCTCGAGGGTGTCCTTGTCGATGTAGTAGTCCTGATCTTCCTCGTGATCCTCTTCGAGCTGCTCGACGAGGAAGGCCAGCTGCACGTCCGTGATGGTTCCGATGGTGTTGCCGTTATCGATCCGGATCAGCCGAGGCATGACATGGAGTCTGCCCAGCCCGTCGGGCCGTGGTCAACGGGTCGGCGTGCTACAAGGCGCCCGTGGATGCAGGCCGCGAGCTTCCCGAGTGGATCGACGTCGCGATCGTCGGCGGCGGGTTTGCCGGCTGTGCGACGGCGTGGGCGCTCGCACAGCGGGGTGTCCAGGCGATCGTCCTCGAGCGCGAGCCCGAGCTCGGCCGGCAGGCAAGCGGGCGTGGCGCCGGGCTCGGCCGCCAGCTCGCCGAGGATGACGCCACCTCACGGCTCACGAGCCAAGGCGCCGCGATGCTGCGCGAGCGGTTTCCGAAGGTGTGGTCGCGGACCGGCGGCGTCCTCAGCTTCGACGATGCGCACCGCGCCCAGGCCTACATCGCGCGTGCGCAGCGACTCGCCATCGCACACGAGGTGATCGATCACCGGCGGCTGCTGGCGCGCTGGCCGGCGCTGACCGGGCTGACGATCGCTTCGGCGATCCACGTCCCGGATGACGGCGTGATCGACGCGCGCGCCTTGCTCTCGGCGTTCGCCGAGGCCATCACGCTCGCGCATGACGTCTCGGTTGTCCGGATCTCGGACCATCGCGGCGGGGTTCGCCTCGAGACGACGCGCGGCACGCTCGAGGCGCGGGTCGTCGTCGACGCGGCGGGTGCGTGGGCCGGCTTGCTCACCGACGATCCGCCGCTCGAGTCATACAAGCGCCACCTGTTCGTGCTCGAGGCCGCGCCGCAACCGAACGCGCCGTACCTGTGGCACCTCGGCACGAGCGAGCTCTACGTTCGCGACGAAGCGGGCGCCACGCTGGTGTCGGCGTGCGATTCCGAGCCGACGCCGCCGATCGATCAGCAGCCATCGCCCGGCGCCGAGGCGCTGCTGCGCGCGCGGCTGTCCCCGCTCGCACCCGCATGGGCCGACGTGCCGATCGCGCGTCGCTGGGCGTGCCAGCGTGCGTTCACGCCGGATCGCCAGATGCGGCTCGGGCGCGACCCACGACGTCCATGGCTCGTGTGGGCCGCCGGCCTCGGTGGCCACGGTGCGACGGCCTCACCCGCGGTCGGAGGGGTCGTCGCAGACGCGGTGCTCGAGGCACTCGCGACGCGTTACTGACCGTCGGGGTTGTCGCACTTCGCGACGGCCTCGAGGTCGGTCGCGGCAAGCGCGCACTCGACTCGGTCCTTCGCGGTCTTCTCGGTGCACGCCGCCAGGAACTCCTTCTCCTTGGCTTCGACGACGTTCGCCTTCTGCTTCGCGAGATCGTCCTTCTGGGCCTCCGCGGTCCCGGTGCCGCCCGCCTTCTTGAACTCGAGATCCACGAGGTGATCGAGCAGCAGCTTGCACTGATCGTTGGACGGGCCCTTCCCGCAACCCGCGAAGAGCACAGCGGCCAGGAGCCAGCGTGTCATGGCCCCAAGCGTATCATTTGCGTTCACCGCCGCGGCCCCGGTCGAGGCTGCTTTCAAGATTTTCAGGGACTCGGGGGGAGGGTCGTCCGCAAGGCGTCGATCCGTTGCTGGACCGCCCGCGACGGGCGCAGCGCGCCGGCCCGATCGAGGGTGGCCGCCGCGGTCCGGGGTGCTCCGTCGGCGATCCACGCGGCCGCCAGGTGTACGAGGATCTCCGCCTCGCGGGGCGCGAACCGGGAGGCCCGGTCGAGCACCCGGACCGCACCACGGTGGTCGCCCTTGTGGAAGAGCAACCACCCCCAGCTATCGAGGACCGCCGGATCGCCGGGTGCGAGCTCGCGGGCGCGCTTCAGGTAGCGCGTGGCGTCGTCGAGCCGCTGGTTCGAATCGGCGAGCAAGTAGCCGGCGAGATTGAGCGGGCCGACGCTGCCGCTCGGGTCGGGCTTCGCCTGCACGAGCGGCTCGACGATCGCGAGGGCCGTCGCGACATCGCCGGCGTGGTCCGCGAGGCGCGCTCGCGCGAACGTGGGCCCGGGTCCATCGCCGAGCGGTGCGAGCACGGCGCGGGCCTCGGCGAGCTTGCCGAGGTCGGCGAGCGCGAAGGCCGCCGAGGTCGCGAGGTCGAGATCGGTGGGCTTCGTGGCGCGTACCGGTGCGAGCGCGTCGACGGCACGCTGCGGCTCGCCGGCGGCGAGGAACGCTTGCGCGGCGAGGCGCCGGGCCTCGACGAACCGCTCCGCCGAGGGATCGATCGCGAGCGCGCGCGTGGCCGCCGCGGCGGGATCGCCGGAGGCGAGGTCGAGCTCCGCGACCACGATCGTGCCGAGATCGGCGTCGAGCTTGCCGAGGCGCACGGCGATGGCGCGCGCCTCGTCGAGCCGGCCCAGACCACGATCGAGTCGCGCGACGATCGCGAGCGCGTCGGTGTCGCTGCGATCGTCATCGAGCAGCGTCAGCAGATCGATCGCCGCGACGCGATCGTCGGCCTCGAGCAGCAGGTAGTAGAGCTCCTCGGCGAGGTCGAGCGCCTGGCCACTGCGATCGAACGCGCTGCGGGTCTGCTCGATCGCCTCGTCGAGCTTGCCCTGCAGGCGAAGCCCGCGCGCGAGGTCGAGCCGCGCGTCGATATGATCGGGATCGAGCTCGAGCACCTTGCGCATCTGCAGGAGCGCCGCCGGGACGTCCTTCGCGATCGCGAGGCGCTGGCCGAGCCGGTAGCGGCCTTCGATCGAGGCCGGCACCCGCTTGACGAGCTGGCGCAGCGTCGCGAGCGCCAGGTCCTGCGACTCGAGCTTGGCGATCCCGAGGTACGCACGCTCCTCGAAGGCGCCGTCGCCGTGACCGAGCTCGATCGCCCGGCGGTACGCGCGGATCGCCTCGGCTGGCGCGGTCTGCGCGAGCAGGTCGCCCGATGCGATCCACACCTGCGCGTGCCTGGGCCACTTCGTGCGTGCCGCGGCGAGGGTCGCGCGGGCGGCATCGCTGCGCTTCGCGCGGTGCTGAGCGCGTGCGAGCTCGACGGCGACGACCGGCTGATCGGGAGCCGCCGTCGCCGCATCGGCCAGCGCATCGGCGGCCGCGCCCCAGTCGTCACGATACGCGGCGAGCTTGCCCTCGAGGTAGTGCGCGTAGGCCGAGTGCGCGAGCGGTGGCAGCGGGGCGGGTGGCTTCTCGCGCCGACATGCAACCGCGACGAGCGCGAGCATCACGATCCGCATCGAGCTCAGCTCAGCTTCAAGGTCAGGCTCAGGCAGTCGGGCTCGGAGACGATCACGGTGTCGCCATCCCTGAGCGTTGCCTTGCTGATCCGGCCATGGCGTACGTCGTTGACGAACGTGCCGTTCGTCGTGCCCTGGTCGATCGCGACCATCACGCCGTTCTCGTAGCCGATCCACACGTGCTTGCCCGACGCGCGCGAGTCGTTGATGACGATCTGCGCGACGCCCGGCTGGCGTCCGATCAGGAGCCCCTGCGGCGGCAGGCTGAACCGCTGGCCGTTGAGCAGGCCACGGTTACACGTCAGGCTACCGATCGCGAACGAGCCGAACGCGGTCGCACCGATCGGCTGGCTCGCGCTCGGACCTGCGATCGCCACGGTCCTCGCGACCGGTGCGGGACCCACGCGTCCACCCATCATCGGATTTTGCGGGGTGCCATGCTGGGCCGGCGGCGCGTAGGGATGCATCCCATGCGGCGGCGAGTGCCCGGGTTGCGCCATGTGCGGCAGGTGCGGCACCGACTGGCCCGGCGCCATGTGCTGCATGTTCGCCTGAGGATGGCCGGGATGGCCCTGCTGGCCGGGATGACCCTGGCCGGGATGGCCCGGATGGAGCGCCATCGCCGGCGGTCCGGACTTCTTCTTCTTCATCACGAAGATCACGCCGCCGACGAGCACCACCACGATGATGATCGCGGCCGCGATACCGCCGCCACCGGCACCTCCGCTGGCTCCAGACGCTTCCTTGCCCTTGCCCTCCTTCTTGAACGCGCGCGCTTGCTTCATCATGCGCGGCGCCTCCGAGTGGGTCGGGAACAGCGTCATCACTTCCTCGAAGTCGACGATCGCCTGCTCGAGATCGCCGGCCCACATCTCGTCGAGCGCCTTGCGCCACAACGTCATCGTCGTGCTCGGTGTGAGGTCGGCCTTCGCCTCCTGCACGAACTTCTTCACCGTCGACGACGCGACCAGGAAGTTGAAGCCCTGCACCTCGCCGCGGCTGCCGAACGTGGCGAGCCCGATCACCTCGCCCTTCTCGTTGATCGCCGGACCGCCCGAGTTGCCGTGCGTGATCGGCACGCTGACCTGGAGGACCGGCTCACCGTCGGTGGTGCGCTTGATCGCGGAGACCGCGCCGTCGGTGACCGTGGCCTCGAGCTGCGACTTGCTGTCGAGCAACCCTGCCATGTCGGCGGCACCCGGATAACCGATCGCGAGCACCTTGTCCTGGATCTGCATCTTGTCGGAGTCGCCGATCACCAGGTTCGGCGCGTCCTTGATGTCGACCTTGATGATCGCGACGTCCTTGCCCTCGCCGACCGGCTTGCCGTACGCCTTGACCTCGTACTTGAGCTTGGTGCCGTCGGGCAACACGATCTCGTTGTTCTGCACCACGCGAACATCGCGCTTGAGCGTGGCGAACAGCTCCGCGAGCTGGGCGCGATCCATCCGCCGGATCTCGTCGCCGAACTGGCGCTCCATCTTCGTCAGCAGCGACGAGAACGCCTTCGCCTTCGCCTTCTCCTCGCCGTTCTTGATGTCCTCGACGACGTGCGCGTTCGTCGCGACGAAGCCATCGGCGCTGATGAAGAACCCCGAGCCCATCCCCCCGACGAACTCCTTGAGCTCCTTGCCGCCGAGTCGATACGTGATCTCCCAGAACCCATGGACGCGCACGACCGATGCCTTCGTGTACATCGCCAGCTTCTGTGCGGGGTTCGGCTGGTCGATGTCTGCCGCTGCCGGCGCTTCGGCCAGCACCACCAGCGCCGCGAATGCGAGCGCGAACCTCCCTCGAAACATGGGCGCCATCGTATCAGGCCGCTACAGCGGAATGTTCCCGTGCTTGCGCGGCAGGTTCGTCTGGCGCTTGTTCGCCAGCGTCCGCAGCGACCGGATGACCGTCCATCGAGTGTCGCGGGGCCGGATGATCTCGTCGATGTAACCGAGCGAGGCGGCCTTGTACGGATTCGCGAAGCGCTCGCGGTATTCGTCGGTGAACCTCGCACGGGCCTCGGCCTTCGCCTGCTCGTCGGTGATCTTGTCGAGCTCGCCCTTGAAGATGATGTTGACCGCGCCGTCGGGGCCCATCACCGCGATCTCGGCGGCCGGGTACGCGACGTTGATGTCGGCGCGAATGTGCTTGGACGCCATGACGTCGTACGCCCCGCCGTATGCCTTGCGCGTGATCACGGTGATCTTCGGGACCGTGGCCTCGGCGAACGCGTAGAGCAGCTTCGCGCCGTGCTTGATGATGCCGCCGTACTCCTGGTTCGTGCCGGGCAAGAACCCGGGCACGTCGACGAACGTCACGAGCGGGATGTTGAAGCAATCGCAGAACCGAACGAAGCGTGCGGCCTTGAGCGACGCGTCGATGTCGAGGCAACCGGCGAGGTGTGCCGGCTGGTTCGCGACGATCCCGACGGGCCGGCCGTCGAACCGGGCGAAGCCGCACACGATGTTCTTCGCGTAGTCCTTGTGGACCTCGACGAACTTCGCGTCGTCGACGACCGCGTTGATGATCTTCTTGATGTCGTACGGCTTGTTGGACTCGAGGGGGACGACGGTATCGAGCGCCGCGTCGGCCCGATCGACCGGATCGTTCGTCGCGCGAAGCGGCGGGTCCTCGTGGTTGTTGCTCGGCATGAACGCGAGCAGCTCGCGAATGCGCGCGATGCACGACAGCTCGTCGAGCTCGGTGAAGTGCGAGACGCCCGACTTGCTCGCGTGGGTCATCGCGCCGCCGAGTTGCTCCTTGGTCACCTCCTCGTGGGTCACCGTGCGGATGACCTCGGGACCGGTGATGAACATGTACGAGGTGCGATCGACCATCAGGATGAAGTCGGTGATCGCCGGCGAGTACACCGCGCCGCCCGCACACGGTCCCATGATCGCGGAGAGCTGTGGCACGACGCCGCTCGTCAGGACGTTGCGGAGGAAGATGTCCGCGTAGCCCGCGAGTGACTCGACACCCTCCTGGATGCGCGCGCCGCCCGAGTCATTGAGCCCGATCACCGGGCACCCGATCTTGGTCGCGAGATCCATCACCTTGCAGATCTTCTGGGCGTACGCGCCCGAGAGCGAGCCGCCGAACACGGTGAAGTCCTGCGCGAACACGCAGACCGGGCGACCGTCGACGAAGCCGTGACCGGTCACGACGCCATCGCCGAGGATCTTCTGGTCCTGCATCCCGAAGTCGGCGCAGCGATGCGTGACGAACTTGTCGAGCTCGACGAAGCTTCCCTCGTCGAGCAGTGCCTGGACTCGCTCGCGTGCGCTGAGCTTGCCGGCCTCGTGTTGCTTGGCGATGCGGGCTTTTCCGCCGGCCTCTTGCGCCTTCGCCTCCATCTCCTCGAGGCGCCGGATCGGGTTCGCGGGATTGGTCGAGTCGCGGTCGTGGCGTGTCACTTGTGCGGCGTATAGTAGTGCCGTGGCGAACGTCAAGGGGAGCGCGCTGTCGTCACGCGTGCTGTGGGTGCAACTCGGGCACGGCGCCGCCGGGATGGCGCGCCTGCTCGCGGCGTGCTCCGCCGACCTGCAGGGCAGCATCTCGGCCGGAATCGGCAAGGCGAAGTGGTATCCGTTCGAGCAGTTCGTCGAGCTGAACGTGGTGATCGACCGGCTGTTCGGGCAGGGCGATCTGGCGCTCGTGAAGCCCCTCGGGCGCTATGGCGCCGATGCCAACCTGACGACGATCTATCGCCTGTTCTACAAGGTCGGCACCACGCACTGGATCCTCGGTCGCGCGGTGCGGCTGTGGAGCGCGCACTACGACTCGGGCTACCTCGAGGTGATGACGCGCGGACCCAAGACCGCCGTGCTGCGGGTTCGCAACTTCGCGACCCCGCACCAGGTCCACTGCATGGCGGTCGCCGGCTGGTGCGAGCGGTCGATCGAGCTCTCGGGTGGTGACAACGTGCAGGTCACCGAGCCGCTCTGCCGCACGCGCGGCGACGAGCTGTGTCAAATCGAAGCGAAGTGGGACTAGCTCACTCGGGGACAACGAGCTCGATCGGGAGCGACCTCGCGAGCGCCGCGCCGGTCACCGCGTAGGTGTTCGCGAAGCAACTCGTGTCGTCCGTTGCCCACTGGTCCGATCGAGAAGGCATGGGAGCTCGGAGCCAGCCGACTGGCAACGGACGACAGGAAACAAACAGTCAGCGCGACGTGAACGTCAGCGGGACGCGCATCGTGCCTGCGGCCGAGCCCTCGACATGCATGTTGGCGAGGTTCTGCTCGACGCAACGTGCTGCCTGCGGGTCACCACCGTTCGCGCGCGTTCGCGTCTGGCCGCTCGGCTCGACGGTGATCGTGAGCATCATCCGACCGCTCGCGCCCGGCGTGAAGCAGCCCTGGATGCTGCCCGACCGCGCGAGCATCACGCGACGTGCATTCGGGTTGGAGATGTTCCCGAAGCTGATGCGCACCGGCTGATTCATGTCGATGGTCTCGATGCGCTCCTCGAGGTTGATCGCCAGGCGGCTGACCACCTTGCGCGCGCCGGTGAGCTCGAACGGCAACGACTTCTTCGTGCCGAGCACGGTGATGTCGAGCGTGCCGCGCGTCGTCGCGGTCGACGGCGTCGCACCACCGCGACCGACCTCGATGAGGTAGTTGCCGCGCTTGATCGACTTGAGCACGAGCTGCTCGTGGGCGGTGCTCGTCGCGTCGTTGACGCTGACATCGGTGCGACCACCCATCCACGACACGCGCGTGCCATCGGGCGTCACGAGCGAGACGTCGAGATCATCGCCACCTTCCCAGCGTGCGTCGACCACGAGGTCACCGCCGACCTTCGTGGCGGTGGCGGGTGCGAGCAGCGCCTTCTCGGTCGCGGCGCGCGTGGGGTCGTCCTTGAGGCCGCGCAGGATCAGCTCGGCGTCACGTTCACGCGACAGCGAGCGCAGGCAGCGGATGGCGCTCGCGGCGGCCTTGCTGTCCTTCGGGGTGATCGAGGACAGCGCGATGCGGTGGCTGCACGCCTGGGACATGCGGCCCACGTGCTCGTAGGCCTGCACCATGCGCTCGTGCGGTGCCGGGCGATCGGCATCGAGATCGACGACCCCGGCGAGCATGCGCAGCGCGACCTCGCGCTTGCCGTCGCGGCCGAGCAGGTCGGCCTGGTAGCCGAGCGCCTGCGGATCGAGCCGGTCGCGGTCGAGCCACTTCGCGGCGAGCTGGTTCGCACGGTCGAGCTCGCCGGCGTACGACAGCGCCTGGACGAGCGCGCGGTGGCGCTCGCGGCTATCGGGGCTCTTCGCGAGTGCGCGCTCGGCGTCCCCGATCGCCTTGACGATGCTCGGGTGGACCGTGTCGTACGCCGACACCGACGGAGTGCGCACCCAGGTGCGGCGCATCGCGAACATCCCGCCGCGGGTGCGGCCCATGTCGCGACGGAAATCGGCCGTCTTGTTCGCCGCTGGTCCGCCGTGGCCGACGCCCTTGGCCGCCATGCCGCCGCCGGCGGCGAAGTCCGCCCCGGTATCCGCCGCCGGAGCCATGGTGGTCGAGGTCGCCTTCGGCGCTTTCTTGGAGGTGTCCAGATCATTGTCCTTCTGCGTCGCGAGCGCGAGCGAGCCGACGGTGGTGATCTCGTCGAGCGCTTCCTGGCCGGTCCACTTCGCGGCGGGCACGCTGCGATCGACCCCGAACGCCTCGAACATCGCCGCCGACTCGAGGACGAGCAGCGAGGTCTCCTTCGACATCACGCCGTAGCCTTGCGACAGCGCGACGATGCGAGCGCGCTCGTCGCCGGTCCCCTTGCGCTCGATCTGTTCGATCGCGAGCGCCGCCCACAGCCGCGGCACGAAGCCGTTGCCCGCCGCCGACGACACCGCGAGCTTCACCGGATAGCGCTGCTCGAACGGCTGGCCACCGACGGTACCCTTGAGGATCACGTCGCCGGAGACGTCTCCGGTCATGCGCGCCGCGATCAAGACCTCTTCGCCACCGCGGACCGTGGGGAGCACGGTCGGCGCGACGTCGGCGAGACCCGACGGCAGCTCGACGGTCGCGCCGCGAAGCGCGGTGCCGTACGTCGACTCGAGGCCGGCGATCGCCGCGGTCTTCACCGACTGACCGGGGACCCAGGCGAGGTAGCTGCCGCCACCGCCGCGGGCGACCGCGCCGAGCACGGCGGAGTCGGCGTCGGTACCGATGCCGATCGTGGTGACGTTCACGCCCTTGGTCGCGTCGGCGATCGTCTGCTCGACATCGCCGGCCCGCCGGAACCCCGTCGATGCGAAGCCATCGCCGACGTAGACGATCCAGCGCTCGCGGTCGCCGCTCTGCGGTAGATCCGCGGTCGCGGTGCGCACGGCGGCGACGATGTCGCTCGCGCCTGCAGCCGGCTGGGCCGCGAGCCACGTGCCGAGCTCCTGCGCCGCGGCCACCGTGGGCGACCGGAGCGCACCGAGCTTGCGGCACTCGCTGTCACACGCCATGACGCTGAAGCGATCACGGCGATCCATCTGCTCGATCAATCGTGCCGCGAGCTCGCCGGCGCGGGTGAACCGCTCGCCGACCATCGACTGGCTGGTATCGACGACGATCATGTAGTCCCGCGACTTCGCCTCGCGCCAGCGCGGCAGCTTCGGGCGCAACGCGAGCACGGCGGTCGGACGAGCATCGCTCGCGACGGCACGCTGCGCGGCGAGGACCGCTTCATCGATGCCGACGTGCTTCTTGGTAGCGAGCTTCTCGTCGGGCCCGACGGCGAAGTTGCCGGCGAACGTCCACGCGCGCAGCTCGGCGTCACCGTCGGTGGCTCGGTAGTCGACGACGAGGTCGCCGTGGGGCACGAAGCCGGTCTGCTTGAGCGTGAGCGCGTTGACGTCGGCCCGCGCGGGATCGCGGTTCATGTCGTAACCGGCGGTGCGGACCTGGCCGGGCAGCGAGCCGCGGACCTCGACGTCGACGGTCATCTCGTCGGCGACCGTCGAGCCGTCGGCCGAGTGCGGCAGCGGGTACACGTACTGCCGCCACGGACCGCGCGGGGTCACGATCTGCGTGTACGCGATCTTGATCGTACGAGCGCCCTTCGCGGGGATCGGGAAGATGCGGAGCTCGAACCTGCCGCCGCGCTTCCAGTCGAGCAGCGCGGGGTCGCGCCACGAGCCATCGACCCAGATGATCTCGTCCTGCGCGATCTGGATCTTCTTCGGCGCCGCCTTGTCGATGACGCCCTTCCAGATCTTCTGCGCGCGCTCCTTGTCGACGAACGCGCCCTGCTCGAAGCCACCCGGCGCGCCCTCGACGTCGAGCGACAGTGCGTCGATCTGCGCGTCGGCCGGCATCGGGAACTGGTACACGCCCTCGAGCGTCTCGTTCGAGTCGTTGCGGAAGGTCTCGGTGATCTCGGTGCGGGCGACCGGCCCGACGATGCGGACCTTGACGTCGTGGTTCGCGAGCGTGAGGCTCCAGTCGCGGTCGCGCGACTCGCCGGGCTTGTACGCACGGAGCGCGCCGAGGCCGGCGCCGGTCTCGGTGGTCTTCTGCACGGGGCCGAGCTCGGACCACTCGACCTCGCGTGCGAGCCCGGGCGCGGAGTTGACGGCGAGCGCGCCGTTGTCGATCACGCCTTCTTCACCGGCGCGGACCTCTTCTCGCTTGCCACCTGCGGTTGCCAGCACGATGGCTCCGCGCACGACCTGGACGACGGTGAGCTTGTTCGTCGCGGTCAGCGCGAACCGGGTCCCGATGACCTCGACCCGGCCCGACGGCGTGTCGATCGCCGCGGGGTTGCCGTCGACGTGGACCACGTCCGCGACGATGCGGCCGGCGGTGAGTCGGGTATGGCGTGCTGCATCGAACACCAGCGTCGTGCGGTGATCGAGCACGAACCGCGAGCCGTCGGCGAGCTCGATCGCGGCACGCGTGCGCTCGTCGGTGCGGAGCTCGGCACCGAGCGGCAGCGCGTCGTTCGCGCGCAGCGGACGCCACGCGTTGCCTTCGCGAACCTCGAGGCCATCGCCCTTGTCCTTGGCCGCTCGATCGATCGTCTTGACCGTCCCGAGCCGGCCCGAGGCGACGGCGGACTTCGTCGACGAGGTCGATCCTTCGCGCGTGAACGAGTAGACCCCGATGCCGCCGGCGGCGATCGCGGCGGTCGCACCGAGCGCGACCCACAGCCGCGCCCGGCTGCGCGGCGCAGTCGTGATCGGCGTGGGGCGCCTCGCGGGCAGCGTGGCAGGCATGGGGACCTGGCTGACTGGCGCCTCGAGCTGCGTCCGCATCGAGCCCTGCGCCATCGGCACGGCGACCGGATCGGCACCCGCAGCGGCGAGCACGCGCTCGACGAGGTCGCTCGGCAGGACGTGATCACTTCCCGCGTACGGGAGGAGCCCGACGAGCTGGCTCGCCTCGTGGCGAGCGTCGCGACAATCGTCGCAGCTCGCGAGGTGCTCGGAGTGGCGCGCGATCGCGGCGGAATCACCCGCGACGAGATCGGCGAGATCGTCGTGGACTGGAGAGCACTCGGGGCGGGTCATACGAAATCTCCGGGCATGACGGAGCGCAGGCGTGCGAGCGCGCGGCTGATCCGCTTGCGTGCTGCTGCTTCGTCGAGGTTGCAGGCGATGGCGATCTCGCGATGGCTCAGGTCCGCGACGAATCGCAGGACGAGGACATCGCGCTCGCTCGGTTTCAAGTTGGTGAGGGCGACGCGGATCGCGCGCGAGCGCTGGCGGTTCGCGAACTGGTCGCTTTCGTCGGGAACGACCACGAGCTCGGCGAGCTCGCGACCTTTCCTTCGGGTCTCGAGGGTGTGCGCGCAGACATGGCGCGCAATTCCGCACAGCCACGCCTTGATCGTTCCTTCGCCTCGGTACGTCGGCATCGCGCGGTGAGCGCGAAGCAACGTCTCCTGGGTGGCCTCGTCGGCATCGGCCTGGGAGCCGAGCAACGCCATGCACAACCGACCGAGCACGTGACCGTGCTCGCGTGCGCAGGCCGCGAGTGCCTCGCGGTGCAGGCCCTGATGGAGCAGGGCGACGATGGGATCAGGGCGAGGCTCGGCGTTCACGGTAGTTGCGAGTGCTCGAACCTGCATTTCATCCACCACGTGTGGAGCAGCGGGTCTTTCGTGACCGTCGATCTTCTGAAAATCGACAACTCCGGGAGATCCATCGCGTTCTTCGAGTGGAGGGATCCGCATCCCTCTACCAACGCGCCACACAAACATCGGTGATGACAAACTGCCAACCGGGTTGGCGGCTTGGTCGCGGAATCATGCGACAGGACGGTGTGCCTTGGCTCGTGGCTTGCTGTAACGACCGTGATGTTCGGACGGTGGCTTGTTATCGCCAGCTTCGCTGCATGTGGAAGTGAAGCGTCGATTCGTCCCGTCGATTTGCCGCCATGCGGAAATCCTGTCGCCGGTGCGTGGGACCCACGATTCGTTCTTCCCGGCGTCTCAGGACCAGGGTCGGGTGTTCGGTCGCTCGTCAGAACTCCCGACGGTCGGATCGCAGTTGGAGGCTCTTTCGATGATGCCGTTGGCATGACGGTCCATGACGTCGCGACCTGGGATGGCGCGACCTGGGCACCGATAGGCGACGGCCTACCGGGACATGTTCGGGCGCTTGCGCTGGACGACGCCGGAACCTTATGGGCGGTGGGAACCGTCGACCCGTACGAAGACAGCGATTACGTCGCGCGCCTGGACGGTACTGCATGGACGTTGGTCGCCGATGGTGAGAAACGTATCTTCGGCATTGCGGCGATCGCTGAAGGCATTGTCGTGCACGGAGGTTTCGACTCGATCGCCGGCGTGGAGACGCACGGTCTCGCAGTGTGGAACGGAGTTGAATGGTCGGCGCGCGGACTCGACCCGAACAGCTTCATCACCGCCGTCACGCGTACCGTCGAGGGTTTCTGCGCTGGTGGGCGACTTGCCGTGATGTCGAACGGAATCGTGCTGCGAGACGGTGCTGCATGCCGAGAGGGGACTGCGTGGACGGAGCTCGGTGCACCCATCCGTGGATTCCCGCGGGTGATGGCGCGCGCGCCCGATGGTCGCTGGTGGGCAGGCGGCGGTCTCGAATTCATGTCCTCGGAGCTACCCGAAACGATCACTGCACGGGGCATCGCATATCTCGCTGATGACGGCACGTGGGCGCCACTCGACGGTGGAGTACACGACGGAGACTCATTCTTCCCATCGCCGACGGTCAACGCCATCCTGTTCGAGGACGATGGAGTCATGGTCGCCGGGCGGTTCGTCGCGGTCGGTCCCGATCGAGTTCGAGCCAGCGGCCTCGCGCGATGGAGCCCAGCCGGAGGTTGGGTTCCGGTCGCCGGTTTCGGTAGCTCGCTAGTCACCGAGGTCACAGCCGTACTGGTCGACGGGGCTCGGCTTCACATCGGAGGGAGCTTTGCTGGTGTCGGCGAGACGCTCGCACTTCATGTCGCCACCATCGAAGCAGACGACACGGTGACGCCATGGACAGGCGGGCGGGTCGCCCTCGGACCCTACGCGTACGTGGTCGACATCGTAGAGACTCCGGACGGCGTCGTGGTTGCAGGCGACGTATCCGCCGGAGGCGAAGTGAACGCGTCAGGTGCGCTGTTTCGCGACGGCTGGCAGCCACTTCCCGGACAGCCTCGGTTTCGCGACACTGCTGCAACGGAAGTCCTTGCGGATGGGTCGCTGGTGCTGTCGGGAGAATTCGTTCGACGTTGGGATGGCGCAGCATGGACTCCAATCGTCGACGATCGAACGCTCGGATCGCCTCTCCTCGTCGATGCCGATGGTGGGTTGTACTTTGCTGTACCTTTCGTGGGTGGGCAGCATGTCATGCGATGGCGCGACGGCGCGACGACGTCACTCGGCGTCGTCGAAGGTAACGTTGTCGAGCTGACGACCTTCAAGGGCGCGCTGGTCGCGCTCGTTCAGGGATTCCACGACCAGGTCCCATCACGAATCATGATCCGACGAGAGACGACTTGGGAGCAGATCGATGGAGCTCCGAGCGGCGCGCTCGTCCGTGTGGCTGGTTCGCCGGAGCTCGGACTCGTGGTCTCGTCGCATTTCGGTATCACCGCCTGGGATGGTACGGCGTGGAGCGTGGTGTTCTCCGGACCGACGTCCAGCATTGCCGCCTGTGAGGGCGGCCTGTTCGCGACACGCTCACGCTATCTGGATGGGAGACTGACGCGATTGCTCATGTTCTATGATGGCGTCTGGCAGTCGCTCGGCGAAGAAGAGCCGGGCGGTTTCACGGCACTCGCTCCGACAGCCGATGGGCTCTATGTGGGCGTTTACGGGTCCACCGAGCCTGGCCTTCGGCTGTGGACCTCGCGGGCTCCGTAGCGCAACTCGGGTAGCGCAATTCGGGCGCTCCGGTCACGTCACCTGTTCGTATCGGGCGATATTACGAGGACAGGAACGCGCGTGTGATCGCGAACGCCAGGCCGGCCATGACGAACGCACCGACGACGAGCATCCACGGCCGGAGCACGAGGCTCTTCGGTCGGCCGAAGCCCGCGACCGCTGGCGCCGAGGGTCGGTGCTGCGGATACATCGGTCGTTCGTACGTGTCAGGCGCCGTCGGCGTCGCGCTGCGCGCTGGTAGCTGCGACTGCACGCCCCACCCCGGATAGTTGCCGGGCATCGGTTGCTGCGGCATCGGTTGCTGCGGCATCGGTTGCTGCGGCATCGGTTGCTGCGGCATCGGTTGCTGCGGCATCGGTTGCTGCGGCATCGGTTGCTGCGGCATCGGCTGCATCATCGGCTGGGGAGGCAGCGGCTGAGGCGGCAGCGGAGCCGGAGTCGAGGTCGGTGTCCACGAGCTCGGGTTGATCGGCTCGTTCACGCCCATGTGCGGATTCGATGGCGGCAACCCGGGGACGTTCCGGTTGTGGACGGTGCCGGGCGGCGGGCCCGGGGTGGGGCCGGGGCGCGAACGCGTCGGTGGAGCAGTCCCGGGGCGTGCCGTCCGCTCGGGGACCGGCGTCCGCCGATCGCGCGAACGTGCGACGAGCCGCGTGCTCTCGTCGTAGTCGAAGCTCTGGTTCGGCAGCTCCCTGCCGCCGCGTGCGGCGTGCGTGGCGATCTCGTCGGGCATCAGGGGCGTGTGCGTGGTCGTGGGCTCGTCGGTGGGACGCCGCGCGCGGGTCATGCCCGGGAGCTTCGGAGGCGGGATCACCGGAGCGAGCGGTTCGCTGTCGCGGCGAGCGCGCAGGATCCGCATCTGATCTCCGGACAGCTGCGCCTGGCGCGTCTCTTCCTCCTCGAAGCGATCGATCACCTGCCGAGCCTTCGCGACGCCGGCCCCGTCGCGGTCTCGCACCTGAAATTCGTCGGCGGTGCGGATGCGGATGACGGTGGCTTCGGTGTGCTCGACCTGATCGAAGCCCCCGGAGCGCGGTAGCTGCTCCGCGAGCATCTGCTTGCTCTGGCGCTCGACCTCGTCGGCGGTATCGATGATCTTCGCCAGCTCGGTCGCCGGATCCCCGACGGTCACGTCGAGCGAGTAGCGCAGCGAGCGCAACTTCGCGCCGAGCTGTCCGGCGGTCGGACGAGCCTTCACGTCACGCGCGAGCGCCGAGAGCAGCAGTTGATCGACCTCGGGCTGCAGCCGTGGATCGATCTCGGACGGACGGGGGACCTGCGCGTCGCGCACCGCGCGCAACGCCTCGAGATCCCCGAGGCCGGAGAACAGCCGGCGGTTGGTGATCAGCTCCCACAGCAAGATCCCGACGGAGAACACGTCGCTGCGGGGATCGATGCTCTCGTTGCGGGCTTGCTCGGGCGAGATGTATGCGAACTTCCCGCGCACGGCGCCGTGCCCGGTCGCCTCCTGCTCCGCGCGCTTCGCGATGCCGAAGTCCGTCAGCTTGATCTCGCCGGCGCGTGACAGCAGCACGTTCGACGGCGAGACGTCGCGATGCACGAGCGACATCGGCTTGCCGTCGGGTGCCTTCGCGGAGTGGGCGTGCTCGAGCGCCTCGCAGATCTCGGCACCGATGTGGAGCGCGAGGTCGAACGGCATCCGCCGGCGGCGGACCTCGAGGCCGGTCTGCACCGCCCTGAGATCCTTGCCGTCGACGTACTCCATCACGAGGAAGTACTTGCCGTCGTCGCCGAGGCCGACGTCGAAGATCTGCACGATGTTGCGGTGCTTGAGCAGCGACAGCACCTTCGCCTCGGCGATCAGCAGCTCGACGAACCGCCGATCCTGCGAGAGGTGAGGCAGGATGCGCTTGATCGCGACGGGCTTCTCGAAGCCGCCGGCGGCCACGGCCTTGCCGCGGAAGATCTCCGCCATGCCGCCGACGCCGATGCGGTCGAGCAGCTCGTAACGCGTCACGTGAGGCTGAATCTAGCACGCCAATGGCGCGGGCTGTCGCCGGGAGTACGATGGCTTCGTGGACCGGATCGCCGCACTGCTCGACGCTGCACTTGCTCGCAACATCGGCTCGGCCGCCGTGCTCTCGATCGGCGACGCCGGCGTGGAGGTCGAACGGATCGTCCGCGGCCACACCCGCCGCGTCCCCGACCTCGGCGAGCCGATCGACGACCGCGCCCGATTCGATGTCGCCTCGCTCACCAAGCCGATCGTGACCGTCGCGAGCGCGATGGTGCTCGCCGGTGAAGGTCGGCTCGACCTCGACGACCCGATTCGCCGCTGGATCCCCGGAGCTGCGAGCACCGGCACCGTACGCCACCTGCTCGGCCACGCGTCGGGCTGCATCGCGCACGTCGAGTTCTTCCGCACGATGCGCGTCGGCGAGCACCCCGATCCGCGCGGCGAGCTCCTCGACCTGGCCGCCCGCGTCCCGGCCAATCCACCCGGCGTCACGACCGTGTACAGCGACCTCGGCTACATCCAGCTCGGCGCGATCGTCGAGCGCGCGGCCGGCCTCCCACTCGAGGAGGTGTTCGCCGAGCTCGTCGCCGGGCCGCTCGAGCTCGCTGCGCGCTACGCCGGGATCGAACCGGTCGCCGGTGCGGTCGCGACCGAGCTCGACGATCCGGCGACCAGCGAGCGCGGGCTCGTGTGTGGCCGCGTCCACGACGAGAACGCCTACTACGGCGGCGGCATCTGCGGTCACGCCGGACTGTTCGCGACGATCGAGGACGTCGCGCGCTTCGCCCAGGCGATCCTCGAGACGCACGCCGGCCGGCCGCGCGGCAAGCTCTTGCCCTCGGTCGTGCAGCGGTTCGCCGGCGAAGCGGCGGCACCGTCGACGACGTGGCGCCTCGGCTTCGATACGCCGTCGCGCGAGCCCGGCGTCTCGCATGCCGGTGATCGCTGGCCGCGCGATGGCGCGCTCGGCCACACCGGCTTCACCGGCACCTCGCTCTGGCTCGACCTGCCACGCCGTCGCTGGGTCGCGCTCCTCACCAACCGGGTGCACCCGACGCGGTTCGGCACGAGCGCCGAGGACATCAAGACGCTACGCCGCGCTGTCAACGACGCAGCCTTCGACCTGCTCGAACGCCGCTGACGTGCCGTTCTGGCAGCGAGCCACGCGCTCGTGACCGCCGATCGCGTGGTTACGGCGTGGCCCGCGCGTTGCTCGAACACCGCTGCATGATGAAGCCAGTCGCCTCCAGCTCGCTCCTCGTGTTCGTGCTCTGTGCCCCGGCGCTGGCCGACACGCCGAAGGTCGTTCCTCCACCAACCACCACCATCCAGCAACCGCTCCAGCTGACCTTGACCGTCAAGGTCGCCGCCGACACGCGCGTGCACGAGCTCGCGATCTTCGACAACGGCTGCCGTCGCGTCGAGGAGAAGACCTCGGCCTACGAGGACGAGATCCAGATCTGCGCGCGTCCCGCACCGCAGGGCGTGTTCCTCGATGTCGACTGGCGCACGCGCAACGGCGCCACCGAGTACCGCACGAGCTCGGGCACGGTGGTCGCGCGCAAGGGCGGGAAGTTCGAGGTCGGCCGCGTGGGTGGCGCGCGGTTCGCGCTGCAACTGCAATGACGTCTAGTCCCGACCGCATGCCAAGGAATTCGCGTGGCGTCGTCGCGCTCTCGGCCTTAGAGAAGGAACGCCAGGGTCGCCACAAGACGCCAGCAAGAACGCCACCAGAGTTGGTCGAGCGATCGAGGCTGCAAACCAGGGGTGCAAGCGGGAAACCGAGGTGACGAGCCTCGTTGGTGCTCCGCCGAAACACTCTTCTGGCGTTCCTGCTCGCGTCTTGTGGCGACCCTGGCGTTCTCTCCGAATGCCGACGTCTAACAGAACTCGGTCGTGAGGCGTCTGCCGTCGACGTTACCGGCGGCCGTTAGCGCGGCGGCGGCAACAGAACTCGGGGGTCGTGAGGCGTCTGCCGTCGACGTTACCGGCGGCCGTTGGCGCGGCGGCGGCGCTTCGGCGACTGCGACGGCCGCGCGTCGGAGCCCGGCGAGCCGAACATGCCGTCGACGCCGCGATCGGCGCACGCCCACAGCGAGATCAAGATCGCGAGGTCGGCGAGCGCGCGCCGGCTCATCGAGGCCGGGATCACGAGCCCGTAGGTCTCGGAGACGAAGCGCAGGTCGCGCAGCACGCGCATGACCTCGTCGCGGCTGACGTCGCCGTGCCAGTACACGACGCGCGTCAGCAGGAGCTCCTGGTGGCGGCGCAAGAACTCGCCCATCGAGAGCGGCTCGACGATGCGCACCGACGGTGGCTTGCAGATCTCGAGCAGGTCCTCGAGGTATTCGTTCCAGTGGCGCGCGAGGCGACGGTTCTCGGGGCGGCGGAGGAACTTGACGCGCTCGACGGAGAAGTCGGCCTTGACCGTCGTTCGAAACCGCGGCGAGACGGCCATCAGGTCGTACAGCGTCGGCGGCTTGTCCTGGGCGTAGTCGGTGTCGTGGTAGCGCCACCAGTTTCGGAGCTGCGGCCAGGTGCGCACCGAGAGCAGGGGATCGTCGGTCGAGTCGACCACGACGAACCGGCGGTCCTCGGCGCGCAGCACGGTGATCCAGTGCGACCACTCGTCGACACACAGGAGCACCGGCGTCTGTTCGCGCAGGTGCTTGGTCAGGATCTTGCGCGCCTCTTCGGCATCGCTGCGTCGCTCGAGGACGAGGTCACACTCGAAGGCGCGGGCCGCTCGCGCGAGCTGGATCTCGTTCGTTCCGGACCACCAGTGCGTGCGGGCGGTCGATGCGATCTGGGTGACGTCGACCATGCGACCGAGCGCGAGCAAAGCGTGCTTGAGCGCGAACGGACCGCACGTCCATTCGTTGGGTTGGGGATAGAAGCCGGGGCCTCCGGCTTGACCTGTGAGCCCGGCAGGCGGCACCGGGCCACTCTAGCGCACCCCCACCCAGGAACGAATGATTCTCAGAAGAAGGAAGAGGATGATTAGCTAATTAATTTCAAGCATTTGGCTGCCATATCCAGCGCCGGCCGACCTGTACAGAATCGCGGGGATGTGCCTCGATGAGGCCGGCCCAGCGCCCGAGTGCCCGAGCGTGCTCGGACGCGGGAATCGCTCGCTCGATGGCGTCGAGCAAGAACCGGCGCTGGCGTTCGAAGTGCTCCGGGGTCCAGGCAAGGTCACCGACATCGAGCCCGTAGATCCGTTCGCACCGACTTGCCTGACGGGCTTGATCGACGAGCCAGTCGACGAGCTCGTGCTCCCAGCGGCTCTCGGCCGCCCCTCGAGCCGCCTCGGCCGTCGCGCTCAACATGCCCTCCGCCACTTCCATGGACACCAGCAACTCGGCCGCCGGACCGACTCGGTGGTTGGAGAACACGATCATGACTCGCACCCTAGACAACCCGTCTGACAACACGGTGACGAACCGGTCGCAGCTCGCGCAGGCTGTCCGAGGGTCGGACGGTCAGTCCCCCACGATCGTCACCGTGACCCGACGCTGGTGCGGCGACGTGCGGTGCTCCCACAGGTAGAGCCCCTGCCAGGTCCCGAGCACGAGCCGGCCATCGGCGATCGGGATGCCGATCGAGGTCTGCGTCAGCACGCTCCGGACGTGCGCCGGCATGTCGTCGTCGCCCTCGGCGTCGTGCGTGAACAACTTGTCGCCGTCGGGCACGAGCCGCGCGATGAACGCCTCGAGGTCGCGACGCACCGAAGGATCGGCGTTCTCGCACACGATCAGCGACGCGCTCGTGTGGTGGATCCAGATCGTCGCGAGTCCGTCGCGGACGCGACTGGCTCCGACCACGCGGGCGACGTCGCCGGTGATCTCGACGGTGCCGCGACCGCGCGTTGCAATGGAGAGCTCGCCTCGATGGACCATGCCCGTAGATCCGCAGGACCGCGTTGCCCTGTCAATGGGCGGTCGAGCTCAGCACGCGCCGTGATGGGCTTCACCGCCGGGTGGCTCAGCGCACGGGTGGGCCGGCCTCGAGGATCGCAGCGCCCGCGTGGTCCGAGCACACGAGGATCGCGAAGCGCTCGACCTGATCGAGGTCGGTCGTCGACAGCGATGCGTAGTCGAACCAGCCGCGCAGATCGGTATAGCCGTCCTTGTAGAACGCGACGTTGCCACCATGCTTGCGCGCGTAGACCTTGACGTAGGTGGCGACGAGCGCCGCGCGATCCGAGGCGCGTTGCACGCGAACCTGACCGACCTGGTTCGAGAGGTTCGCCGTCAGGTCGTTCGCGTAGTGGACCTTCGCCTTACGCTGCCCGGCGCCCACCGCCTCGACCACGACGTTCTTGCTGCGGAGCGCCGCCGGCCACGGCACGCGGTGCTCGGGCGGCAGCTCGCCGAGCTGTTCGCGGTGGCCCGGCTCGATGAACGAGAACCGCGACACGTCGCTCTGCACGAATGGCTGGCGCGAGAACAACAGCTCGACGTCCATCTCGAAGAACCGCAGCTCGAGCGCCGAGATGTGCTGGCTGCGGATCACGATGCCGTCGCGATCGACGGCGAGTTCGAACGCCGGCTGACGCGCGGCGAGCTCGGCGTGCTGCTGCTCGCGGCTGCGCGGATCGACGATCGCCGGACCGGCGGTCCCGGCGATCTCGTCCAGCATCGAGTCCAGGGCGCCGAACTTGTGGCGCCATCGATCGACCGGGTGCTCGCGCCAGCGCATCGCGAGGTCTCGCGCGCGACCGACATCGTTGACGACGCACGCGAGATACGCGGCGAGGTAGTCGTGCTGCATCCGATCGGCGACCGCATCGGTCCGCACGCGAGCGAGCACGGCGAGCGCGTCGTCGACGCGGTCCTGGGTGACGAGGTACGACGCAGCGGCGAGGAGATCCTCGGAGGTCGGCGCGCACCGGTGGGAGACGAGCTCGAGGAACCGGCCGTACTGCGCGGCGAGGCCATCGTTGAGGATGCGCAGCTTTGGACCGAGCCGGTGCGCGCGCGCGTTGATCAGCGGTGACAGCTCGAGGTGCTCGTAGCCGCCGAGCGCCTCGGCGTCGGTGTCCAGCATCTCGAGGCTCGGCCCGGCGGCGAGCAGCCGATCGCCGAGCGCGCGCAGCCACACGCGGATCCGCACCCCATCGCGATGCAGCAGCGAGTACGCCCACAGTGTCTCGTCGTAGACGCGCCGGCGCTCGAGCGCGCCGAGGATCGCGTCGTAGGCGGCACGATCGCGAAGCCGCCACGCGACGCGCGCGAGCTCGATCGCGGCGACATTCGCGGTCGCCAGATGGGCCACGACCTCGGCGACGCTGCCGCGCTGCGAGACGTACGGCCACGATCTCGGATCGGGCGTGCCGCCACCGCTCGTCACGTCGAGGGTGCGCCCGGGTGCGGCGGCGACGATCGCCTCGCCGCGCGTGACGTGGACCGGGAAGTGGGTCCAGGCGCCGGGGGCCGGGAAGTAGAACGCGTACTCGTGGCCGTGGGTCCCGTACGCGTCGAGCACGACATCGATCGTGTGAGTCACGCGTGCGCCGGCCACCGCCACGCTGCCACGCGGGATCTGGACCAGCGCGGCGATCCGCTGGCGCGAGCTCGTCGGGTTCGCGAGCACGAGCTGGCACGTGTAGACGACGCCGGTCGCGAACGATCCCTCGACGTACTTGTCGCGCTGCTCGCCGGAGTCCCACTCGTAGCGATCGTCGGTGCGCACGTAGCTCATGCCGATCACGAGCGGCAGGCCACCGGGGGTGAGCTCGCCGTCGACGAGCTGCGAGCTCCCGGCGAGCGTGTTCCCGGCCGCGGTGATCGTGAGGCGCGGACCCTCGCCCGCGATCGAGTGCGGCGCGGCCACGAACGGCAGATCGGTGACCGCGAGCGCGCACATCGCCTCGGCGAACGACGTCGTCGCGAGGCCCAGCGACGGAGCCAGGAACGTACCGCCGCGGTGCAGCGCGAGATCGCGCCACAGCCGGCTCGGCGCGATCATCGAGGCGCCGCTCTGCGACGGCACGAGGTGCCACCAGTTGTTCTCGGCCCACTCCTGCGTCTTGTCGGCGGCGCGATAGTGCGGCGCGGCCTCCTCTCGCAGCTCGAGGTCCATCGCGAGGTCGTCGGCACCGAACGCGTCGCCGGCGTCCTTGTCTCGCAGTGCGGCCTTCGGTTTCGCCAGCTTCTTCGACGGCGCGGCCCGTCGACGATCCGTCGCGCGCTCCGCCACGTCGGCCTTCGCGGCGCCTCCGCGCGGCGCGGCCATCGACGCGGCGCCGGCCAGCATCGAGGGCATCTCGTCCATCTCCGCTTCTGCCTCGCCCAGCGCATCGAGCGTCCGCGTCCGGATCTCGCTGTCGCCTTCGAGCGCGGAGGCGCCGAGCAACGCATCGATCAGCCGCGTATCCGTGGTCGGATCGGGCGGGATGATCGCGACCTGGTCGCCGAGCACGCGCGCGAGCGGGTCGTCGGCGAGCAGGCGCTGCGCGAGCAGCGCTCGCTCGACGGCGTTGAGGCGGCCGAGCAGCGAGGGCTCGAGATACGGCGCGAGCTCGCCGCCGAGCAGCCAGTGATCGAGGAACGTCTTCGTGCGCTTGTGCGCGAGGTACGGCTTCACGACGTCGTCGAAGAACGGCCGGTCCTTGTGGAACAAGAACAGGTGGAGCTCGTGACACGCGTACTTGCTGTAGAGCTGGCGGCGCTCGGCGTCCGGCAGCGCGTGCCACCGGGTAACGAACGAGAACTCGCGGAGCGTGGCATCGTCGCGCAGCGCGAGCAGGTAGGCGTGAGCGCGCTCGAGGCTATCGATCAGGTGGACCTTCGCGGTCGCGAGGTCCTCGATCACGAGCTGGTTGCCGGCCACGAGCGGCGCGATCGACTTCTTCTGGGTCGCGTGGCGATCGGGATGGAGCGCGAGCCGCAGGCGCAGGTCGCGCGGTGCGAGTGGCGTCTCGGCGAGCTCCGCGCGACGTACGGTGGTCCCGGCCGGATCGTCGACGACGAACGTCACGGTCGTGGCGTTGCCGAGCGCGGCGCGCGGGATCGTGATCACGCCATCGGCGTCGGGGGTGAGGTTCGGCAGGACCACCGTCGGCTCGGGCAGGAAGTCGTGGCTCGCGAACGCCTCGTCGGACACCTGGCCCTGCGCGCGGCTCATCGGGCCGGCGTAGCCAGCGGGCGCGGGCGCCGAGGGATACGCCTGGAACGCCCCGCCGGCGCGCGCGCTGGCGACATCGGTGGTCGTCGTGCGGCGCGACCACGGATTGAGCAGCAGGCTCGGCTTGTCGAGCAGCAGGTTCGGATAGCGCTTCTGGCTGCGGCGCTCGAGCACGTAGCGGTACTCGTCGCCGAGCTCGCGGCCCGAAACGTAGAGCACGCCGCGATCGCGATCGATCCGGCGCTGCGGGGCTCGAGCCGGGCCGAGCCGCACCGGCTCGACGAGTCCGGCGGCGAACCGCGTCGCGACGAGGTGCACGCGGGTGCGTGGGGTGGCGCCACGTAGCTGGATGCGCAGGTCGCCGACCGCCTCGATCGAGACGATCACCGGCAACGCGCGCGGCGTCTCGATCACCTCGCCGGGCGTGACCACGTGGTTCGCCACGTCGGTGCCGGCGGCGGCGATCGTGATCGCGACGTGCACGCCGGGGGCGCGCAGCTCGTAGTCGCCGGGAGGCAGGCCACGGATCGCGATCCCACCGTCGAGCGGCACGGTCTCGATCGGGGGATGGCGAGCCGGCACGCCGGCGCGCAGCTCGACGAGCGACATCCGGCGCACGAGCTCGGTCGCGGTTCGTCCCGGCGGCACCGGCACCACGACCTCGCAGTTGCTCGGCACGGCCAGCGCGCAGCCGATGCCGACGTCACCCGCGAGCCAGCGCTGCGTCAGCCCGCCGAGCGTCACCATGATCCACTCGACACCGGGGAGCCGGCCGAGCTCGGTGCGGCCCTGCGCATCGGTCGCGAGCTCGACGTTGAGCTGGGTCCGCGCCCAGCGATGCACGAGCGTCACGGTCACCGGCCGTTGCGCGCGCGGCTCGCCGGTCTTGCCGAGTCCGGAGACGACCCAGCCGCCGCTCGTGCGGGCCAGGTAGAGCGCCTCGATCGACGTGCCGGCGTGGATCGTCGCGAGCTGGAACGAGCGCGCGTCGGAGAGCTCTTGCTCGCGTTGCTCGCTGCGAACCTCGACGGCTCCACGGATCGCGAGTTCGATGCCGGCGGTGTCCTCGCCCATCGGCCACTCGAGCAGCGCCGCGCCCTCGTCGTCGAGCACGAGCGGCTGCGACTTCGTCGTCGAGACGCCGTGGCGATCGGTGAGCGTGACGTCCCACGTCGGGCGCTTGACGAGCGCGAGCGACGCCGGGGCGTTGGCGACGGTGAGGCTCACCCGTGCGATCGCCTTCGCGCTGCGTCCGGCGGCGAGCGTCTCGCGATCGAGCACCAGGTTCATCGCGAGCTGGTACGTCTCGCGGGTCAGCTCGAGTTGCTGCACGGTCGCGATGTCGCCGCACGCGAGCAGCATCGGCGTGCGCGTCGGCGACGTCGAGAACGGCACCGCGAACGCGCCGCGCGCGTCGGGGAAATACTCGCGATCGCCGATCCACGCGCGCGCGTCGGGGCGCGTCCGGCCGGCCTCGTCCACGATCGTGACCACGTGACCGGCGGCGCCGATCCGCACGAGGTGCCGCAAGCGGCCCTTCTGCACGACCACGCGGCTCGACATCCCGTTGCCGATCAGATCGATCACGTACGTCCCCGCGCGAGCGCACATCGGCAGCGCGATCGTTCGCCGGACGCGGCGCACCGGCGGCTCGGTGAACCGCAGCATCAGCTCGTGGCTCGCGGCGAGCCCGTCGAGATCGAGGTCGGTGTTGACCTCACGATGCTGGTGCTGGAAGTACGCGAGCGGGTCGATCCGGAACACCTTCACGACGAGCTCGCCGACGTTCTTCACGTCGACATCGAGCGCGATCGGCTCGTCGATGCCGAACCGCGTGGGGTTGTGCAACGACCACGCGAGCTCGATGCGCTCGCGGAGCTCGGCCGCGCGCGCCGGCCCGAGCGTCAGCGTCGCGCGGTCCGAGTCGCGGTCCCCGAACAGCAGCGTCGCGATCGCGAGCTCGGCGTCGAGCCACGCGCGATCGAGCCACTGCGCGTACTGCTCGGCCTGACCGGCGCTGCGCTGGATCAAGTCGCGCACCAGCTCCTCGTCGCTGCCCGCCGGCGGCAGCCCCGTGATGCTGCGTAGATCCTGACCGAGCTGTGCGACCTCCTCGCCCTTGACGCGATCGATCCACTTGCGCGCGAGGTAGCCCGCGGTGCGCGGCAGCGAGAGGTAGGCGCGAACCAGCGCCGGATCGATCGTCGCTCCGCGGCGTCGCGTGGTGTCGAGCAGGTGCCACAGCACGTGCGCCTTGAGCGTGTTGATCGCCGGTGGCAGCTCGCCGACGAACCGCCACAGCTCTCCGAGGTACGCGGCCCGCGCGTCGCGATCGGTCTCGAGATCGATCGAGGCGTGTGGACGCATCCGCTGGATGACGCCACCGACCCAGCCGTGATGGCCCCGCAGGTCCGGACGGAGCACCGCCAGCTCGAGCAGCTGGTCGACCGTCAGCTGACCGTGCATCGCGAGCGAGCCGAAGCCGCCGCCGCCGCGGGTCGCGAGCTCCTCGGCGACGAGCATGACGATCTCGGGTTGCGGCGTGTGATGCAGCCGCGACAGCAGGACGCGACGCCGCGCGGTATCGAGTGGACGCGTGATCAGCTCGTGCAGTCCTTCGTCGCTGACCTGCGACAGGTTCGCGTCGTAGTCGATCGCTTGCTGCAGCAGCGTGTTGCCGTCGAACGCACCGTCGGCGAGCCGCGTCGCCCGCGTCGGATCGACGTCCTCGACCTCGGCCTCGTGCCAGTGGCTCGCGCCGAACCAGTCACGCACATCGTCGGCGACGCGGGCCGGCTCGACGGTGACGCGGTGCAAGAGCTGCCGTAACCGCAGTCGATCGTAGCGCTGGGGGTGACCATGGCGCTCGGGCCAGACGCGAAGGATCTCGTCGGCCTCGTCGAGCGCACCGGTGTGCTGTGCGCGAAGACACCGATAAAAGTCATGGTCTTCACTACCTGGCAAGAGCTGCGCCAGCGCAGCACCACGATCGTCGGAAAGGGCGAGGGCCTCGCGGATCTCCAGGTCCATCGCCTCAGAGTATCTGGTACAAACCGGTCCATGGTCCGCGCCGTACTCGTACTCGTCCTGGTGGCGGGAGTGACTCGTGTCGAGGCTGCACCGACGAGCACGAAGTCGAAGGTCACGAAGACCACGGCGAAGAAGTCAAAGTCCACCAAGACCACAAAGGCCAAGGTCTCGAAGAGATCACTGACGCTCGACGACAAGACCGGCAAGAAGCTCGCGAAGTCGAAACGGAACAAGCAGGGCAAGGCGGTCGCACGCATCCCGTGGAAGCCGTCGCGCACCACGCTCTCGCGCAACGACAACATGCCGCACGGCTTCTCGTGGCCACCGACGCGGGCGATGCTCGCCGCAGAGGTCGAGTGCGAGTCGAAGCTCGATCGCGCGAACGTGGTCTGGGAGCGCGTCGAGCGCGAGGGTCGGATCGTCAACGCGATCCTCGTGCCCTCGATGACGTTCGGCGGCGTCAAGTACTCGAACATGTGGGGCAGCAAGGGCCCGCACAAGGTCGACTGCCAGCTCGCGCTCGCGCTCGAGACGATCGGCCCGGAGCTGTTCGCGCTCGGGGTCCGCGAGGTGAAGTTCGGTAGCATCTATCGCTGGAGCCACGTCCGCTCGCACGGCCAGACCCGGCCGATCCTGTCGCGCCACGGCCTCGGGATCGCGATGGACATCGGCTCGTTCATCGACGAGAGCGGTCGCTCGGCGGTGGTGAAGAAGGACTACACCGGCGGGGACGAGCTCCTCCTCGGGATCGAGCAGGTCATCAACGCGAACGGCAACTTCCGCATCGTGCTGACGCCGAAGAATGATCCGATCTCGCACCACGATCACTTCCATATCGAGGCGAAGGCCGACTACACGTCGCCGGACGTCCCGTGACCTCGTGCCTGCTGCTGGTCGCGGGGTCGATGATGGCCCTCGGGGCCTGCGGCTCGTCGGACGCTGATCAGCCCGATGCCTCCATCGGCGATGCCATCGATGCACCTCTTGGCTGCACGCGACCGGCGCTGGACGCGCCGTTCCTGCGACCGCTGCTCGAGCTGGGGGTCAACTCGCTCGCCGCCTCGCCTCGCGCGACGACGACCCAGCGGGACACCGCCCGCAGCTTCCTGTCCGCGCAGCTGACGGCCTTCGGGTGGACTCCAGCCCGTCACGACTATGCGGGCGGCGCGAACGTCGTCGCCACGATCCCTGCGACGACGGGTGCAGAGAACCAGCTCATCGTCGGCGCGCACTTCGACAGCGTCTCGGGGAGCCCGGGCGCGAACGACAACGCGAGCGGCTCCGCGGTGGTCCTCGCGATCGCGCGGTTCCTCGCCGACGTGCCGTGCCGCAACGCTCCGGTCACGATCGTGTTCTTCGATCAAGAAGAGCTCGGCTTGTTCGGCAGTCGCGCGTTCGCCCAGACGCTATCGCCCGCCGATGTCCGCGCGGTTCATACGATCGACCAGGTCGCCTGGGATGACGACGGCGATCGGCGCTTCGAGCTCGAGTTGCCGACCGCGGCGCTCGAAGCGGAGTGGCGCGCAGCCGCGACCATCGTCGGGGTCACCGTCGTGACGACCACGACGAGCGGCACCGACCACGAGGCGTTTCGCGATCGAGGCTTCGCCGCGATGGGGCTCACCGAGGAGTTCGTCGGCGGCGATACGTCACCCCACCGTCACCTCGCGAGCGACACCGCAGCGACGGTCGACCTCGATTACCTCGTGCTCGCCGCGCGGCTCACCGCGCAGGTCGTGATCGCCGAGACCAGCCCGTAGCCGGCCGATGCGGCGTCGCTCACGGCAGGATGTGGAAAACCGCCGTCGCCTCGGGTGACACGTGGTGCGAATCGAACCGAGTACGTGATTAGATGAGGGTCATATGAAGCTCATCTCGCTTTCGTGTTTCATCGCGGCATCGTTTGCCGCCGGCACTGCCTTCGCGCAGGCCCCTCCGAAGGACCCGGTTCAGACGGTCCTGCCGAACGTCCTCTCGACCGCCGACGGTGGGACGCTCGACATGCGCGCGGACTACACCAACATCGACACCAACGGGCTCGGCGACGAGCCGACGATCTTCGGGCTCAACGCCCACTTCCAGTACGTCACGCCGGGTGGGCTCGGCGGTTATGTCTCGCTTCCGTTCGGCTATCTCTCCCAGAACAACGAGAGCCTCAGCGGGCTCGGAAACCTCGAGCTCGGCGGGCTGTACGTGATCCGGAATCCCGAGCTCGACTTCTTCTTGCGAGGGGGGCTCGCGATCGACACCGCCAGCGACGAGGGCATCCTCTCGGCACCGCTCTCGGCGCTGCTCCCTCGCCCCACGGATGCGTTCTCGACCGGCCTCGCCTCGACCTGGCTGCGTGCGCACGGCGGCCTCCGGTCGACCCGCGGAGCCGTCGTGTTTGGTGCCGAGGGTGGCGTCGATCTGATCGTCGATGGCGACGGTGACGACGGCGATGACGGGCTCCTCGTGCTCGCCGGCTCGATCGGGATCGTCCAGCCCGGGTTCTCGATCTCGGGCGGACTCTCGTTTGTCCAGCTCCTCGGCGACAGCGGCGGAGATGACAACTTCCTCGCGTTCAACGGAGTGTTCGACTTCGTGGTCAGCCCGAAGGCGAAGCTGTTCGTCGCGCTCGGTGTCAACCTCGAGGACGAGTTCGACGGGTTCTCGATCGGCGGCGGCGTTCGGCTCGGACTCTAGAGCGACACCGGCGTGACCGCGCCGTCGCGCTCGACGAGCACGTAGGTCGCGCCACGCAGCGTGAGCCCACCGAGCACGGAGCCATCGAGTCGGCTCAGGCTCTGGCCACGGTCGCGGACGAACGTGACCGGCTGCAGGTTGCCCTTCGGGTAGACCGAGACCAGCTCGTAGTCGGTGCCGTGCAGGTTCGAGACGTCCACGTAGGCCGGATCGCTTGGCGTCACGCCCTGCGCGATCACCCAGGCTGCATCGTCCCGCGTCGCCGCCCCCGAATCGAGTGCGATCCAGGCCGCCTTGTCGTGGCTCCCGGCGAGCGCGACGGTGAAGTTCTCCTCGCGAGTGACCGGCACCTCGAGCACGGAGCCCGACTTCGAAGGGTCCCACGAATCGAGGAACCACCGCGTCTTGCTCGAGACGACGCGCGTTCCGGACGGTCCGACGAGCGTCATCGTCATCGCCTGGTCGAAGGCCGGCGCGTTCGCGATGCGCGCGTAGTCGTACGTGCCCGGTGCGAGCCGGCGCCAGATCGTATTCGCGGGTGCCTGGCCACCGAGCGGAACAAACATCCGCGTCTGCCACCCCCCATGGCGCGTCGGCGTGCCGTGATTCGACATCAGGAACACGCGTGGCTCGGCGAGATACCCGCCGCATGCCTCGGCGTCGGGGCTGGGAAACGAAGAAACGGCGAGAGCGGCGATCAGGAGGGTGCGCATCGTGTTGTCCTTTCAGAACGTCAACGGGCCTCGAGCTCGACCGGCGCAGGGACGCTCTCCACTTTCACAACTTTCTGGAACATCAGGGAATCGTTTAGCTTCTCCAGGGACGCTCTCCACTTTCACAACCTTCCGTGCGCCTCATGCGGTCGAGCCCCGTTGCATCGCATGCCGATCCAGCTCGTCCTCACCGCCGCCCTGTCCCTCCACATCCCCGAGGCCGCCGTCGAGCACGCCTGGGGCCGGCTCGTGCACGCGCCGCACTACACCGGGACCTGGAGCGTCACGTTTCAAGGGCGCTCGTTCGCCGGCGACTGGGCCGTCGTCGACCAGGAGCCCTCCTCCGATCCACATATCCCGGGGTATGGCTCGAAGCGCTGGGTCCACTTCGTCAGCTCGACGACCGCCGACTACTGCGTGATCGACGCCGAGCGCCTCGAGCGGCTGCACTGCAGCGACACGACCCGCTCGTTCGACGATGCGTTCATGCCGGCGCACGTGAAGGCGGTCGACCCGACGGCGCTCGACACCTCGATCATGCGTCACGCGTACGTCGGCGGCTCGGTGAGCGTGCAACCGGCCGGCTCGATGCGCGCCACGATGCGATCCGTGAAGGCGACACTGTCGAAGGAGCAGATGCTGTTCGGCCGCATCCACAAGCAGAGCCTCGCGAACGCGCTCGATGCCAGAGCGACGGTGACGCCGACCGAGCTCGTGCTGACCATGCCGTACCACGCGACCACGAAGCGACCGGCAACGCTCGAGGCATCGATCGGGGCAACGAGTCGGTACGATCAGGAGATCGTCGAGTACCAGGCGACGATCCGGATCGGGCCGGACCCGACGGCGGTCGCGATCGATGCGGTCGAGACCGGCCGGTACGTCGAGCGCTGCGAGATCGCCGGGTATCACGGGAGCTGCTCGCCACCGATGCCCAGGTGCACGCGGCTGTGAGGCATCACGCGGTCGCGTTCGGGGTTGTCGTCGCGGCGAGCTCAGCCGCGGTGCGAGACCTCGACCGATGCCAGCAGTCGCTCGACGCTGAGCTCGACGCGGCTCTTCACGAGATCGAACATCTCGTCGAGCTCGTCGGCGGGTGCGTCGATCTGACCGGCGACATGCTCGCGGGTCGCGCTGAACACCGCTTGGCGTGCGGCGGCGAGCCAGCGCACGATGGTCGCGCGGTGCACGCCGTACATCTGCGCGAGTTGCTCGAGCGTGACGCCGCCGAGGAAGTGGAGCCTCAACAGGTTTCGATCGCGGCGCGAGGCGGTCGCGACGGCGCGCGCGAAGCCGGCGGAGAACGCCTCGCGGTACTGCGCCTTGATCAACGACAGCGCCACGTCGGTGGAGGCCGCGAGCTCGCGTGCGGGCAGCTCGACCTCGCGCTCCTCGAGCCGGATCCGATCGATCGCGGTGCGCGTGGCGGTGACCTGCACGAGCCCGCGCAGCCGGCCGCGTCCCGCGTAGGCGAGGATCCGCGGGGGCCGCTCGCCATCGGCCAGGAGGAGCTTGTCGCGCACGGCGGAACGCACGTCCTCGACGGTGGCAGCGGGGAGCTTCATCCCGGCGAGTGCCTGCGGCACGATCTCGAGGTACACGCGATCGAAGGCCGCGATCGCGGCGTTGTCACCGCGTGCACACGCGATCGCGAGGTGAAGCTCGGTGACGGCGGCCGCGCCGAGCGCCGGTGGATCGTCACTCGCGAGCTTGCGCGCGAGCACCGCAACCACGTCCGCCGGATCGACGACGATGCCGGACCACACGGCGGCCGCTTCCGCGCACAGCGCGACCAGCACCTGCTCGGCGGTCGCCGGTTCGCCGAGGCCGCTCGCTGCATCGGGCGCGGCGGCGGCGAGCAGATCGCGAAGCGGCGTGGCCACGGACCCGATGGTACTCTGAGGACCGCCCCTCCGTGATGATGACGTGCCTCGACGACGAGATGGTACTCGGGTTGGTCGACGGCCGGCTCGCCGCGACCGTGCTCGCGGCCGTCGACGATCACCTCGACGCGTGCCCGACGTGCCGCGACGTCATCTCGCAGCTGTCGCGCGCACGGTCGCCGTCGCACGTGCTCGAGCGCGGCCAGACCGTCGGCCGCTACGTGATCGGGGAGCTGCTCGGCAGCGGTGCGATGGGTCGGGTCTACTCGGCGTGGCAACCCGAGCTCGATCGCCGCGTCGCGATCAAGGTCCTGCACGAGGACGCACCGGGGACGCGCGACCGGCTCGTGCGCGAGGCCCAGGCGATGGCGCGCCTCGATCATCCGAACATCGTCGGCGTGCACGAGGTCGGGACCACCGACGAGGGGGTCTACGTCGCGATGGATCTCGTCGAGGGCGAGACGCTGCGGACGTGGGCCGAGACGCCGCGACAATGGCGAGACGTCGCACGGGTGATGATCGAGGTCGCGCGTGGGCTCACCGCGGTGCACGCCGCCGGGGTCATCCACCGCGACGTCAAGCCCGACAACATCATCGTCGGCGCCGATGGTCGCGCGCGTGTCGGTGACTTCGGACTCGCACGTGCCGGCGGCACGAAGCCGAGCACGTCTCCAGGCGAGCAAGTGCCCTCGGGGTACGGCGATACCCCACTCGCGGTCGGGACCCCGGGAACCTCGATCGCGGGAACCCCGGCGTACATGGCTCCCGAGCTGCTGCGTGGTGGTGCGGCCTCGGCCGCGAGCGACCAGTTCGGCTTCGGCGTGACCGCGTACGAGATGCTCGCCGGCAAGCGTCCGTTCGTCGGACAAACGTGGGCGGAGCTCTCGCGGGCGGTCGAGCGCGGCTCGCCGGCGCCGCTACGCTCGGTCCCGGCGTGGCTCGATGCGGCGATCCGGCGCTGCCTCGCGGTCGATCCGGGGCGTCGGTTCTCGTCGCTCGCGGCGCTCGCCGAGCTGCTCGCCGAGCGTTCGCAACGTAGGCGCCCGATGTGGATCGCCGGCGCGGCCGCGGCTGCGGTGCTCGCGAGCGGCGCGACCTGGCTCGCGAGCCGCGGCGGATCGCCGGCAGCGACCGCGGGCTGCGAGCTCGGTGCGACCGAGATCGCCAGCGTGTGGAACCCGCAGCTGCGCGGCGAGCTCGTCGGTCTCGGCGCGCCGACGATCGCCGCGATCGATCGCTGGACCTCGCTGTGGGCGACCGAGCACGACACGACCTGCGTGGTCGTCGAGCCGGCCGCGAAGCTCGCCGCTCGTCAGCGCTGCCTCGAGCACCACCGCACCGAGCTCGCCGCGCTCCTCGACCGCGCGAGCCTCGACAGGTCCCGGTCGCGCCCGCGGAGCGTGCCTGGCTCGTCGACCGTGTCGCCTCGCTTCGACGCCACGGACGCCTCCTCGAGCGGCGGCGCGGCGATCGCGGATCGGATGATCGATGCACTCGCCGGGATGTCACCGGCGGAGTGTCGCGTCGCCACGCCGGGCACGGCGGATCCTCTGCCACTCGATCCCGATCGAGCGACCGCGGTCCGCGAGGTCGAGCGTGACTTGCCCGCGGTGCGCGCGGCGATCGCCCTCGGTGATGCGCGTCCCGTGATCGAGATCAGCGCGGCACTCGTCGAGCGCGCACGCACGAGCGGCCACGCGCCGGTGCTCGCCGAGGCGCTGCTCGTTCGCGCCGATGCCCTGCGTGCCACCGCGCAGCTCGCCGAGGCGGCGATCGCGGCACGTGATGCGGTCGCATCCGCCGAGCGAGGCCACGACGACCAGACCGCCGCGCGTGCGTGGATCGCGCGCGTCACGATCGCGGGCGACCGCCGCGACCTCGCCGCCGCCGAAGATCTCGCGGCGATCGCGGGCGGCGCGATCGATCGCGCGGGTGCGCCGCCTCGGCTGATCGCGCAGCTGCTGCGCCTGCGCGCGCTCGTCGCGTACAACCGCGGCCAGCTCGACGAGGTCCGCACGCTGCTCGTCGACGCACGCTCGCGATTCGCCGGGCTCGCCGGCGAACGCTCGGTCGACGTGGCCGCGGTCGAGTCCTCGCTCGGCTCGACGGCACGCGCGGCCGGTGATCTCGACGCAGCCGAACGGCACCATCGCACCGCGCTGGCGATCGATCGCGAGCTCCGCGGTGAGCGCCATCCCGACATCGCACGGGACCTCCACAACATCGCCGGGGTGCTCCGGCTGCGCGGCAAGCTCGACGGCGCGTTCGCGACGTACAACGCAGCGCTCGCGATCGAAGTCGCGACGCGGGGCGAGCGCAGCGTCGAGGCCGGCCTCACGCACAACTCGCTCGGACTTGTGAAGATGGCGCGCCGCGACTGGGCGGGCGCGCGCGTCGAGCTCGAGCTCGCGCTGGAGGCACTGGCCGGGGCCGGTCACGGCGATCGCGCGTTCGCCGAGCACAACCTCGGGCTTGTCGCGGCGGCGACCGGGAACCACCTCGACGCACTCGACCACTATCGGCGCGCCGGAGTGATCTATGCAGCGACGATCGGCGAACACGCGATCGCGCCGATCCGGCTGCACCTCGACCGCGCCCGCTCGCTCGCCGCGCGATCCGGACTCGAGCCGGCCCGAGCAGGCGCGCGCCGCGCGCTCGATGCGGCGAAGCGTGCCGACATCCCGTGGATCGTCGACGACGCACAGGCCTTCCTCGACGGCAATCCATCGATCGCACAGGTCTCGCGCCGGCCCGCGGTCGAGATCTCGGTGGATCCGTCGACGGCTCCAGATCGCCCGATCACGCAGCCCGAGCGCGCGAGCGAACCGCCGCCGCCGGATGGCGCGCGGCCCAGACCGCGACGCGACGTCGGCACCTATGGCTCGAGCCAGGGCTGGTAGCAGCGCGTGCCTGCTCCATCCGAGTAGCTCCGATCCAGGGCGACCTGCTCCGATCGTGCGCACCGGTCGTTCACCGTTCGCGGAGTTGGTGGAGGCTCGCCGCTTGCTAGCTCTCGTGGCATGCAGCCAGCCAAGCCCTGGATCCTCGATCACGAGGCCTACTCGCAGGTCTGCGAGACCCGCCGCACGCTGAACGCGCACCTCCACGACGAGCCCGACGACTTCCTGGCGCTGTGCATGGCCGATGTCATCGCCGAGCTCGATCCCGAGCGCGATCCGATGCTGCGCGAGCACGCCCGCCGGCTCCACGCGCTGCGCGGCCGGCTCGGCGCGGCCTGGGTCGATCGCGCGAACGAGCACGGGCTCGACGGGTTGCTGTTCAACCTGTGCGCCGGCCTGCACCGCGCCGACATCGGCCACCTCGCGCTACCCGTGCTCGCGCGCCGCATCGCCGAGATCTCGACGAACCCGCGCATCCTCGCGCTGCTTCGCGAGTACATGCGGGCGCACCACGAGCGCGACATGGTCACGGTGATCCAGGCTGCGATCGTGGCGCGGGTGCCCGGGCTGGCCGCCGGCAGGATCGAGCGCGCGTTCGTCCCCGAAACGTTGCTCGCGAATCGCGGCGTCTCCGTGCAGTTCCATCGCTCGGGCCACCTCGCCGCGGTGCGGATCGCCGGCGATCGCAGGTCGAGCGGCTCGCTCGTCCTCGACGAGAATCCCGGGTCGGGGCACCTCGCGTACACCGCGCGGATGGCGGGCCACGGCTATGTCGTCGACGAGCACTACCGCGACGCGGCGATCCACTCGACGTACTGCTCGCCCTGGCACGACGGAGCCGAGACCTCGGAGCCGATCGAGTGGACCCGTTGGGTCGCCGAGGCGCTGAGTAGCCTCGAGGCCCTGTGCCCGGCCGGCCGAGGCGAGCGGCGGCAGCCAACGCCGCGTGCAAGTCCGTGATCCGCTGCGGTCACGATCCCGGTGCGCCGGTCGGGGGGAGGCCCGTTGTCTGATCGATGCCCATCTCTCGACGCAAGTTCCTCGGTCACGGCCTCGGCTTCGGCTCGCTCCTGCACGCGGCGTGCGGCTCGCGAACGTCGAGTGCGGCTCCGCGCGATGCGCTCGTTCCCACACCCCACGTCGACGACGATGACGGGCCGCTGCCGCTCGCGCCCGCCGCGGCGTGACCTCGAGGGTGGTCCGTTCGTGGTGTCGTCGCTGATCATGTCGCACCGCCGCGACGGCTCGTCACGCCGCGCCGCCTTCGACTTCGTCCTGCCGGCCGCATGACCGGGAACCCGCCGCCGGGTCGGGTGTCTCGTAGGCATGCTCGGTCGCGGCCTCCTGGCGAGCTTGCTGTGCAGCTCGCTCGCGCAGGCCGACGGCTATCGCCTGCGTGATCGGACGCCCGCGGTCCCGTCGGCGCCGCGCGCCCGGTTCATCTGCCGTTACCCCGACAAGTCGATCCTCCAGCGCGTCATCCGCAGCAACCTCTCGAAGGTCCAACGCTGCTACGAGCAGCAGCTCCGGTTCACGCCGGCGCTCGCCGGCACGGTCGTCGTGCAGTTTCAGATCGGTCCCGATGGCAGGGTCAGTGGAGCGACCGGCAGCGGCATGACCGCGAACCTGTCGACCTGCGTCGCGCACGCAGTCACCACGTTCGCATTCCCGCGAGCCAGCGACGGGATCACCGTGAGCTATCCGTTCACGTTTCGCCCGGGCTAGCGACGGAGCGGGCCGGTTCCATCGCGCGGCACGCGGTGCGCGATCGTCTGCATGATCATCAGCGTTCGCGCGAGGCCGGGTGACAGCGCCGGCTTGCCGCTGGTCATCAGCGCGACCGCGAGGTCTCTGCTCGGATCCGCGTAGACGAAGACGTTCGTGAATCCGACGTGGCCGAACGCGCGCTGCGTGCGCAGCCCGTAGAGGCTCATGATCCGCCCGCCGAGCATGAAGCCCATGCTGTAACGGATCGGGACGCCGAGCGTGAGATCGACCTCGAGGTAGGTCTGCTCGGCGATCGCGCGCTCGATCGTGCGGGGCTCGAACACGCGGAGCCCGTCGAGCGTGCCGCCGTCGAGCAGCAGCTGCATGAAGCGCGAGGCCTCGTTCGCGGTGGCGACGATGTTGCCGGCAGGCACCACGCTCGTGAGGAACCGCGGATCGTTGGAGACGCGCACCGCCTCGACGAAGTCCACGCTCAGTACGCGCCGCAAGATCTGCTTGAGCGGCGGCAGGATCGGCGGCCCGGTGAACGCGTTGACCGCGACCTCGGCCAGCTTTGCCGGAGGGACACCGAAGTTGAACCCGGCGAAGCCGAGTGGCCCGAGGATCTCGTCGTGCATCACGGCGCGAAGCGACTTGCCCGTCACTCGCTCGACCACCGCTCCGAGCAAGAAGCCACCCGTGAGCGCGTGATACGCGAGCCGCCGCCCGGCGCGCCACCGCGGCTTCTGATTCGAGAGCAGCGCGAGGATCTCGTGCGGCCGCTCGAGCAGGCCGACGTCGGCGAACTGAGGCGGGATGTGCGGGATGCCGGCGCGGTGCGTGAGCACGTGACGCAGCGTGATCCGATCCTTCTCGTGCTGGCCGAACTCCGGGAGGTAGTGCGCGACCGGATCGTCGAGGTGAAGCAGCCCGCGCTGGTCGCACAGATGCACCAGCATCGCGGTGACCATCTTCGACGCCGAGAACAGATTGAACAGCGTGTGCGGCGTGGCGGGGACGCGATGCGCGTCCGGTGGATCGAACGGCGCGTTGCCCCGCATGTGGCCGACCGACCGATCGAAGACCACCTGACCCCGACGGCGGATGCACAGCGCGAGCGCCGGATACAGGCCCGTGCGGTACGTCGCGGCACACGCCTGCCAGATCGTGTCGATCGTCTTGCGATCGAGACCCACGGCGCGCGGGTCGACCTCGATGCCACGATCCGCGACCTCCTCGATCGGCGAGACGCGCACCAGAGTCTCGAACCGTCGCCGCAACATCGCCGGAGATCGTACCACGTAGCAATTGCAATCACATTGCACTTGGTTGCGCGTGCATTGGGCCTGACGTAGAGTGGCGCACCATGGCGAAGAACCTCGACGAGCTACGCGACGCTGTCCGCTCGCGCGGGCTTCGCGCCACGCCGTCGCGCCTGGCCGTGCTCGAGCTCGTGCGTGCCGGCGATGCGCCGATGTCGCACGGGGACGTCGCCGATCGGCTCGCCTCGCAGCCATGGGACCGTGCCACGATCTATCGCAACCTGATCGATCTCGCCGAGGCCGGGCTGCTTCGCCGCACCGACGTCGGCGATCACGTCTGGCGCTTCGAGGCGCGCTCGCTCGGCGACGAGCACGACACCGCACACCCTCACTTCGTCTGCACCGAGTGCGGCACCGTGGAGTGCCTGCCGGAGCTCGAGCTCTCGTTCCCCCAGGCCGTGCGTCGTGCGAAGGCGCCGCGTGCGGTCAAGCAGCGCCAGGTCGAGGTCCACGTGCGCGGCCTCTGCGACGCCTGCATCTAGGGCCGAACGCGAATACAGCTCTCGTACCAGGCCGCACCGAGGCGCTCGTCGCGCTGCACGATCCAGATCGGGATGTCCGTGACGCCCGTGAGATCCTCGGCCCTCGGCGCGCGGAAGTCGCTGAACAGCGGCGCTGGATTACCGGAAAAGTCGCGCGGTCCACCCGTCGAGCCGCTCGAGTAGCTGCCTGCAGCGGCGAGCCACTGGTAGGTGAGGCTCTCGGTGAACATCTGCTGCTGGCCGTCGATCGTCGGTACCACGTAGGTCTCGCGCGCGTCGGGCGGCTCGATCGGCGTGAGCCGTACGCGTTGCGTCGGGACCAGCTCGAGCGGCGCGGTCTGGTCGACACACCGCCCCATCGGAAGTGGAATCGGGTCGAGGCCGTCCTTCGCGGCGTCGAAGAACTGGAGGTACGGGTTCGTGTTGGCGCGGCGCTCGTCGGGGATCCGCGGCACCACGCGGAGCGTCTTGCCGGCGAGTAGCGCGAGGTCGGGATCATCGCCCTCACCGCCGACGCGCAGCGAGACGCCATAGTCGACGCCGCCGAGCCCGCGCAGCACATCGCCTTCGAGCGCCTTCAGCACCACGCCGGCCAGGTTGCCATCGGGCTCGATCGTCGCGCACAGCGCCGGAGCCGGCACCGTGATGTCGGGGTCGTCGAGGAATCCGTCGGCGAGCACGACTTGCGGCGTCTCCCTGCAGCGCTCGTCGTTGTTGAGCACGCACAGCGTCAGCGAGTAGCGGAGCCTGCGATCGAACGTCGGATCGGCCACGAGCGCGCACATCCTGGTCGCCACGAGCTGATCGAGCAGATCGAGCGGTTGCGGCGGATTCTCGAGATCGACCTCGACGACCTGGTCCGGCACGGTCGCGGCCATCGCGAGCACGCGCATGTCGATCACGATGTCCTCGTTCTCGAACGACGCACACGCCGACGAGCACACCGCGAGGAGGGCCACGTGCTTCATCACCAGGTTCCTCTCAGCCCGAGCGTTGGCAGGATCGGAAAGCTCGTGATCGGAGCCTTCTCGCGAAACCGGTAGTCGTACTCGAACGCCTCGACGTTCTTGAAGTTGGAGACGTTGATGATGTCGAGATAGAAGCCGAGGCTCCACGTGTTGTAGAGCCAGACCTTCTCGGCACGGACATCGATCTGGCGGAACGTCGGCGTGCGGACCGACCGGCGTCGGCCGAGCACGGCGTCGTAGCCCCCGGTATCGGCATCGTACGTCGCACCGATCACCGGCGTATCGGGGCGCCCGGTCGCGAGCTGGAAGCGCGCACCGAGCTCGAAGCCCTTGCCCGGCTTGTAGCTCGCGACCGCGTTCATCACGTGTGCCTGATCGAATCCCGTCGCGATGAAGTCATCGCCGATGAAGTTGCGCTGGCGCGACTTGCTGAGCGTGTACGACAACCAGCCGAACGCGCGTTCGCTGATCTCGCGTTTGATCATGATCTCGAAGCCCATCGAGTCACGGCGGCCCTCGTTGAGGAAGTTGACGTAGGTGAACGTGTCGTCCGGGTTACGGACGAGGTCCTGGCTGAACACGACGAGGTCGCGACGACGCGCGTAGTAGATCTCGCTATCGATCGTCCACAGCCGGTCCGGCTTCCACTCGTAGCCGAGCCCGAAGTGCGTCGCGTGCTCGATGCCGACGTTCGGATTGCCGAATCGGCTGTCGACGGCCTCCGGCTGCGGCGGCTGGCTGAACTCGCCGACATAGCCCTTGAGCGTCCAGGTCTTGGTCAGCTGGTATCGCCCGACCAGCCGCGGATCGATCGAGAACCGATCCTGGCCTTCGATCAGGTAGCTGTCGACGCGCAGGCTCGGGATCAGCTTGAGCCGCTTCGTCACGTCGACGCCGAGATCGATGTACGCGCCAAGCCCGAGCGTCGCCGCACCGCGGAATACCTGCGACGGCGGGATGTCGACGCCCTCCGACGAGATCAGCGTGTCGTCGAGCGGAACGAGCGCCTCGTACCGCGTGACGCGCGACAGCAGGTCGAGCCCGGTATCGAGCGTGAAGTGCTTGTCGACGCGGCCGTGCGCGCGCAGCCGGTACGACATCGTGCTGTTGACGATGCCGACGCTCGTGAACGGCCCGGCCGCCTCGGCCTGCGCGCCGGAGAACGTCAGCGTGTCGCGACCCCACGCCGGCGACAGCGTCAGCTTCATGTCACCGCCGAGCGAGCGCGTGTAGCTGGCGATCACGCGAAAGAACTTCACCGAGGTGTTGAGGTCGGTCGAGACCTCCGCGGTGGGATCCTTGTCGAGCACGCGCAGCGTGTCCGACGATCCGATGATGAACAGCCCGAGCCGGCCGTCGCCCTTGAGGTCGTAGTCGAACCGCGTCGCGTGGTCGTAATAGACCGGCGTCACGATGCGCTGCGCCCCCGCTGCCGGCTCCGGTAACACGAAGCCGAGGAACGCGTCGATGTACGACCGCCGGCCGGCGAACGCGAACGACAGGTTCTTGGTGAGCGGTGCGCGGATGTAGCCGCCCGAGTCGAGGAAGTCGATCTTCGCCGAGCCATGGATGCCGTCTCCCTTCGTCGCCCGGAGCTCGAGCGCGACGGTGCCGCCGTGCTTGCGGCCGAACCGCGCCGGGAAGCCGCCCGGATACAGATCGATCGACTCGAGCATCTCGGCGTTGAAGATCGAGGGCCCGCCGAGGAAGTGAAACACCGACGGGACCTCGTGGCCGTCGACGTAGATCCCGGTGTCGTCGGGATTCGACCCGCGCACGAGCAAGAGACCGAGGCCGAACGGAGCGCGCTGCATTCCCGGCAGCGTCTGGATCACGCGGATCGGATCGCCGAACGTGCCGGGCACGCTCGTCAGTTGCTGGCGCTGCAGCGTGCGGCGCGTGACCTCGAGGACCTCGCGCTCACCCTCGACGACGGTCTCGTACGGATTGCCACCCCTCGGCCGCATCCACAACCGGACCTCGACGGCCTCGCGCTTCTCGAGCGAGATCGGACGCGACAGCCGATCGTACTTCGGATCGACGGCGAGCAGCTGGTACTTCCCCGGCGGCACGCCGTGAAAGTAGAACGTGCCTGCTTCGCCGGTCACCGCGTCGAGCCCGAGCTCGGCGATCGAGACGATGATGCCGGCGAGCTTGCGCCGCGTGCCGCGCTCGACGGTCTCGCCCTCGAGCGTGATCGGCGCGTCCATCGCGCCCGCGTGGTTCGGCGGGCCGGTCTTCACCTTCGGCGGCGGCTTGACCGGCGGTGGCTCGGGCTCCGGTTGTTGCTCGATCACGAAGTGGATCGCGGTCTCGACCGCGATCGCGGCGGGCTTGCCGTCGATCTCGGCGGGGTCGAACACGTACTGCAACGCCGCGGCGACCGCGGCCTCGTCGAATCCGTCGCCGGCCTTCTCGAGGACGTCGACCTTCGTGACGACCCCCGTCGCGTCGATGTGGATCTTGACCTTGACCTTCGCCGTCTTGTTCGCCGCCAGCGCGGCCGGCGGATAGTCGGGCGCGACGGCCTGGATCAGCTTCGGCGGCTTCGTGACGACGTTCGTCGGCTTGGGAGCCGGTGGGGCATCGGCCTGCGCGGAACCATTCCATACGATCGACGCGAGGCCGAGCACCACGACGACCACGCGGAACATCTCGGACGAGCCTAGCCCGGATCACCGGCGCCAACAGGGATCGGGCGCGGGCCAGATCGACCTTGATCACACTCTGGCAGGTCAGCCGATCGAGCGGTCGCGAAGGTGCTTGATCAGCTTGTCGAACATGCCCCTCATCGCGTTCTCGAGCGCCTCCCTGCGCAGGTTCGGCAGGTACTTCGGGTCGAACGTGCGCCTGGGAACCTGAACCTTCGCGCCACCCGACAGGAACGACAGCATCTTGCCTTTGTCGTCGGAGATCGCGAGCCGCAGCTGCGCCTCGATCTCGACGTAGGAGCCGGACTGGAGCACATCCATCTTCACCACCGAGAGATCGACGTTGCGCAGGTCGAGGCTCCAGCGCTGAGCCTCGGATGCCAGCGACGTCACGTTCGGAGCCGTCTTGCACTGCTCGGCGAGCGACTTCCACACGATGTCCGCGTGTACCTTGCGCGTCTTCTTGTCGGCCTTGCCGGGCGAGTCGTCGGCCGATGACTTGATCACGACGTAGAGGTCTGGATGTGACTCGAGCGCCCGCGGCTGGTTGCCGAAGCCTGGACGCGTCTTCTTTGGTTTCGGCGCCACGGCCGCGGTGTGGCCCGCATCTTCGACGAACGGATCGGGCAAGCGGTTTGCCTTGGCGACCGCGACCGCAGCGTCCTTCGCGCGCGTGCGCACGTCGGCGTCGGCATCGTCATTCGCGGTGGTGCGCAACGAAGGCAACGCGGCCTTGTGCCCGAGCTTGCCGAGCGCGACCGCCGCGATCGCTCGGATCTTCGCGCTCGGATCCGCGAGCGCAGTGACGAGCGGCTTCATCGCCCGACGATCGCCGAGGCGCGCGAGCGCAGCGACGGCCGAGAGCCTGGACTTCTCGTTCGAGCTCGACGACAGCATCTTCGTCAGCTCCGCAACGCGATCGTCGGCGACCGCAGGACTGCCACGCAGCAGCGTCATCGCGACGACGAGCGGAGTTACATAGCGTGCGAGCCCGCCGAGCACTGGCCGATTAAGCGCTTGGGCCCTGATCGAGTCAATGTTTTCTGACGATGCGTTTCGTGCGCCAGGTGTGAGGTGTATCTTCGAAGCCTCGTGGCAATCTCCGACGCTACGTTTCGATTTGGAGTCCTCGGCGCAGCGCTCGTGCTGGCTGCGGGCATCACCACGGTCAGGTTCTGCGGGAGCGTGTCATTACCGCCCAAACCGGAACCACCGGTCACGCGCGCCACGACGACGGAGCTGGTCGACCAGGTGAACGCGTCACCCACCGTCTATCAGGACTACCTGGCGAAGGACGCCGCGGCCGCCGGGGTCCGCACACCGACGCACGAGGAGATGACGCGCAAGCTTCTGTATCGGGTCGATGAGGGCCGGCAGATCCTCGAGGTGGGAGAACGTGCGATCGACATGGCGGGACTCAAGCTCGTCGCACAACGATCCGGTGACGCGCTCGTGCTCGACATCCAGAACACCACGAAGTCGGATCTCGGATACATCGTCGTGACCGAGCCGACGCCGAACATCGCGGGGTGCAACTCGGCGCGCCCGCTGTCGTTCAACGCGATGGTCATCGCGAAGGGGCAACACGAGGTTCGCGTCGAGTGCGTGTGGCGAACCGGCATGGCAATCGCCATCACACGGGTCGAGACGGTCGAGCTCTCGCCGCTTTCGGCGTGGTACGTCGGCCAGGTTCCACCGATGTATCTGGGGATCGACGACCGCATCGCACGTGGACATCGAACCCCCAAAACCACGGATCGATGCATCTCTTTGGCCTCGCAAGCAGTGCGAGCAGGGCTCGAAAGCGGAGAAATCGCCTGGAGAGATCTCGTCGACTTCTATGCCCGTCACCGCTGCCAGACATACCCGTTTCCCTCAACATACCGAGCAGTTACGAGTAATGGTCAGCGCAGCATCCCGGCGATGTAGCAAAGCCATGTGACTGATTCCGCAGCGTTATACTTGCTATTGGTGCCCCGGCTTGCGAGCCTATCTCTAGTTACGCGGAGTTACGGGTGACCAAGTCCGAGCTCATCGAGAAAATTTCCGAGACCTTGAAGCTTCCGGCCGGTAAGGCGGAGGCGATCGTCAACACGATCTTCGATTCCATGGTGAAGGCACTGGAACGCGGGGAAGGCATCGAGATCCGCGGCTTTGGTAGCTTCACCGTGCGCAAGTACAAGGCCTACGAGGGGCGCAACCCGCGAACCGGCGAGACGGTTCACGTCGCCGAGAAGCGGTTGCCTTTCTTCAAGGTCGGCAAAGACTTGCGCGAGCGTGTGAACGCCGGTCTCGGGACGCCGCTACCAGCGGACAAACCCGATGGTGACGACGATACCGACCCGAACGAACCCGACTACGACGACGAAGACTGAGTCTTCGAATCGTCGTCGGTGCTAACTCGTCGATTGCGATCAACGAGTTACGGTTCCGGCGTTGCCGTCGACCGTGACGATCATGCCATCCGAGAGCAGTGACCAGGCATCGCGGCACCCGACGACGCACGTGATGCCAAGCTCGCGTGCCATCGCCGCTCCGTGATCGAGCGGACCGCCCGTCTCGCTGACGATCGCCGCGCAACCGATGACGATCACTGCCAACGCTGGTGTCACCGCCCGTGTCACGACGACATCACCCGCGCCGACGACAACGGCGGACGCGAGCGATGCGAACCTGACGACCCGCCCCGCGACACGAGCGCCGGTTCCGATCCCGTGGAGCACCGGGCCGACTTCGAGCGGCGGACCACCGACGACGACCGGCATCGCCCACCGTGCAGCCCGCGCAGCGGCAGCTCGTGCCCCAGCGGCGCGGCGTGCCACGACATCGGTATCGAGCGTGGTCGCCATCGCGAGCTCGCCGAGCGGTAGCCAGGCGGCATCACCCGAGATCCCGAGCTCTTGCGCCCGCATCAGGATCGCACGGCGGACGAGCCACTGCGCACGCGCAAACCACAGGTCGTCGCGCTCGGCCAGATCGGCGGCCGCGACCGCGACGTCGCTCTCCATCCGACGGGTCGGTTGGTGGATCTCGATCCGCGCGCGGAGCTCGGTGCGCGAGCGCTGCAAGCGCCGGATCGCGTCACGCAGCTCCGACGTCATCGGCAGGACCAGTCCCAGCGGCAGTGCGGCTCTGGCACGCGCGATCGCATCACGAATCAGCCCCGGGCGTTCCGCGAACGTCGGGACCGCCACATCCCATGCGGGTGACATCACCCCGAGCCGATCGAGCACGGTCGCCTCGTCGAGCTCGCCACGCGCCGCGGCGAATAGCGTTGCCTCGACAGCCGACGGCCGATCGCCGGCCAGCGCTGGCCACATGCCCCGACTCGCCGCGATGAGCGGCACGAGCTCGTTCGCCCAGATCCGGTAGAACGCGACGTAGCGCTCGATCGCATCGCCGAGTGACGGCTCCGGATCGCCGAGTGCGAGCTCGAGTCGCGTCTCGAGCTCGCCGGCGCGCGCCTCGAGCTCCCGCAGCGATCGCGGCGCGGGCGGGTGGGGCACGGGCTCGCGTGGAGTCGAATACAGATACCCGGCGCACACGCGCAGCGACCATGGCGCGATGCCGGCGCGCTCGATCCGCTCGACGAGCCCGACCTGAGCGGGAGACAACGGATCCGGGTTGTGCGCGACGTCCCACGTCCAGCGCCGACCGTCGTCGAGCGGCGCGAGCACGCCGGGTGGTGGAGGCGTTCGTGGGTGCGAGCCGGGATGCACGATCGGCCTCGCCTGGACGAGCCATGCGCGTTCGAAGTCGAGGTCGTCGACGCCGAGGTCGCCGGCAACGTCGTCATCGTGGTCCTCGAGCGTGCCAATAGGACAGCTGGGGGCGAGGTCCGGCGGCGGAATCACGAGCTCCACGTCGGCGCCCGCGGCCGCGCCGATCGAGCGCTCCACCGCGATCGCGAGCGGGCCGATCGCACGATCGCTCCGCGGCAGCCGCACGATGCGCCCACCGCGCTGGATCCACAGCTCGTCACCGTCGGGAGCACCGGGCGGTCGCGTGTACACCACGAGCCGCTCGCCCGCGACGAACCGCTGGACGATCACGCCGATCGCGATCGTCGCGTCACGTCGTCTCGAATAGCTCGCCGCGAGCGGAGTCAGCGCGCTCGCCCACACCGCGCGGATCGCCGGCCACACGTCGGCCGCCGGTACCGCCGTCCTCGACGAGAACACGCCCGCGCCGGCACCCGCATCGCCATCCTCGATCGTCGCCGAGGAGCGCACGGCGATCAGGTCGCCGAGCTCGCGCGCACGCCTCGCGACCTCGTCCACGAGCTCGGCCGGTAGCTCGACCTCCTCGAGGCGTGTCGCCGCCTCGGCGAGCACGTGACCCACTCCGTCGAGACCGGCGGTTGCCAGGTCGCCGGCAGCGATCCGGAACGCGCGGTCGTCGATCACGAATCCCTCCGGCACTCGAAGGCCGCTCGCGATCAGGCGGGCGAGCCCGGTCGCCTTACCGCCGCAGGAGGCATCGC